>Ga0315282_10011792_pt1 | contig 13482 bp, 11 predicted proteins | sample YL17G07_20_MG_FD_203693 | JGI IMG/M metagenome (GOLD analysis project Ga0315282, IMG submission 203693) | Sediment microbial communities from Yellowstone Lake, YNP, Wyoming, USA - YL17G07_20 | ecosystem: Environmental > Aquatic > Freshwater > Lake > Sediment | place: USA: Wyoming | collected...
TTCCTAAGGCCGACGGTATAGATGTCAATATCATTCTCGACTATGATACGAGGGAAATATCTTTTGAAATCTCGGCCTCTTCTAAACTGCATGGAGAACTTTTCAACGGGCAAGTCGACCCATTCGGCAATGTAGTAAGTTTTGCAGTACTGTATCCAGCATGGGGATCTTAGGAACGAGTTGAGATGATGTGCCCTGATTTCCTTGTTTGTGAGGAGGTAACGGAGGGATCTCAGTCATAACTATTAGATCCTTGCCACTGTGCCTATCGTACACTACGATCTTGGACAAGTTGTCTTCTTTGGGTATCGGCGTGCTGAAACCTGCTTCGGTAAACTCTCCCCCGTTAATTAGGGCAAAGTCCCAGTAGTGAACAGTGTTGTTAGGAGTCTTCTCAAATACGAATTTCACACCATACAGATCATTGTCACCAAGACCGAAACTCACAGGTTTGGGGCCTTCATTGTGAATGGTCATCAAAACAACAAAGAGTTTCTTGCCCTCTTCGATAGGTTCCCCATGAGGCCCTTCTATCCAATACTCGGCGTAGAAGGTGGTCTTCAGTTGTCCAAACATAACGGCATTCTGTTCAATCAATCTTGGAGGACTAGTTTCCCGGCCAGGTGTTGGTTGGCTTGGAAATGCGAATAGAAAAATCATGAAACAGACAAGAAGTAGCATTATACTGGCAAATACGATCCTGCTCTTTCTGTCGGTATTTCTTGCCAATTCTTAACCCGGAAAAGCGTGGGGCACCGTCGAATCCCACATATAAAGGTAAGTTCGAAAAATCGAACTGAGGTTTATATCGTAGATTCGATGGCGCCGCGCCTTTCTCAGTGATGTACTCTTGGCATCCAGTTGTGGTCGAAATGCAGCATCATCCAGAATCAGGGTTGGGCTGATTAGTTTCCCGTACTCTATACTCGAAAGAATTGTCTGTCTTCTTCTTGGACATCGTCTCAGAGATACCTACGTTATCGATAGAGTACATGATTTCCATGAAATTGACTTTGCCAAGTACTGCACAAGATGTGGCGCGGTCCTGAGGTGATCAGGGGCGTTCAAGTATATGGTTCTCAACGGGGTCATTATGGACATATCAGGCGATATTGCAGGACTCAGATTGAACCAGCGCAGAAGGCGGCTCTATCTTTTATTCTCGCTTACCAGATGAACTTTTCTCTTAAGAAACACCACTTCAGTTATGGCGTCAACGTTCTCTGCAACAAATTGGAAGGTCATGTCAGTCATATGGCGACCATGCTCATCTTCAAATGAAAGATGCGTTTTTCCTCTTCCTATCGTAACCTTTCTCACGTAAAGCTTCTCGGGGATCAATTCTTTCCCCTCTCTCTTCACGACCGTTCACTCCTCCACGCGAGCCTAGGCGGGCTGTTCCATTGGACTACAACGTCTTGCTCTTGTCATAACCACGGCTAGGGAACGGAGCCAAAAAACCCCAGTACCATTTTGTCAACACGTTCAAGGCCAGGACCTTACGTGAACTAGCTATTAGGCAAGAGAGATAGATGCAAGTGGTCGTGGTATAAACTCATATTCAGATTGTTTCATCCAGCCATTGCAATCTCTAAAGAGAGGCGTAACTGAACCATGTCAAGGTCATCGATGATGATTGAATCACTCTTTTCATAGTGCATGCAGACTGTACCGTTTGAAGGCATCTAAGAGAACCGCATGCACAAGATCGTATATTATCTTTCAGGGTAACTAACTGGCTCATTTGGTAAATGAGTCTCATTCCTGACCTGCACCCTTTCTACTCTCACCCAATAAGCCAGCAGCGTAACTGGGAAGTACATTGATGTTCAGATAATCAAGAGGGTATTTGACGGACTATTCGAACATCTAAAACTGACACGAAGAAAAACTGACCCGATCTTTTGCGGAATGTCTATTCCTATGGATATGATGTGGTGAAATGCAGTATGTTGCCAGAAGGATCTATGTCGGCGGTGAAGAGTTTGCCGTATGTTCGAGAAAATGCGGATATGCGGAAGCGTATCTCTCCGTTATCATAGTTAACGCTCAGACCAACACTTGTGCCATCTGGCTTAGGTGTTTCAGCCGATACTTTGCGTTCACGCCGGATCAGATCGTGATAATTTTCGATAAGCCTATTGAAGAGGGGTTGAAACCCCATCAGGGAGATCTTCTGAATTTTTTCTTGAATATCTCGTTTAGATAGTTGTTCTAGACCAACGGTCTCAACCTTGTCGACATTCACGACTAGATCATGACTGAACGGCCGTGTTGTGAAGGTTATGCTGAAACCGTCAGAGCTGACGTAGATTAGAAGAATCATTGGAGACACGGTGGAGTCGTTATAACCTACCATCTGAAAATGGCTGAGGTAGGCATCTCTATGCTGGTAGAGAAATAATCGATAGGCAGTGCAAGACTCTACAGCTATCATGTAATCTCGAAGGCTGTGACCTAGGCAACCGGGAAAGTAAAGGTCGTATTCAGGTGGAAACGAGCCAGGCAGATTGTTCATTACGATGGTCGGCGCGGTCAAGAAACCAATCAGCACCATAATGAGCCCTGAAAGAACCGCTATCTTCCAAGTCTTTGGCTTCGTAAGTTTCATTCTTAATCGATTGAAACTCGATTTTCTAGAGTAAGACAGTTTTCGTGAAGAAACCTTCACTAACCCTTAGTGAAGAAAACTTCAGAAGCTTGAGTCAGTCCGGAACTCCGTAGTCTGAGTCTGCGCTTCCTCCCTCGACTTCTATGACGACCGTGTTACTATAGATTGTGAAGGGAGGGTAGGGTGAGCCTCCGGATTGATCGGAAGTAGCAGGAGTCAACTCCCAACTACTGAATGAGGCTTTAAAGGTGTACAGTCCATTCTTTCGAGGCGTCCAGACGATGCTGAAGCTTCCGTCAGGATTGACAGGGATGCCCTTGCCTCTACCAGGGATCTCCCAACCTCCCTGTCCTCCTCGGTCATATCTGATCATCACCTCAACATGTCCGCCTTCAATGTATGGTGTAGGGTAGACATGACCACTCAACCTAATCGATTCTCCAAGCCTTATCTTCGTCACGTTCACCGAGAGCATAACCGATTCGACCACAATCATCTTATCGACTTGAATGTATGTGCGAACAGCGTTTCGCTCTCCTTCCACAATCGGCCCCGTCAACCGCAAAGCGAGGGTACAAGGTCCATCTCCATCTAACCTGACTACATCTTCCCAGTAGGGAACGTTTCCAATCTCGAAATGACCCCAACCTAAGCTAGGTCCGATACCTACATCGAAGGCACGTTGAAAACCATGGAAAGTGCCTAGGTCCTCTCCATAGATGAAGATGTGAAAAAATACGGTCCCATTGTACCCTTTCTCGAAACTTTGGCTCCAACTTATCTCTTGAAGCGTGTTCGATTGTCGCGGGTCTAAGACATCTATCTCTGCAACCGTAGTGAATCTATCGAAAACCACAAAATTAGGCGACTCAAACTCATAGTCGGTATACGGTTTATAGCTCTCAGGTGTCTCCACCGGCTTTTGCGATAACGCATTTGAAAAGTAGACAGCCGACGCCAGCCCCACTATAATGATTACGACGAGAGTGATCGCCTTCAATTTAGTCCAATGCCGCCAATCAAAGAATCCAAGCCCTTGAGAAGATGTTGCCTCTTGCACCCCTTCAACATCCGAGAACAGTTTCACGGCTGCTCTGCCGAAAACGGATAGTTGATACTCTCCGTGATCGTTCTTGGAAACGAGTTCACCTAGACTATCTAGGTGGTAGGTCAAGTGGCCGCTGTCGATCTGCAGAGCCTTCAATATCTCGCTGAAACTGGTAGGTTTCTCCCCAATCATATTCAATATTCTTCTTCGGATAGGATGCTTTAACGCCTTGAACATTACAGAGTAGGTTTCGCTTTCAGAATTCACTTCTCCCAACAATACCCCACCTCACAAGAACATCAATCATAAACGGTTCCGCTGCTGCGGAATCACTCTTGAAACTGATACGGAGATAGTCAAGTATCTTCTCAATCCTACCCTTCATACCATCAGCGAATCTCTGAGCAAGATAGTTATAGTAGTGTTTCAGCGACATAACACCATAAGTATGGTCGTCCAGTACCATTCTTACCTTGTACCATGCTGTGTTAAGCGACGTGTTCAGGCTTATCCCTGTCTTGAGTCTCCAAAACAAGTCGCCATTTGATGAGAACGTCATATTCAAGTCGACGTGAGCTTTCGAATAGAACGGCGTGTACAAGACATCAACTTTCGAATACTCCACAATCAAGACCTGTGTATCATATCTGTCCAACGCCTTACCTGTCAATTCTACATCTAAGAAGACTTCACTGAAATCTCGGACAAGGGATTCTCTCAACTCATTCGATATGGCCCCATCTTCAACGTAGATCAAGAGATTGGATTTGACCTGAGGGGTTCCCAGAAGAAACTCTCTCGGATAACCCTCAAGCTTGGTATCATTCTTTGATGCACCGAAATCTACGAGAATGAGTGATGAGACAACAATGATGACTATCAGAATAATGGAAAAAATGTGACTTCTTTCCATGTCGTGAACTCACCGATGTGTCAGGCCGCACCTCTTGCAGGTTATTTCTGATCAGCAATCCACTCGACACTGTTGATATAATAGAGTTCTCGTGAAGAAATCTTCACTAGACCCTAGCGAAGGAAATTTGACCGTGATCCTTGTGGTTGTTCCAAAATGTGGTGGAGGGTGGGATTCGCCAACTGAACCTCCATGAGATCTCTTGTGAAAAAGGGGGTTTGGCATAAATTCGTGCATATGCATGAATCTCCCCCATGCTACCATTCCAAAAAAAACTAGACTAACCATTGGAACTTATGTGAAGAGAGTTTCATGAAGCGAATAGGATTATGCTTAAAGGTTATCGAAACTAGGCATTTGTCGCTGGACGTGTAGAAGTATAAGGGTAATTCATCGACGCATAGCAGTCTGACGTTGATCCTCTTTCTGATTCACTTGCCTCTAATGATAAGCCTACCCGTTGCAAGAACCAATAAGCCGAGAAAGATGAGGATCGCTCCTCCGATTATGAACATCGCCTCCATACCTGCAAGTATAACTGTGTTCGGCATGACGTTAAGCGCCATTACCCAATCAGGATCAGCGAAGACAATCCCAACTCCAACAAACAACATAACCAAGCCGGGAACAATCATCGCCAAAGAGAAACTTTTCTTCAAAGCTTCACCCTTAACGGTTGCAGACCTCATCTGCTCAGAAACTATCCCTGGAAAAGCCGAGGCGACAGCCCGTATCAAGGGAGGACCAAGAAGCAGCACAAACGGAAGCATCGTCACGTACCACCAGGCAACTAAACCCAGCGAGACGTAGACCCAAGCCTCTTGAAAGATTACAGGGTACGATCCCTCCACAAAAACTCGAAAATACACGTATAGAAACGCTACGATAAGATTCGAAACCACGAGACTGATCTGGGTAGCTTTGACATAGTTCTCCCAACTGAACCTCTTCACAAGCCTCCCGAAAAGATAGAACCCGACAAAGTTTCCAGGAACAGCTGAGATGAGGCTTCTAACGTAAATCTGACCATGCTTCGCCGAATCCACAATCAACGTTCCAAGAGCTGCTCCCAACCCGCCAACCATAGGACCAAACAAGGTGGAGAATACTGCCGGAATCACGACAGCTGGTCGAAACTGGCCTGAGCCCCATGGAGACGATATGTAAGCTGTCAGATAGGATCCCATTGCGTATAGGACAGCACACATCGCTGACTGAGCCACTCTGAACGATAATGGCCTCTTTCCACTTGACATAATTTATCCGCACATTGATCCAGATTTGCCACATTAACAGCAAGATCACTACAATACCTTATCGGTCATGCAACAAAGACGGGAGTTGCAGGATTGAAGAATGCGAGGACACTGAATCAATTAAAGCAAGAGGGATGAGTATTAAAGCAGAACCAGACTGGGATCAAGCTCAACTGCGAGATGTAGAAGGTATGAATTCAATGACATGCGCCCACGTAGTTGTGGGAATATTACCATCGCCGTCGTATCAAAGTATGTCTAGCTAAACGTTATTGGTTTATGGATCCATCCGTGGTCAGAATAGATTCTCTTCACTTCGTCTTGGGTTAGAAAATCGATGAATTTCTGAGATAGCCCAGTATTTTTGCTGTAAGATATTACCGCTACAGAAGTGCTTCTGAAGACTTGCAGATCAGATGGCAATTCGATTGTTTCACAGGTGTTTGGCCAGATGAAGCGAAATGTATTCCAACCGAAAATCGCGTCGACTTTCTTCTGGTGTATCAGGCTCATTACTGAGCCGCACCCATCAGCGTGATGCGTGATGTTTCTTCTGATTTTGTCGGTTAACCCCGCTTTGCTTGAAATATCGTCCCAGACTCCCTTTAAGCATCCCTCAGTGGCAATCCCAATACGCACACCATCTCGGCATAGGTCGTTGAGGGAAGTGATTTTGGCAGGGTTTCCTAAAGAGGTTATTATTACTGACCGTCGGAGACCTAGGCTTTTCCTGGAACCTTTCAGGACTAGTTCTTGATCTTCTGCGTCGTCCAAGATATACTCGGCCCCGCAGGCGAATACGTCTCCCAATTTCGATGAGGCTATCTCAGCCAAGAGTTCATGCGCTTTCCCAACTGATAGGCTGCACTGTACCTTCAGCCTGTTCTCGAACATGTCAATGACTTTCTTGAGGGGTGGCGCAACGGCTCCAGCAGAATAGATCCGCAGATCATATTCTTCCAAAGGTGAGACCCACAATCACTAAGATGTTCTACTGTTCCTGCTTCAGCTCTTTGATTCTCAGTTCTACCCCTGCAACCTCTTTCTGCAGCTGCTCCTTGTAACGCTCAAGACGTTCAGCCTCTTCCTCAGGCGAATAGAACCTCCTGAACCTGCAACCACAGTAACCCATCCCCGACATACGCGTTGGCATACATTCATGACACATACTATTTCACCTCACAAACGTTAAATCAAGAGATAAATACAATAACTGTAGCATTTAAACTACCAAGTATGTAGTGGTGTAGCAACTATGCCTGAACAAAGTAATCAGTGCGCGCATCTATGCCTCTGCCCCCTAGAAGGCATCATAGATACTATCGGGAAGAAATGGATACTGCTCGTGATTAACGCGCTAGGAAATCATGGGCGACTACGATTCAACCAGATGATGAATGAACTCGACGGGATCAGCCCAACCACCCTAACCGAGACGCTCAAAGAACTTCAGAAAGAAAAACTGATCAAAAGAGAAAGCTTCTCCGAGATACCACCAAGAGTCGAATACTACCTTACAAAAGACGGCGCCGAATTGAGAAAAGCAATGCTCCCACTCCTAGAATGGGCCTCAAGAAGAAACCCCACCACAAGCCGCAAATGCTCAACCATCTACAAGAAAATGCAATCCCATCAAATCAAAAGAATATGAACAGGACACAAACGACCACTCCATCCACAAGTATGATGACCTTGATTGCCACCTGTCACTGAGCAATGATGTTTTGAAATTGCTTTTTTATCTTTCTAAAAACGATCTCCTCGCCGAGATTATTTCAAGTCTATTCTGGAAATAGAGGTTCAAACCTAGATCGTTCAGATACGTTGGCTTGTATGCGCTTCTTTCTCCAATCTTAACCAGCAGATTAAGATTACTATGATGTCACTACCAATTGTTATTGTGTTTCCTTCGATTTGCACTTGGCTGCGGCATCGCGATCTCAGTCCTTGATCGGAACATAGAAGTGATTGATGCTCAAGAGAGTCTCGTAAACTTGAAGGACGGAGCCTGAATAGGAGTCATTATATACTTATTTTACTCGTGGGAGTTGCAGACACTTTTTTCTGGTTCTCCGCAACACGTACATTGATGTGCCTAGAGCTGCCACGAGTGTGATTATCGGGAGGAATTCCGGTACTGGAATCTTGCTTCTTTCTAGGTAGAAGCTGTATCCGTTCAGGGTTTGGCCTGTACTAACGGTCATGGTTGTGCTTTTCGTCTGATGACCCTCGTTGTAGGGGCTCCATTCGTATACTGCGAACTTGTACAAGCCTGCGGGCAGGTACATGTCGTAGTATCCGTCCCAAGAGTACGCCGTAAATGTTTCATTTGCGCTGCTTGCTGTGATTGTTGCCCAGCTTACTGGTCGGAGTTCGTCGCTCGATGCAAAGGCGGCTATTTGACCTGAAACTAGACCTCTCTGATCCAGTTCAAATACGACGCTTGCTTCGGCGCCTAACTGCACCTTTGACACAGTGACAACCATCTTCTGGTCCCATGGGCCTAGATGATTCCTTTTCCATATGCCATTGTATGATCCTTCGACGCCATTGATCATGTGGTAACTTTCGCCCAAGAGCAGACCTGGTGGCGCAGGAAATGATTTGCCACTGTAGTGAAGGTTTACCACATCAACCTCTGCGTGCAAGTTACCTTTGTAATTTGGCCAGCCATCAATTCCATACAAGAGGCCCATCCTATCTTCTCTTGGAACAAAACCAGACGGTTGATTGATCTCATTATAATAGTAGTTTCCAGCCAGCAAAACCTCCAGTTTTGTCGTACCCTGTAAAACCCAGTTTCTAGCTTCGAAAGAGGGTGGTACCGCATTTGGTCCCGTTCCATATCCTCCGTAGGCGACACCACCTTTGTTAATGATGCCGTTGTAGAACGAGAGGCGATCGTACAGGCTGCTGTCCCATGCAGCAACAAGATTTCCAGTATCGTCGAAGATCCGAATTCTTACGGAGCTATCGTAGGGAAGCGCAGTGAATATGCCCTCCTTTTTGAATATGACGCTAACTGTTATGTTAACGCCTATTGCTATGTTGATCTTCGTGTCGGTCTGAACGCCTCTGGCTACGTAGACGGTTATCGGCTTCGGTTGGACGTAGCCAAGAGTGTACGCTTTCAGCTCGTATGTGCCGATATCCAAAGCAACTCTTGTCTTCAAGTCCTTGGTGCGGTAACTGTTTGGGTTTGCAAGGAATCCGTACGAATCCCATCCGAACTCAAGCCATATGCCTGTCTGTGCATCCGTCTTGCCTAGAGTCCCATCAAGCCCAGCAACAAAACTATTGCCTGTACCGACACTGAGAGCAACACTAGTCCAGTAGTCCCCTTTCAAGAAGCCTTCAGCATCGGGCCCATATCGTTCCAGCGTCCAAGAACCATTGTACTTGAGTTTGGTTCGGTCTGGCCCCCAATTCATGTCTGGAATCGTAGTGCTACCGAGGCGCTGAGTTACGGGGGCCCATGCATTGGTTGTTCTATCGTAGTATCTGATGTATCCCATATTGGCAGTCGTATCCTTATTGTAGATGTAGACTCGTACATCATCGCCTGGATTGCCTCCGAAGATCCATGGTTTCTCTACCTGTGGATTCTGCCAGTCAATCGAGTAAAGTGTCACGTTGATTCCTGCGCCTCTGGACATGTGGTTGCTGATTATTGCGGGACTTGAGCTGAGGCTGATTGTTGCAGCTTCGAAGTCTTGTTGGATGTAGCCTCGCATGTAAACGCGTATTGTATACGTGCCTGGCATGATGCCGTAATCGCGCATGTGACGATAGCGGTACAAGGAGAACTTCATACCGGGAGGGACACCTTGGACATAGCCGCCTGATAGTTGAGACGGTGTGTCCCCCACGTAGACCGGTCCTGTCATGCCAAAGCCGTTTAACGTTATGTTCCAGTCAGTTGCGTTGCTTGGAACCTGTGTAAAGTTCATTGCGACCAAGACGTTGTTGCTATCGTAGGCTTCAGCAATCATGTACCTCCAAGGGTCAGGGCCCTTCATCGGACTTGTCTCTAGAGTTGCTGGCAGATCGTGGAAGTGAACGGTCTCGTTAATCCAACTTGAAGTCACCAAATCTATTGGAGTGTTTATGTCACCAGCCCATTCTCCAGCCGCTACAGTGAATGGATAGTCGGCGTAGCCGCCTGTAACAGCCGTCTGGACGTATCCGTTGATCCAGACGCGTATGTAGTAAGTGCCTGCCGTCAAGCCATTGATCCAAGTTGCGTAAACCTGTGGAACATGACCGTCGAATTCTGTTGGGACTCCATAGAATCCTTTGATTCCGAATTGATAGCGGAAATTATTCGATCCACCGCCATTCGTCCATCTACCCAATCGATCCACCCACCAGTACTGAGCGGGTCCAACGCCGTTGAACAAGCCGAATGGATCCTTAGGATTCGCATCAGTGGTGCCAGGGGAGTTAACCCATGAAACGGCCGGTATACCAAAGGGTCCTTCCCAAGAGAAGGATATTTTTCTGGGTTGTCCGCCTGTTACATTTACCGGTGTGGTGCCTACAGGCACGGTTGAAGTAAGTGGTAGTAACGATGTGTAGCCGGTTGCGGGATCATAGATGACGTTGCCCGTCACATAGCTTGTGAAGGGCGAATCGGTTAGGTTGATTGGTGAGAAACTCTTCAGGTGAGCGTCAACAACTCTGTAACCTTGATCGGTCCAGACTTGATTGCTTCCCACTTCGAATTTGAGTCCTTCAGAGCTCCAATCATAGCCTGACTTTGCAGATGGCCAAATATTACTGTCATAGATTTCAACGGTGATCGGCCTTGTGCTGGGCCATGCAACATCACCAAAGCTATGCTTGCTATAGATGGCGCCTGTTATGATTGGTCCCGGGTTGAGTAGGAAGTCTATCTGGTAACTTTTTTCCGGCAGAACCTTCACGCCCGAAATGACTTTCATTTCTGGGTATCCAGCTGCGCTGGCGTAGATGTCATAGACGCCTGGCGCTACACCCTCAATCTCGTAGTGGCCTTTCGCTGAGGAGTTGAAATATCCCCTCGCTTCAACTTTCCGACCTGTGCTTGCGCCCGTATACGGATCATCTGCAATTCCAACTGCTCTCACACAGCCGGGGAGTTGGAGCGCTTGGCCGTAGAGTTGCGTGTTCGATGAGCCGCAACGAACGTTACCTTCTATGATTCCCGGATCGACTTCCCCTTTGACAAGTAGGACCGGCCAATTTTCTGCGGGCATCGTGCTTAGAATCGTGTTCTGGTTTTCTCCCCCGTCATTCACTGCGCTTGTGGTCGGAAACGAGTCGTCAAGAAACATTTTGAAGACGTATTTGCCTGCAATCTTCGGAGCCTTCATTCCATTGACTCGAACGTAGTACCATTCATTGTAGCTGTTGCTTTCGCTGAATAAGATGCCTCGTGGATTTACGCCGTTAGTCGCGACGCTGGAGGGACGGGGCAGGTATGCGTAAAGGTTGATGTAGATAACCCACCAGCCTGGTCCGAATGGATCTTTTACATCGGCTTTCCAGACGTAGATGGCACCATAGTCGTTTGTGATGGTTGTAATGATATTTGAGGTGTCGGCGGATTGCCAATTGACGGGAGGCTTGAATTCGGGCGGAATGTATATTGTGAGACTAGTGTAAAGATAGTCTAATGCTTGTTGAGCTTGGGTAAGACCATCGCTGGTGAAACTGATACCAAAGATCAAGTCACCAACATTGTCATGATCCTCCGTACTAGCTAGAATCGCTCCGATAGGAAGATCTGCTCCCTGAGTCCATGTTACGTCGCTTGGAGCCCCGCTCCCGGTTGGAAGAGTTACTACTCCTGACCCAGGCCAGACATATCCTGTTGGACCTGGAACATGCGGGTTAGAGTCACGCATGTAGTATGGAGCCGTTCCTATTGGACGTCCAATCGTGAAAGATGCGTTCGTGGGGATTGTGATCAAAAAGGTTGATAGCGCAAACATCATGACTAAGAGCATAGCATATAGTCTATCGTTCATCCCTAGTCCTTCCACCACTTCTACTGCAGAAATGTTCCTAGAGTCAGAATATAAGACGTCTCAAGACGACATCCTGATGCAAAATAAGTATTTCAGGCAGTCCTTGATGGAAAGTTGAATCTTCCTGAGTTAATCTGTGGTGTGGGGAGTGATATTCGAACCCACGAAGGGCTGCCTCTCGAATGTTTCAATTTTGTCATTTTTCTCTCGTCTTTATTGCTACCAGAAAGATTCTATTGAATGTCAAGTCTATTACTCCTCGATCATTGAATTAGAAGTGGAATATCATCCGAGTTTTATTCATCAAGACAACTTGGAATAAGTGGCAGGATTGAGAAAAAGGACAAGACTTTTTTAACAAACAGCCAAAGGTCGTTCGTGACGCATTTGACTTAAAACAAAACATCATTGGCGACGCATTTTTTCTTCATGGTTAGGATGTTTTTTCCATTTCTGAATTCGTAGGCAACTTGGTCCATCTTTTTCTTCATCAGGTAGATTCCCAGACCGCCTATCCGTCGCTTCTCTACGTTATCTGAGAATTGCGGTTCTTTCACGGATGAAGGGTCAAATGGTTTTGCCCAGTCTTCGATTGTAAGCACAACCTCGTCAGGGGTGACTTCACAACGGATATGTATCTTTCCTTCCCTCCCTTCATATCCATGTTCAATAACGTTTGTGACAGCTTCATCTACGGCAAGTCGTACATCGAATACAGTTTCGTCTCTGAAGCCTTTGCATCTCATGAAGTCTTCAATGTTATCTGTGACGTGTGGAAGGTTCTCTATTATTGCTTTCACATTGAGTTCAAGGGCTTCAGGAGTCGCGCTACACAACCTTGATCACCATCAATGTGATATCATCGGACTGCGGCTGATTTCCACAGAATGACTTAATCTGATCGAGAATCTTCAGCATTAGATCCTGTGCAGAAAGGCTTGCACCTGCCTTAACAATATTGTGCAGTCGTTCTTCACCAAACATCTCTTCACGTTGATTGGTTGCCTCTGTTACGCCGTCGGTGTAGAGAATGACGACATCGTTTGTTTCTAGTGAAAGTTCGCGAGACGTATACTCCGCATTCTCCATCGCACCGACGGCGATGCCTGTGCGCATAAGCTTGCTAATCTCGCGATTCCGTTCTCTAAAGAATAGCGGAGGGTTGTGGCCAGCGTTAACATAGACGAGGGTTCGACTTTCCCAATCGATAACGCCGTAGAAGACTGTGACGAACATTCCTGACTTTGAATCACTCGAAATGATGTTATTTGCATCTTTAATGACGTCAGTTGGCTTCTTATGCCATAGAGCGTTAACTCGAATTACAATCCGTGATAGAGCCATGAACAGAGCAGCAGGAACCCCCTTTCCTGAGACATCCGCGATTACGATGCCAGTTGTCCCCTTCTTCAAGTGAATAATCTCGAATGGCATCACATCGAAGAAGTCGCCGCCAACCTCTTTTGCCATGATACTCTTTGCCGCAATTTCAAAACCCGGCACCTGTTCAATGGTGTCAGGGAGGAAACTCCTCTGTATCTCTGCGGCTATCTGAAGCTCAGTGTTCTTTCTTTCGATCTCTCTTAGAAGATTGTCCCGCTCATGCTGGGTCTTCCGTTCATTCTCAAGGTTTCTGATTATGA
>Ga0315282_10011793_pt1 | contig 13481 bp, 8 predicted proteins | sample YL17G07_20_MG_FD_203693 | JGI IMG/M metagenome (GOLD analysis project Ga0315282, IMG submission 203693) | Sediment microbial communities from Yellowstone Lake, YNP, Wyoming, USA - YL17G07_20 | ecosystem: Environmental > Aquatic > Freshwater > Lake > Sediment | place: USA: Wyoming | collected...
CTGAAGCCCCTCGCACATTCAATATCGGAACTTTTGCTCTGCGCACTCTGCGCCTCTGCGGTGAAAAACAAATTGCGGTGCACGGTGCACGGTGAAGAGTCGGAGCTGAATTTTAGACGCTCGCTGTGTTCCTTGAGCAGGAAACTTCAGGTCTATTTTTGGAGATGGAGGGGGACGGAGATAATCACCACTCCGGGCTTGAAGTGGAGCAGGCCGCGGATGATGAACGCGGTCTGGTTATGGAGCAGGTTCTGCCACCATTTTTTGGGTACGAATTCGGGGAGCAGCACGGTGATGATGCCTTCGGGGTTCTGGGCCTTGACCTGGTCGATGTATTCGATGAGGGGCCGGGTGATGGACCTGAAGGGAGAGTCCAGCACTTTGAGCGGAACGCCCATTCCGAAATGCTCCCACTCCTGCCGGATTTTCGCTTCCTCCCCCGGGTTCAGGCTGACATAGACTGCGACCACATCGCTGGAAAGGGCCTTGGCGTATTTGAGGGCGTTGAGCACCGCGTTCTGCACGCCGGAAATCGGCACAACCACGCTGTGGTGCTGGAACTCGGTTTCGTGAAAGTACACCGGCAGAATTAACTGGTCGGCCACCATCCGGTAGTGATGGTTGATGCGGGTGGAGATAAAGACCACCGCGGGAATGGCGATGACCACAATCCATGCTCCATGCGGGAACTTGGTGATGATAATCACTGCGAGCACGATGGCGGTGGTGAAGGCTCCAATGCCGTTGATGATGATGCTGCGGAGCCAGCCCTTGCGGCCCCTTCTGGCCAGCCAGTGCTTGACCATGCCGGTCTGGGAGAGGGTGAAGGCGAGGAACACGCCCAGGGCGTAGAGCGGAATCAGCAGGTGGGTGTCTCCCCGGAAGATGATGACCAGGATGGAGGCGAGAACTCCCAGGGCGATGATGCCGTTGGTGAAGACGAGGCGGTCTCCGAGGTTGCTCATCTGCCTGGGCAGGAACCGGTCCGAGGCCATGATGGAAGCGAGGAAGGGGAAACCGGTGAAAGAGGTGTTGGCGGCCAGGACCAGGATCAAGGAAGTAGAGAACTGGATGATATAGTAGAAGGGTCCGGCGCCGAAAAGGGTGCGCGCGGTCTGGGAAAGAATGGTCTCGTTATCCCTGGGCATGGCGTGGAAATGATAGGCGACATAAGTCAGGCCCACGCAAAGCGAGCCTAGGATAATCGCCATCCAGGAGAGGGTGATGCCGGCGTTTCTGGCCTCGGGCGGCTTGAAGGCACGGACGCCGTTGGACACGGCTTCGATGCCGGTGAGGGTTGCGCATCCGGAGGCAAAGGCCCGGAGCAGGAGGAAGAGGGGGAGGGCGCCTGCGGATGCCTGGACGGCCACATGGACTTGCGCGTGCGATTCCGGGGAATAAAAAAATTTGAACAGGCCGTAAAGCACCACCACATACATGCAGAAGATGAAAAGGTAAACCGGAAAGGCGAATAACCTCCCGGACTCGCGCACCCCGCGCAGGTTGATGACCATGATGAAGACAATGGCCAGCACGCACAGGAGCACGCGGTGGCCGTAAAGATGCGGGAAGGCCGAGGTGATGGCCGCGATGCCGGAGGAGATGCTCACGGCCACGGTCAGCACATAGTCAATGAGCAGGGCCGCGCCCGCGACCAGGCCCGGATAGGTGCCCAGGTTGTCCTTGGCCACAATGTAAGCGCCGCCTCCGGCAGGGTAGGCGTGGATGGTCTGGAAGTAGGAGGTTGCCACAATCGCGACCAGGAGCGCGATGGCAATGGCCACCGGGACCGTGAAATGGAGAAGAGCTACGCCGCCCAGGATGAGCGCGAAAAAGACTTCTTCCGGGCCATACGCCACGGAGGAGAGCGCGTCAGAAGCAAAGACCGGCAGGCCCAGGAATTTGGGAAGCCGCTCCTGCTTTTCCTTCGCCGTCTCGATGGGCCGGCCTATGATAATGCTTTTGAGAGACATCCCCTATCTCATTTTGCCTTGGCCTTCAATAACAGGCAAGCGGCCAAGACTTATAGGATAACCAAATCCGGAATTTTTACCAAGCCCAAACTTGTCCAGCCGGCTGGGTTGAATTTTTTGCGGCACCTGGGCCGGAGGAGACAATTTCAGATATAATTATAATAATGAAAAATACCCACAGCCCCGGCGGGCAAGGTTTGAATCCAGGGATTCCGAAAGACCGCGAGCTGATTTTTGGCTTCATATTTTTTCTGGCTGCGCTTGCTTTTAGAATCGCTTATGTTCTCAAGGTGCATCCGCAGTTCGATATGGATAACGAGCGCTACATCTACCTGGCCAAGTCGCTTATGGCCGGGGATTTCAGCGATGCGCTTCATTTCCATTACCCGCCGCTCCTGCCCCTGGCTATCGCACTCGGCAAACTGCTGGGAGCAAATTTCGAGGGGTCAAGCAGGGCCGTTGCCCTTCTGGCGAGCAGCCTCTTGATTTTTCCCGCATATTTTCTTGCGCGCCGGATTTACGGCAGCAAGAGCGCGCTCCTGTCCTGCTCATTTTTAGCCCTGCGCTTTTTTCCGCTGACCTCGTTTTATCTTGCGGAGCAGCTTGTGACCCTGCTGATATATCTGGCCCTGCTGGCCGGACTTTTGGCGCTGGAGAAGAAAAGGGTCTTGTTTTTCTTTGCCGCCGGCCTGCTTTACGGTCTGGGTTTTCTGGCCAAACCTGAAGCGTCAGCCTATTTCCTGATGTTCCTCATCATCACCAGCGCGGCCTGCAGCCAGCTCATCCGGACCGGCGCGAAAGAGCCTGACCCGCAGCCGGCTCGGCTCCGCTTTTCCGTCCTCGCCCCCTTAAGCCTTGTTGCCGGATATTTCCTGGTCGCCGCGCCTTATCTTGCGGCCTATCATCACGCGACCGGAATTTTTTCTTTTAACCCCAAGGCGCGAACCCTTTTCATTCTCCATAACCTCTATATTCCTCGCAACGCGCACTACAGCATCCGGCATGATGAAGCGGGATTTTATACCCCGGCGCAGCGCATTTACATGGAGGGGGACAGAATTCCGCTTCAGCCTTCCATCACCACCATTCTCTGGACAAACCGGGGCAATTTCCCGAAGATTTACGGCCATCGCCTGGCAATGTCGCTTCGGAACATCGTCGCGGGCTGCTATCTCAAGCCGATTGCGCCCTGGCTCTGGCCTTTGCTCATGCTCGCCGGTCTGTGGCCGGGGAAAAAACGGGAATCGCGGCTCCGGGAATTATACCTTCATCTCTTTGCGCTGCTCCCGGTTTTTTCCGTGCCGCTTTTTTCCGCCGCGTATCCTCGATTTTATTTCAGCATGATGCCCTGGATTATGGTGGTTATGGGCCGGGGAACAGCCAGGCTCGGAGAAATGTTTGCGCGCTTGGCCGGGAAGCGCGTCAAAACCCGCAGGCTGGCCGGCCCTGCCATAGCTCTTTTCAGCGCGTGCCTTTTTTGCCTGGCGGTTCTGAATATCAGCCGGGCCGGGCCGGAAAAGGCGTATTGGGACGAGGTCAGCTATCGCCGGGAGGCTGGGCAAAAGCTCAAGGACCTTCTGCCGCCGGGATGCAGGTTCATGGCCGAGCTGGAGAACCAGTCGCTCTGGTATCTTGCCGGCCTGGCGCCGACCCGGCAGGAAATACTGCCGATGGACGACCTTGAGCGGGTCGTTCCATACGCGATTCAAACCGGGTGCAAATACCTTGTGTTCCATCCGAGCATTTATCCGGGCCGCTATGAAGAGCTGAACCCTTTGCTGGAACCCGGGTTCAGGTTCCCGCATCTCAAGCAGGTTTTCCGGGGGACGAGTCCGGGAGGGAAAGTTTATGTCATTTACGAAATTGACGAGGTCAAATGCGGGCATTGAAAAATAATCCGCGCCGCGCTCTGGTTCAATTTCAAGATTTACGGGTCCTCCGGCCTGAACCCGCTGGGCGCCTCCCGCTTGAGCCTGCTCATCGGCAAACATGTCATCCGGCAGCAGCCGTGGTCCGCGCCCGGCCCGCAAAATAAATAGCCGCCGCGGCCGAAACAATTGCCGCTGATTTTAGTTTCATCTATAATATTTAATATGAGGGAAATGTTATGAAGATCAAAAGGAGAAAAACCGTTGCTCATCAAATGAGCGGCAGGTTCAATGCGGTTTTCCAAAGGCGCGACCATTGCTGGATTGCATGGATTGAAGAATTGCCCGGCGCCAACACCCAGGGCAAGACTTTGCAGGAAGCCAGAAGCAATCTCCAGGAAGCCGCCCGGCTGATCCTGCAAACCAACCGCGAGCTTGCCGAAAAGCATGCTGATGGCCTGATTCGGCATGAACCAATACGCGTAATCGGCTAGGTCTTGAAAAGGAAAAAGCTGGTTCGCCATCTTCTTGCTTTCGGCTGCGAGCTGCATCGCGAAGGCAAGCGACATTCGGTTTTTGTCAACCCCGAAAAGAAAAAGGCATCCACTGTTCCGCGCCACCAGGAAATCGATGATCTGCTGGCGAGAAAAATCTGCCGCGATCTGGACATCCCGGAAGTTAAATAGTTGCCGCGCTCCTGGACATTGATTTTCAAGCACGCTTTGCGCTAATATAAAATTCAGGAGTTTTAGCAAGGGGTAACTAATGGCCGAGTGCGCTGTGTCCCAGCCGGAAATATGGTCTCCGAGCAAGGACCTTTCCGCGCGCGTGAAAAAACTGCGCGAGCAATATTTCTCTTTCCCCGAGCGCGAATTCAGGAACGAGACCATGCCCTTCACCACCGGCGAGGACAAGGACATTCTGTTCTCGCCTCACAACTGGGGGGTTGCGCCCGAGGTGTTCATCCTATCGCGCGCCTTCCAGGACACGCTCCGGAGCCTGGCACGGAAGATAGAACTGCCTCCGGGGTTCTGGGCCGAGCCGCTGGTAAAGCGCCAGGCGATTTTTTTCGCGGAGGCCGCGGGCAACTATCTTCCGGCGCGGATAGTTGACGGGGAGCTGATTGTGGGCGGCCAGTTCAACACCTCGCTTAGCAGATGCCTGAACGAGCGCGAGCGCAAGGAGTGGGAGAAGCTGGAGCGCAAATGGTTCCGGTCCAACCTGCTGATGAACATTTTCGGAGTCGGCAATTGCGGCGCCATTCCCGGGCATCTCATCCCCAACTACCCAAAGGCGCTCAAGCTCGGGTTCAGGGGCCTGGTGGAGCATTTCGCCAAGCTCAAAAAAGAGGCCGCAAGCGAAGAGCACAAGGTGTTCCTCGAGGCGCTGATTATCGTGGCCGGCGCGGTGAAAGAGCTGGCGGAAAGATACGCGGCCGAGGCGGAAAAACTCGCGCTGGCTGCAAAAGACCCGCAGCGTCGATCCGAGCTGGAGTCCATATCGAAAATCATGCGCAAGGTTCCCTGGAACCCCCCGGAAAGCTTCTGGGAGGCGCTCCAGGCGCTCTGGTTCACGCACATGCTGGTGATGGCTGCGGAAAGCTATCCGGGCCCGGGCTTGAGTCCCGGCCGGGTTGACCAGTACCTCTATCCCTATTGGCAAAAGGACCTGGCCTCGGGAAAAATTTCGCGCGAGTTTATGAAGGAGCTGCTTCGCTGCTGGTTCATCAAGCACAACTATGCGTATGACTTCATGGGGCGCACCGGGGGAAACCAGGGAATCAATTCCGGGTTCGGTCAGCTCATCACCATCGGGGGCCACGGGCCGAACGGAGAAGACTTGAGCAACGAGCTGACCTGGGCGCTGCTCGAGGTGATTGAGGAAATGAATATGCTGGAACCCAAGCCCAACATCCGCCTGCATGCAAACACCCCGGAGCCTTTGCTTTCGCGCGTGGCCGAGCTGTGTCAGAAAACCCAGGGCTCGCCTTTCCTCATGAACTTCGACGCGGTCTCGGAAAAGGCGCTGGCCCGGGCCGGGTACCCGAAGGACCGGCTCTGGGATTACGCGCCGGTGGGCTGCCTGGAAAACACGCTCCAGGGATGCGAGCGGTCCGGCACCGTGGATGTCAACCTCAATTTTGCCAAGGCGGTCGAGCTGGCGATCTTTAACGGACGCGACCAGCGGCTCAAGTTCAGGCTCGGACCGAGAACCGGCAACCCGGAGAAATTCCAGAGCTTTGACCAGTTCTTTTTCGCCTGCAAGCGCCAGCTCCGCGCGCTCATTGACCGCATCATCGATTCCGCGTGCAGGGCTGACGCCATTCGCAGCCGGTTCGAAAACACGCCGTATCTGTCCGCGCTCATCGATGGCTGCGCCGAGAAGGGCAAAGATGTTTCCGCGGGCGGCCCGGAGTTCAATTTCATCACGGTCGAGGGCGTGGCCCTGGCCACGGCCGTGGACTCGCTTGCGGCCATCAAGGCGCTGGTGTTCGATGAAAAGCGCGTATCCATGGCCGAGCTACGCCAGGCTATCCGCAAAAATTTCCAGGGCTATGACATGCTCCGCCAGAACCTGCTCTCCCGCGCGCCCAAATACGGCAATGACGACGACCGCGCGGATAAGATCGCGTTTGAGCTGAACAGGTTTTTTGCCGAAGAAGTCTTCCGCCGGACATCCCCGGCCACGGGCCGGAGGTTCCGCGCCGGATACCTTTCCTGGAACTACTGGATTCTCTATGCAACCTCCACCGCGGCCACGCCGGACGGACGAATGCGCGGAACCTATCTGTCCAACGGGCTTTGCCCGGTCACCGGGGTCGCGCACAAAGGCCCGACCAGCATCGCCCGGTCAGTCGCCAAGCTCGGACTCGAATTCGTGCCCAACGGGGGGTCCCTCACCTTGAGCTTCAACCCCAGCATCATCAAGGGCGAGATGGGAAAACGCATCCTCTCCGGGTTCCTCCGCGGGTTCCAGCGCGAGGGCGGCAGCGCGCTCCAGGTCAACATCATCAGCCCCGAGCTCTTGCGCGACGCGCAGAAAAACCCGGAAGCATACCGCAACCTGCTGGTGCGCGTTACCGGATACAACGCCTATTTCACCACGCTGGGCAGGGAGATTCAGGACGAGATCATCGCGCGCGAGGCCCTGGCCTCGGGAGAGAAATAATGGCCTTGAGCGAAAAAGCCTTTGCGTTCCTCAAAAAGACCCCGGTGAAGTTTTTCGCCACGCTCGGGGAGGACGGCTATCCGAATGTTGTTCCAATCCTTTCGGCCACGGCCTGGGATAAGGACACGCTCTGCTTTGTGCGGTTCATGGTCTGGAAGACGCGTCGGAACCTGGAGGAGCGGAAGCGGGTTGCGGTTTCGGGCCTGGGGCTTGGGAGCGCGCTCGAGGTCCTGGGCGAATTTGCTGGATTTGAAAAGTCAGGCCCGCGCCTGGATTTTTTCAACAGCCAGGCCATGTATCGATACAACGCCTATTTCGGAGCCGGCCAGGTCGGAGTGCTCAAGGTGGTGGCGGAAAAGGGATGGGCCAAGGCCCGGCCCTGGCGCATGCTCCAGGCCAAAATTATGCCGGGAATGAATAACGGCCACGGCCCCGAGGTCATGCCCAGGGTGGTGGCGGAAAAATTCCGGAGAGTATTCGGGGCAAAATATATCGCGTGGATTGACGATGACGGCTGGCCCCGGCTCTTGCCCTCGCCAGGAGCTTTCCCGCTCTCATGCTCCCAAATGGGAGTGGCCGGAATGAACCAGCTCTTCCAGGGATTTGCTCCGGGAAAACCGCTTGCGCTCTCGGTCCTCGCCACCGAGCCGACCGCATACCAGGTCAAAGGAAAATTCGCCGGCCTGCGGAGCATGAGCGGCATCTCGCTTGCCATGATTGAACTTGACAGATGCTTTTCCGCGGCCCCTCCCTTGCCCGGTGAACAGCTCTATCCGCGCTCTGCGTAATCCAGCAAGAAAGAACAGGGGGCCGGCCTGCAAATACCCGATATTTTTCTGGTGCGAAAGAAGGGACTCGAACCCTTATGGCTTTATCGGCCACTAGGTCCTGAGCCTAGCGCGTCTGCCAATTCCGCCACTTTCGCACGCCATTCGCCGCCAGGAGTGTCGGCGCCCCTCCAGGTTAAGAGCGCAACGAGCCAGAAAATAATTTAATCGAAATTCGCGCTTTGTCAATTGCCCAAGCAGCCAGATGAGATTCATTGCCTATGCGCTCCTGAAGGTCATGCTGGCTTGATTTTCAAAAATAAGGGAATTGGTATAATCAAAGGGCCAGGCCCGTTGGCCGGGTTCAAAGGAGGGCAGGATGGGAATCAATATCGGGAGTTTTCTGACCAAGCGCGCCAGGTTAAGCCCCAGGCGTGAGGGGCTGGTTTGCAACGAGCTGCGGCTGACTTTTGAGCAGATGAACCGGCGGGCGAACCGGCTGGCGCATGCCATGCAAAGGCTGGGGGTCAAGCGCGGAGACCGCGTGGGCCTGCTCGCGCTGAACGAGCCGGAATATTTTGACCTGCTGTTCGGCCTGGGCAAAATCGGGGCCATCCTGGTCCCGGTCAATTACCGCCTGGCCGGTCCGGAGATGGCTTATATTTTGTCGGATTGCGGGGCAAAGGTGTTCGTGTTCGGGAAGGAGTATGCGGAGATCGCCAGGAGCATCAAGGCCGAGATTCCGGCGCGCAAGCTGGTGGCGATAATGGACAGTCCGCGGGAAGGGACGGAGTCGTATCCGAAGCTTTTGGAGGCGGAGTCGGATGCGGAGCCGGAGATTATGGCCGGCGGGGATGATGTTCTGTCCATTCTTTACACTTCCGGGACCACGGGCCGGCCCAAAGGCGCGATGCTCACCCATCAGAATTACTATTGCACCGCGGTGAGCCTGCACGCCACCCTGGGCTATTGCGGAGAGGTGTTCCTCGTCCCGCTGCCGCTCTTTCATATCGGCGCCCTGGGCGGCATCCCGATGTTTGTCCAGCTCGGGCAGAAGGTGGTGCTGTTGCGGAGCTTTGACGCCAAGCGGATGCTGGAGCTGATCCAGGAGGAAAAGGTCACGGGCATGGGCACGGTCCCGGCGCTGCTCATGTTTTTGAAGCTGGTGCCTGGATTTGAAAAATATGATTTCAGCTCGATGAAGATCATCCTGGTCTATGCGGCGCCGGTGCCGGTGAGCCTGCTCAAGGAATACGACGCGGCCGGGATTGAGGTGCGGCAGTTATACGGCTTGACCGAGTGCACCGGGCCGGCCTCGGTGATTGATTCCGAATATGCCATTGCCAAGGCCGGCTCGTGCGGGCTGCCCTTGTTTGAAAGCGAAATCCGGCTGGTGGACGCCCGGGGCCGGGATGTGGGTCCCGAGGAGTTGGGGGAGTTGCTCATCCGCTCGGACAATGTGATGAAGGGGTACTGGAACCGGCCGGAGGAGACGCAAAAGACGATCATCGACGGGTGGCTTTATACCGGGGACCTGGCCAAGAAGGATGCGGAGGGATTCCTCTATATCCTGGACCGCAAGAAAGACATGATCATTTCGGGCGGGGAGAACATTTATCCCGCAGAGATTGAAGATTTGCTTCTGCGCAATCCCAGGGTTGCGGATGCCGCGGTGATCGGATTTCCGGACCCCAAATGGGGCGAGGCGGTCAAGGCCATTATCGTGGTGAAGAAAGGGGAGCAGCTTACAGAAGATGAGTTGATCGGGTGGTGCCAGGGCAGGATAGGAAAATACAAGATACCGAAGAAAGTCATTTTCGCGGCGTCCATTCCGCGCACGGCCACCGGCAAAATCCTGAAAAGGGAACTGCGCGAGCAATACAACAACTAGAGGCTATTTCCTGATTTTTGCGGGCAGGGATGAAAGGCCGAGCCGGGGATGATTTCAAGCACGGCCCTGGAAGCCGGGCCGGAGGAATATTATGGACGGGCCTTCGCCGAATGGTTTGAGGTAAGTGAAGAGCGCGCTATTCGGATTCTCAATCAGGTGTTTTCCGAGCAGGGCAAGCGGAACCCGAATTTCAATTTGCCAATGAAAAGCCAACTGGAACCTTGTTCTGAAATGGATAGGGCGCTCTCTGTGCGAGCCGGGAGGGCTTGTCCGGCTCGGAGTTGGCATGTGATGCGGATTATCCTTGACAAGCCCGGACGCTTACTTTTAAGATGGGGGCTGGCGCAGACCCGGAATAGATTCCGGCCTGGCAGGAGAGGGGTTATGATGACCGGAAATAAAAAAAGAATTTCCAGCAAGAAAATCGCGGGATTCGCGCTCTGGTGCTTGCTTTTAATTCTGGCGGCCATGATTTCAGCTCCGGGAGTTCAGGCCGGGGTGTCGGAGCAAGTCCAGTTCAATCCCTCGGTCAAGCAACTGCCATCGAACGAGGAGATTTTCGGCTGGGTCCGGGAGATTTGCAATCTAGGGTATCGCCGTCCGGGCACCGAGGCTGACCACAAGACCGCGCAATACATTCTGGACAAGTTCAAGGCTTTTGGCCTGCAAAACGCGCATTTGGAGCCGATTGAGATTCCGCTCTGGAGCGCGGAGAAATGGAGCCTCTTGGTCAACGGCCGGGAAATTCCCAGTTTTTTCATGTTCAACACCTATTGGGTCAGGGAATTTGAGGGCTTCACCGCCGGCGCCAAAGGCATCACCGCGGAAATGGTTTATGTCGGAGAGGGCGCTGCCAGGGATTTCAGAAAAATAGATGTCAAGGGCAAAATCGTGCTGGCGGATGTGCGCTTCAGCGCCATGCGCCAGTCGGATTTGCTCTCGGTCGCCTATTTTGGCTATGACCCGGACCATACCGTCCCCCAGGAATGGCAGCAGCCCAATCCCTATTCGCCCAACAATTACCCGGACAATTTTTACCGCGCCGCCAAGAACGGCGCCGTGGGCTTTGTGGGAATCCTCGATGACTACCTGGACCGGAACACCTATTACAACGAGATTTACGGGGAAGAATGCTGTTCGATGAAGATCCCGGGATTATGGTTGAGCAAATCCGACGGGGCGCGGCTCACGGAAATGTTCAAGCGGAGTTCCAGCCTGAAAGCCACGCTGGTGCTGGACGGAAAAATCACTCCGGCCAAGGCCTATAATGTCGTTGGATTCCTGCCCGGCAAAACCAATGACATAGTTATGATTCACAGCCACCATGATGCGCCCTGGGCGAGCGCGGTGGAGGACGCTTCCGGGGTCGCCGAGGTCCTTGCCCTGGCCAAATATTTCGGCCAGGTCCCCGCCGGCCAACGAGAAAAAACCCTGATGCTCGTCACCGCCGACACCCACTTCTCGCTCTACCAAGGGCACAATGACTTGATTAAAAAAATCCGCGCGCAGAAAATGAATGTGATTATTGACCTCGCCATCGAGCACATCGGCAAGGAGATTGTGGAGAAAGACGAAAAGCCGGTTGAGACCGGGTTGGTTGAGCCGCGCGGAATATTCATCACCGAGAACCCCTATCTCATCTCCCTGGTCGAGCAGGCCGTGGTCAAGAACCGGCTGGGCCGGACCGTGCTCCTGCCCACCTATACCCCTTTGAGTGTGCCGACTGACGCCGGGGATTTCAACCGCGCCGGCTTCACCGTCATCAGCCTGGTCAGCCCGCCGATTTATATCTATGATGTGATTGACACTCCGGACAAAGTGGCCAAAGACCAGCTCAACCCGGTTGCAACCGCTTTTGCCGACATCATCGAGTCAATTGACCAGACGCCCTCCCAGGTTGTCAGCCGGCATTCCTGGATACCCAAATACCGGTTCCAGTATTATCGAGCGGCGCTGGCATATATATATAATCTGATGAAGCCTTCCCGCTCCAAAACCGATAACCCAAAATAGCAAGGTCAGAACCGATGGCTCACGCAAAACCAAAAATGCGCAAAAGCATTTGTCCCCTCGGCCTGCTCGCGCTGATTTTTCTTCTTGCCGGAAATAAAATTTCCTCAACCGAAATCGCTTGCGCCGAGCCGGTCATGACCGCGGAGGGGCCGGTGGCCGGAACCGGCGTTCCCGGGTTCGAGGCTTGCGCTTATAAAGGCATTCCCTATGCGGCTCCGCCGACCGGCGAGCTTCGCTGGAAGCCGCCCAAGCCTCCGGCATTGCATCATGAGGTTTTGAACGCGGACCGATACGGCCCCTGGTGCAGGCAGCCGATTGAAAAAGGATTTTTGACCGCAGACCGCGGCGCGGAATTGAGCGAGGACTGCCTCTATCTCAACATCTGGCGGCCGAAAAAGAGCGGCGCCTTCCCGGTGATGTTCTGGATGCACGGAGGCGGCCTGGAGACCGGGGGCGGAGCCGGCTTGATGTATCGCGGAGACCGGCTGGCGGCTGCTCAAGAGCTGGTGGTGGTCACGATCAATTACCGGCTGGGAGCGCTGGGATTTCTGGCGCATCCATCGCTTTCCGCAGAGGACCCGCATCAAAGCTCGGGCAACTACGGATTTCTCGACCAGATTGCGGCCCTGCAGTGGGTGCGGCAGAACATTGCGAATTTCGGGGGCGACCCCCGGAACCTCACCATTTTCGGCGAATCCGCGGGAGGATGGAGCGTGTGCAACATGCTCGCCTCGCCCCTGACCCGGGGAATGTTTGACAAGGCCATCATCCAGAGCGGCGGATGCGACTCCACCCGGACCCTGGAAGAGGGCTTTGCGGACGGAGAAAATTTTGCGCAAAGCCTGGGCTGCGGAAAGGCTGATGCGCTGGCCTGCCTGCGAGGGAAATCGGACAGGGAAATCATTTCCGTGCAAATTACCCGGCCCAAGTTCAATATCCTGGACCTCAAGCCCATGCTGAAATATGTCTGGATGCCGAAGCTGGACGGATGGGCGCTCCTCGAACCACCCATCGAATCGCTCCGCGCCGGACGCTTCAACCAGGTCCCCCTCCTGGTCGGCTCGGACCGCGATGAGCTGAAAATATTCACCGTCAACTGGACCGGAATCCGACTGGCTCCGCCTTCGCTCGTGAGCTTGGTCATCAAAAACACTTTTGGCCAAAACTTGCGCCAGGAAATTAAACGGCTTTATCCTTTTTGCCATTACCGCCGTCCCGCGGACGCCCTGATTGACGCCTTGGGCGATGCCACGCTTTCCTGCAAATGCTTTGAAGCGGCCGAGGCCGTGGCACCTTTCCAGCCGGTCTATTATTTCCGCTTTGATTATGACGACCATTTGGCCCCCCACATCTACGGCGCGGGACATGCCATCGAGATTCCTTTTATCTTCAACACCCTGGACCAGCCGGAATTCAATGTCTTCTTTGATAAAAGGCACGCCCGGAAAGCCGCAAAACTGGTCGGGCCGATGATGAGCTACTGGGCCAATTTCGCCCGCACCGGAAATCCCAATCAGCCCGGACTCATCGACTGGCCCGCATACGATACCCAAAACCGGAGCCGAATGCACCTGGACCTGCCGCAAAAAAAGGAACCCGCGGATATTGTTCAAAAGTGCGGATTCTGGCAAGAGCACAAAGTTATGTTGAAATGAACCCCGGCCTCTCGCGGTAAATTTTGGGGTCACTTCTTTAAGTCCCGCTCAAGCGGGATCAAGCCCCCTGATGGCGCAACTCTAGTGTCTTGCTGCGGAGTCAACTCCTGGTTTGCTATCGGCGGAATGGATTACCAATCAATCGG
>Ga0315282_10011794_pt1 | contig 13480 bp, 9 predicted proteins | sample YL17G07_20_MG_FD_203693 | JGI IMG/M metagenome (GOLD analysis project Ga0315282, IMG submission 203693) | Sediment microbial communities from Yellowstone Lake, YNP, Wyoming, USA - YL17G07_20 | ecosystem: Environmental > Aquatic > Freshwater > Lake > Sediment | place: USA: Wyoming | collected...
ATGATCGCCCCCGCCGACTTTATGTCGGTGGAGCGATGGTTTTGCTCCAGAGCAGACGCGCTCCCCATACCGTCCCCGCCGACTTTATGTCGGTGGAGCGATGGTTTTGCTCCAGAGCAGACGCGCTCCCCATACCGCCCCCGCCGACTTTATGTCGGTGGAGCGATGGTTTTGCTCCAGAGCAGACGCGCTCCCCATACCGTCCCCGCCGACTTTATGTCGGTGGAGCGATGGTTTTGCTCCAGAGCAGTCACGCTCTCCATGGTCGCCCCCGCCGACTTTATGTGGGTGGAGCGATGGTTTTCTTCTCGTTTGCGAACCCGAGACAGCGGCAATGTTAGAGTGGGCGTGAATGGGTGCCGAATGATTCATGGCAATAAGCGGATGATCCCAATCATCGCTCCACCGACATAAAGTCGGCGGGGGCGCGGATGAATAATATGCCGGGTTCTGGAGCAGAATCATCGCTCCACCGACTCTAGAGCCGGCGGGGGCAACTTGGTAGCGGACTCAAGATGCACCCCCGGCCTGAGAACAGGAACCACCGGCTTCTTGACAGGTTTCCTGGAATACGGGACAATGAATACAGTGCCGGGCGATGCGGGGCTGCTTTGTCCCGCGGGGTCAAGCGGATCGCACAGGCGGCATCCCGCGCAACAAACCTCTTTCCCGGCTCGCCCGGACCCGGAACAGGAGAGACTTCATGGGGCGTCGGTTTGGCTTTGTCATCTTCGGACTCCTGCTGGCAGTACCTCTGTCCGGCGCAGCCTTGGGCGTCAACCCACCTCTCTTCTCTTCTGAGACCTGGCCTAATCCTCGCATGGAGGTCTCGCCGAGTTCATGGACCGTCGCTCTGTTTCCCGGCCAGGCCACGACGCGAACACTGTCCATCCGCAACACGGGCGATACGGACTTGTCGTTCACCATCGCGGCTTACGAATCCCGCCGCGAGACGATCCCCAAAGTCGCCCTTCTTTCGACCGGGCCGGCAAAGCCTCGCCTCTTGTCCACCGATTCAGAGAACACGATCGTACTGGAATACGCTTTTGAGCATCCCGCCGCCTCCAAACGCGGCGAATACGACCTCCTGAGCATAGCGGGGCTTGAGTCCTCCGCCCAGCCCGGCGCCCCACTCGTCCCGGTAAGGACCGCGTGGGTATTGCTGCCAACCGGCAGGAAGGTGGCCGCGATCCGCGCCCTGCGGTTGGGGAGCGCCTCTCTTCCCGGCTCTTACTACCTCGCCCCCGGCCAGCCGCCTCGGCCCCTTGGCCCGGCGCCGCGCGGCGGGCCCACCGCGCCCGATCCGGCGATCTACGGGGCAAACGCAGCCTGGCCCGGCAAGGACTTCGAGAATCTTGGCGTTCAATCGAGGCGGGGCTATCGCATCCTCACACTGAACCTGTTCCCGGTTCAATATACTCCGGCGGCGGGAACAGCGGCGTTCAGCCCGCGCATTCGGGTGGAGGTTGACCTTGCCGCGTTGGTGGACAAGGACGAGAAGGCCATCGTGCGCCCCACCGCCGAAACTCGGGCGCGGCTTGCCTTGGGCGTGGATAACCCGCCGGCATTGGAGACGTATCCGCCCGTCGGCGCTCTCTTGCCCGCGAGTGAGCCGCTCACTTCGTCCAGCCTGCCTTCATCGGGACCATACGAATACGTGATCATCACGAGCCCCACGCTGGCGGCGGCGCCAGGGCCGTGGAACTTCCAGGCCCTGTGCGATCGGAAGAACGCGCGCAGCGTAACAGCCACCCTTGTGACAACGGACTATATCTACTCGCACTACAGCGGCGTGCGGCCCGACGGAAAAACCGACAACCCCACCCGCGTCCGCAACTTCCTCATAGACGCCTACCAGCACTGGGGAACGCGTTTCGCCCTGTTGGGAGGGGCGAACACCGTGATTCCCTCGAGGTATTTCAAGGTCAAGTCTTACCCCGGAGGAGACGAAACGGTGATGCCGGTGGATCTGTATTATGGGTGCGTGGAGCCGGCGGCGTGCTCCTTTGACGAAGACCACGACGGCGTTTACGGGGAAGTCGGCGACGGTCCGGGCAGAGGGGACGTGGATCTCTTCGCGGAAATCTACATGGGACGCGCCGCGGTGGAGAACCCGGCGGAAGTCTCCAGTTTCGTCCGCAAGACCCTCCAGTACGAGACTTCCAGCGGCGATTATCTCAGCAGTGTCACCATGGTGGGGGGATTTCTGGGTTTCGGAGGCGTTGCGGATTTCGCATGGGGCATGATGGAACAGATCCGGCTGGGTGGAGATTACAACGGCTATTTCACTCGGGGTTTTGAGAATCAGGAGATCGCTTCGTTCCGGCGTTTCAACACCTCGCGCAATCTCTACGACACGGCGCAAGGCTGGCCCGACAGCGAGTGGAAGCCGGCGGACCTGATCGGGCTGTTCGAAACCGGCACACACGTCTTCAACCATCTCGGGCATGCCGGGATAACTTCCTCGATGAAACTCTCAACGGACCAGTTGCCTGGTCTCACGAACACCGACCCCTTCTTCGTGTATTCCCAGGGGTGCGATTCCGGCTGGTTTGACGCGCGTGATTGTTTCGCCGAGGTCCTCACGACCGTCGAGCACGGGGCTTTCGCCACCGTCATGAACGCGCGCACGGGATGGGGAGTGGAGGAAAGCACGGAAGGGCCGTCCCAGCGCTTCAACCGTCTGTTCTGGAACTCGGTCCTGGGGGAAGGTGTTCTGGAGATGGGCCGCGCGAACCAGATCTGCAAAGAGGAACTCTATGGCCTCATCAACGAACCCTGCATGAGATGGTGCTACTACGAGCTCACTCTGTTTGGGGATCCGGAGACGTCCCTAAGGTTCCAGCTGGAAGCGCCCTGGTTGAGCATTCGCCCAAAATCGGGAACCGTGGCCCCCGGCGGCCGCGCCGACGTGGACGTGGAGTTCCTCGCCTCATCCATGGGGCCCGGCAAGTACCAAGCGAATCTGGAGATCCGCTCCAACGACAAGATAAGCCGGATCAGCGCCGTTCCCGCAACGCTCTACGTCAAGACCGACGACCTCTTTGCGCTGCCCGGTGAGACTCTCCCCTTCCTCGGGCCGCAGGGCCCCCCTTTCGAGCTCTCCCCCACCTCGCAAACCTTCACCGTGACCAATCTGGGCGTGGCCGCGCTTCCCTGGTCCGCGCGGGGGGACGCGCCCTGGCTGGACCTCGTTCCGACCGGCGGCACGCTCGATCCCGGCGCCTCGACCACCGTCCGCGCCGCACTGAACTCAAACGCCGAGGAGCTGCCCGCCGGAACACACGCCGCCGCCGTGTCCTTCACGAATACCGCCAACGGTTTCAAACAGGACCGGAAAGCGCAATTGACGGTGTTGGAGCGTGGGCCGGCCGCATCGCTTGCGTGGAGCCCCATCCCTTCGCCGCAGGCTGTGAAGGGCCCCTTCGCGGCCGCCATCACGGCCAGGGACGCAAGAGGCTACACGGCAACAAGTTTCAGCGGGACCGTCGGGCTGCTGGCGGCGAAACGGATCCAGTTCCAGGGCAACGAGCATCCCTCGGTCCTGATCTCCGAGATAGACACTTCGCTCCAGGACTGCGTGGAGTTCACAAATGTGACCAGCGTCCCGATTGACCTATCGGGCTGGCAGGTGATTTTCTACGACTGGAACTCCTGGCCAAAGCCGCAGATGACCTTCACCATCACCACAGGCACCCTTTGCCAACCCGGCGACGTTTTTCTTCTCTATGACGAGGGCACGGCCCCTGGCGCCTACCCCGTCTTCTACACGGGCCGGAACGTCTTCTGGAACAACAGCCCCTACGGAAACCCCGTGGCCGTCCTTCTGCGCGATGGCCAGGGAAACATAGCGGATTTCGCCTGCGCCAACGACGCCGTGCCCTCCCAGATAACTCAGCCCATCCCCATTCCGCCATCCGAGTGGTGGGGTCCCGTCGCAACCGGGCCCGCGCAACCCGGCCAGTCCATGCAGCGCGGCGGGAACTCCGACCGCAACGACCGCTTTGATTGGAACGTCTATCCCACGGCCGTGGGCCGGAAACACGCCTCTATGGAACTCCCCTATCTTGCCCTTCCCGTTCCCCTTTTCATGACGCCCAGGGAAGCGCTCTTCGTGAATGGAACCTGGTCCGGCCTGGCCACGGTGCGCGAGGAGGGCCTCGGCATCCGCATCCGCGCCCGGACTCCCGGCAAGACCCTCGAGGCCCTGAGCAATGTGTTCGACGTGACGCCCTACGCCGGTTACGACGGCGTCATCCTCAACCACCTGCTCGGGATAGCGCCGCTTTCGGAGGCCGATCAACACCGCGTCGACGTGAATCGGGACGGGGCGCTGAACGTCGCCGACCTCACGTTCCTGCGCAACTACGAAGAGTCCAAACTTCTCGCGGAAACGAGCGGTTCTCCGAAGGATTCATCTCTCACCGCCTTGGCCACCGGCAAACCCCGCCCCGACCTGCTCGTCTCCTCGGTGGGATGGACCGGCGGAGAATGCACCGACGCGCAGGTCCCCGAACTCTCCTTCCAGGCGGTCAATGCGGGTCCAGTGGCTTCCCCGGAATGCCGCTATGAGATTCTCAGTGACAAGGCGTTCGCGGCGCGGGGCACCCTGGCCCCGATTGCGCCGGATGGAGGACGGCTCTCTCTGGAGCATATTTCCTTGCTCAATATGCCGCCCGGCCTCCACTCGATCCAGGTCTCGCTCGACGTGGAGAATGCCGTTGATGAAGTCAAAGAGGGGAACAACTCCCGCACGGCGGCGCTTCCTGTCCGGATCGGCCCGCGGACGCTCGAAGCGGACTCCCGGCGTGTGAGTCCGCTCGCGCGCCACGTGCTAGTGCCTCTGGAGCTGAGCCGCGCGGGCAACGCCGCCGGGATCAACCTTCGGATCGAGACCGATCCGGCGGTGTTCGAGGTGGCGGGCGTGAGCATCCCCGATGCCTCACCCCTCGGCCCCGAGCTGCATTGGCGCGCCCTCAGCGGCGGTATCACGAACCTCGTCGTGTTCCTGAAGCCCAACGCCGCCTTTTCAGAGAAAACGCTGGGGGTCGTCATTCTCCGGCTCGACGTGGTCTGCGCGCGGACACCGGGTTCCAGCGCGGTCCACCTGCGCGCGGGCGCCGTTGGCGACGTCATCGGGAACGCCTCGCGCAGCCTGACCCTCAAAGACGCTCTGATCGAGTTTGGCACGGGGGCTACGGATTGGAGCTTGTATGACAGAGGGACGAGAGGCAAAATATAGGTGCGGTGTCGCTTGATCGCTGTCCGATTGAACTTATTTCGTTACCAAGGCTGCCAAGGCAAATACTGCTCCAACAATCGCGGTGTCGTATGGAAAGAACACCATCGTGTGGCCTCCAAACCATAGCAACAGCAGGCCGATACCAAGCAAAAGACAGAACACCCGAAGTACAAAGCTCGTCTCAGGTTCCTTCTTAATTGGGTTGCCACACTTTGGGCAGGTTATCGCCTTGTCTGAAATGTTCGTTTCACATTCTGGACACTTTACGAGTGCCATTTCACACCTCCTGTTTTCTAATCATCCGGTCAATTCTGGCTCCACTGTGGCCGCTCTTGGTCGGCGCGAAAAAGGGTAAACATCCGTTCGTACTTCAACATGAATTCCGGGGACACCGCACTTATATCTTCACGTCGTGGCCTTCTTGTTCCGCATCCTGTCCCAGAAACCCCGAAACTGCGTCAGCTCGATGCAAGAAAAGCGCCGATCACCGCAAGAATCGGCTTGAGCCGCTTCTGAAGAGGGTCAACCTCCACGCCGAAATTCTCCAGCGCCGTCGCCCCTATCAGAAACAATGAACCTTTCGGAGCGAATATGACCGGACACGGGATACGCCCCTCCAGACCTTCGATTTGGAAATCGCAGAAGCCGAGAAGCCGCTTTTCCTGCCTTCCGTCCGCGAGGACAAGATTCCGCGTCGCGGCGGGCTCAACCCCTATCCGTTCCAGGCAGTCCTCGGGGACAAACGAATAGAGCGCTCCCGTGTCAACCCAGAACTCCTCCTCGAAGACCGACTCCGGCTTCTTGATGTTGGATACCTTCACCCGTTCCTTGAGCATTTCCTTCCTGTTTCCGCCACGTGCTTCTTCTTGCGCCCAGACGATTTTCATCTTCCCGCCCCTGCCGCCGCCGGGTCAAGAAAAACTTGCCAGGAATTTCGCGAATCCCCGAGACGGCACGTCTTGGTGAAGCCACGCCCTACTTCTCTGTATGGAAGGTGGTGACTAGGGTGGCAACGCCGGGAAAACGCTCCTGACAAATCCGCTCCGCGGCAATCCGCGCCTCTTCTTCCTCCCCGAACAAAGTGAACAGCGTGGAGCCGCTGCCGCTCATGCGCACGGGCCGGCCAGCCAAGGCTTCGAGCTGCTCTCTCAAAACGCCTAGCTCGGGCCGGATGCCAAACGCGAGAGACTCCATCTCATTGAATGCGCACCGAATGGCTCCCTCGGCATCGCCCCTTCGAATCGCTTCGAGCAAGGCTCCCAGGTCCGGGGCTTCATGAGGGGCGGCGGGATCATAGCGCTGGTAAACCTTCCGCGTGGAAACCCGGAACGGCGGAAAAGCCAGCACTACCCAGAATCGCGAGGACTGCTCGACCGGTGTGAGATCATCACCAATGCCGCGGCCAATGGCGCAGGGCGGCCCGAGGAAGAAGGCAACGTCCGCGCCCAGCCGCGCCCCAATACTCCGGAGCGCGGCATTGTCCAGAGGAAGCGAGAACATATCCCGCAGCGCCATCAGGGTGCTCGCGGCGTCCGAGCTCCCGCCACCCAGGCCCGCTCCCACCGGAATGCGCTTATCCAGCACCACGCGCACCGGCCCCATGGCAAAAGGGCAGGCGAGAGAGAGTTCCTCCCAGGCGCGGGCGACCAGGTTCTTGTCCAGGTCATCATCCTCCAAGCCCTCCCCGATAACGGCCAGGCGGAAAGGAGATCCCCCGATCGGGCCTTCCTCGATCGTGAGATGGTCATAGAGCGCGATCCGCTGGAAGAGCGTCTCGATGTCGTGATAGCCGTCCGTGCGCCGCCCCACAATGCGCAGGTAGAGGTTGATCTTCGCGGGAGCAAAGTAAGTGTTTTTCATGACATTCGTTCAGCCACAGAGAGCACAGAGAACACAGAGAGAGCTTCAGAATGCGAAAGAGAACAATCTTCTCCAGAACAACTGACTGGACCGGTCACACAAAGAATGATCCACAAGGCCGCCAGGAATATGCTTCCCCCCCAACGTTCGAGAGTTCCTCCCCGACACCCCTCCTTCTCTGTGTCCTCTGTGCTCTCTGTGGCTTAACCCTTTCTCCTTTTCTCTCCCCTACATCACAAACCTCTTAACGCCATCCACGAGCCTTTTCTCGGCGAAGTTGATGAGCAATGCGCGCTTGAGACCGGTGGCCCGCAGGTAGGACAGGACCTGGGCCGTGACGAACTCCGGCAGCTGGCACTGCGGCTTAAGCTCGACGATCACTTCTTCCCCGGCCAGAAGGTCCAGCCGTTGCCCCTTGATTGCGTGCCCCTTGTAATGCACGTCCACTTCCACCTGGCGCCGAAACGCAATACCACGCAGTTCGAACTCGATACACAGGGCCTCCTCGTAGATAGACTCCGGAAGGCCCGGCCCGAGATGCCTGTGGACCTCAATGGCCGCGCCGATGATTCGCTCCGTCATTTCATCCGTCATATCGCACCCCTTTTCCGAAAAGAGAATGGTTCAAAGCCACAAAGGCCGCTGAGAGCACAGAGAAGGACAAGAGAAACCCGCAGTATATGCTCATCCTTTTCGGAGCTTTGGCCTGACCGATATCTTTAACCAACCACTTCTGCAAATCCATCCTTATCTTCTCTCTGTGTCCTCTGTGCGCTCTGTGGCCTAATCCACTCCTCTTCCCACCAAATCATAGATTCGGGACCGCACAATCTCAACATCCACAAAATCCCCGCGCCGGGGCAACCCTTTTCGCGCGCCGTCCCTCAAGTCCACGATCACCGAGCCGTCCACCTCCGGCGCCTCGCGCCAGGATCGCCCGCGCGCCTCGCGCCCATCCTCCGATACGCTCTCGATCAGAACGCGCAGCCGCCGCCCAACCTGCCGCGCCAGACTCGCGGCGGTGATACGCTGCTGCGTTTCCAGGAGCCTCCCCTCGCGGCGCAGCGCCGTCCGCGCGGGCACCTGGCCGGGCATGTCGCGCGCGGGAGTGCCGTCCTCCGGCGAGTACTTGAACACTCCCAGCCAGTCAAACCGGATTTGTTCCACGCCGCGCAGAAGACGGCTGAACGCCTGAGCGGTCTCACCCGGAAAGCCCACGATCATCGTGGTGCGGATCACGACCTCCGGCGACGCTTCGCGAAGCCGCTCGATCTGCTTGGGCGCCGCCGCGTCTCCCGAGGGTCTGCGCATCGCTCGCAGGATCGCGCGATCGAGATGCTGAAGGGGAATGTCGAGATACTTGCAGATCTTGGGCTCGCGCGCGAAGACCTCGAGGAAGCGCGGCGTGAGCCCGCCGGGATAGAAGTACAAGAGGCGGATCCGGAAATCCCCCTCGATGCGGCAAAGGTCCTCGAGAAGATCGGGCAGCGCGTAATCGCTGTAGAGGTCGCGCCCATAAGGAACCAAGTCCTGAGCGATCAGGTTGAGCTCGCCGGCGCCGGCGGAGATCAGGCCTCGCGCCTCCTCCAGCAGGATCTCGCGCGGCACGCTCACATAGGGCCCCTTCATGGCCGGGATGGCGCAGAACGTGCAGGCGTGGTCGCAACCGTCCGCGATCTTGAGAAATGCGTAGGGAAAACCGTCCAGCCTTTTGCGCGGGAGCGGCCGCTCCGCTTTCATAAGAGGCGCGGGGCAGAGAATCAGCGCCCTGGCATCTTCCGCGCGCAGCCCGTCTGATCCGTCCAATCCGTCCGATCCGTCCGATCCGTCCGACGCGAAACAGCCGCCCGCCCGCTCAATCAGATCCGCCAGTTTCTCGATGCGGCCCACTCCCGCAAAGGCGTCTACTCCGGGGTATTGCGCGGCGAGCTCGGTGGCGGAGCGTTGGGCCAGACAGCCCGACACCACGATCCGGCGCGGGTTGGCAAACCGCTTCTTGGTTTCGCAGTAGGCGCGGATCACGTCAAGGGATTGATCGCGGGCGTCGCGGATGAAGCCGCAGGTGAGAACCGCCAGAACGTCAATGGAGGCCTGGGCGCCCTCGACCGCGATCGCGTGGCCGCGCTGGGCCAGAACCCCGGCCAGGTGTTCGGCGTCCACAGTGTTCTTGTCGCAGCCAACGGTGATGAGGGCGATTTTCACGAGGGGCGCTCTTCTCTCCGGCGGGTTCGCGCGCGGCGGGGGCGGACGTTCATCCCACATTCTCCGGACACGGCGGAGGCGGACCCTTACCCGGCCTTTTCTGGGTGCGGCGGGGGTAGGGTCTTACGAAATACCATACTCCCTCACCAGTCTGTACGTGTTCGTCCGTGCTTGTCCGTGTCCGTCCATCCCGCGCCCTGATAGAACCAGCCAAGGAACCCATATCGCAAGACCCTCCGGCGAAGGCGGATATTCAGCCCGCCTTTTCCGCGCGAGACGCGGGCGGATGCTTACTCGGCGTTTTCGGGCCGCACGACCAGATAGGACCCGTCAATCTCCGTCACCACCACCCGCGCGTCCCTCGGAATCTGAATCTGGGTGAAGACGCTGCGGGCCATGTGCCTCTCCCCCTCGATTTCCACGTAGCCGGTCGGGTTGAGGTCTTTGATCACGCGGCCGGTTTTCCCGATCCGAAGGTCCTGGTTCCCCGTGGGTTCTTGCGGTTCGGGAGGGGTGATCGTCGCCCGCCTGATAGCCCAGAAAAATGCCCGCAATGCGACCGCGCCCGCAAGCACAAGGCTGACCGACAGGTAAACAGCGCCGATCCGCGGGCCGTAGTGTGAAAAACACAGGTACGAGCTTGCCGCTATAAGACCGCACCCGGTCAGGCCCATGACCAGGCCCGGCATGACCGCTTCAAGCAGGAGCAGCAGGAGGCCGAGCACAAGAAGCAGAACGATAAAAGCAAACACCAAGATCCCTCCGCGCCCCGCGCGAGCAGGGCGGCTTTCTTTGTCCGGAACAGGAGGCGGCCCGGTTTGAACAGAGCATGAAAAGGCATGGTTTCGACGGCCCAAAACCTCGCCCGCCCTCCAGCACCTTACAATAGGGTTTTTCCGGCGGGGATTTCCACGGAAATCCTGCTCGCCGGCCCGGGACCGCCGCGTTCCCAGATTCCCGGTCAGCCAGAAAAGCCTTGAATGCCGGCCTTCTGGAAACTAAGATGGGGGACTGTTGAACACGGGAAGCGACCTTGCGGTGTATGGCGGCTTCCCGTACCACCTCTAAAGGAACTGGATGCGGCCAAGCCGTCGAAACAGCAATGCCTCCTCAAAACCCCACGTCTGAGACGTTCCGAATCCTCCTCAACGTTGTTCTCAAGCGCTGGAAACGCGCCTTGGGGATCGGCGTCGCGGCCGGTCTCCTGGCTATGCCTTTGGGTCTCCTTCTACCCAAGACGTACCAGGCGTCCTCGATGCTGTTGATCGCGGAGAGCAAAACGGCCAGTTCCTCGGTGAGCAACCTGTTCTTCAATCCACAGCTCTACGGCACCTACCAGGGAATCATCCGGAATCCTGACGTCGCCGGCAAAGCGATTGACCAATTCCATCTCGGCGAGCAGCTGAACATCGAGAAGTTCCTGCGGAAACTGAACGTGCGGATCGTGCGGGATTCGCGGCTTGTCGAGGTCTCCTTCAACGACACGGATCCACGCCGCGCCGCCGACGTGGTCAACTACGTTTCGGACATCGCCACCAGCCGCTGCGCCGAGATCAACCAGCAAGACACCGGCTCCGTCAAGCGGCTTCTATCATCGGAAATGGGGCGGATCGAGCGCAGGTACGGGGAAGCAAAGAGCACGCTCGAGAAGTTCAGGGCCCAGGCCCGGATCAGCGCCGTCGAAGAGGAAGTCAAGCGCCTGCTCGCGGACAAGAGCGCTCTGGAGAGCAAGGCGCTGCAACTCCAGATCCAACTGGCCAGGCGATTGAACGAACAAATCCCGGCCCGGTTGGAGAAAGGCATCCAGGAACTCGATGCGTTCGAAAAGAAACACGGCATAAAGAAACTGACAAACGAACTGGAGGCTCTCCTGGCGCTCCAGAAGAAATATGTGGAAAACCGTGGCCTGCTCCTCATCACCCTGGCGAATCTCCAGGGGCAGCTCGGTGTCATTGAGGCGGAGCTGGGCAAGCAGATTCCAAGAGAGCAGTTCAGCTTCAAGTTGGACAAAACCGCCGCTGCCCCCGCGGAGACAAAGCAAGGCGCGTCCGAGATCGCAAGCTTTCTCGCGGCGTTGCAGGGGCTTGATCTGAAAGAGGAACGGCTCAACCCCTTGTACGTAAGCCTCCTGGGGAAACGTGCCGAAACCAATAGCGACCTTCAGGGTGCCCTGCTTCAAAAAGAGGAACTCGATAAGAAGGTCACGGAGGGCGAGAAAACGATCAAGGAAACCGAAGACAGGACCATCGAGTACCAAACCAAGCGGGACAAGCTGGCTCAGGACGTTGCCATCATGCGGACGGAATATGGCTCGGTGTTCAGCAGCTCGGAGCAGGAACTGAACGCCTATCTTGGGATAGCGGACAGGAAACTGAGGGAGATTGAAACCGCTCTCACCACCAGGCAGAAGGAACTGGCCGAAAAACAGGTTCAGCTCGGCGCCCTCACGCTGCAGTACGATATCGCCTCGACCAACTTCCAGAAGTACCGCGAGCAATACGAGCAGCTTCTTTTCAGCACCACGGAGAAATTCCAAAGCATCTCCATGATATCCAAAGCCTACGCGCCCGAGAAACCCGTTTCTCTTTCGGCGCCCAAACTGGCCGCCGTAACCCTCCTCCTCTTCTTCTGCGGATCCCTGTGCCTCTATGGTATCCGCGAGATTCTCATTGGGATGCCCCACGATGCCTGACAGACCCAGCATTGCCATCCTGGGCACGCGGGGCATTCCGGCCAATTACGGCGGCTTCGAGACCTTTGCCGAGGAACTCTCCAGCCGGCTTGCGGCCAGGGGCTACCCCGTCACCGTTTACTGCCGCACCGCCAACGCGGACTACAAGCGGTTCGCGTCGAAAACATACAAAGGCGTCCGCTTGGTTGTTCTACCTACCATTCGCCACAAGTACCTGGACACGGTCGTGCACGCCTTCCTCAGCTCCGTCCACGTCCTGTTCCACCGGTTCGACGTGATCCTGTACTGCAACGCCGCCAACAGCCTCTTCATGATCCTGCCGCGCCTCGCGGGAACCCGCGTGGCCATCAACGTGGACGGCATTGAGCGCAAGAGGAAGAAGTGGAATTCCTTCGGACGTCTCTGGTACCGGATCGGAGAATGGCTGGCACCAAAACTCGCCCACGAGATCATCGCCGACGCACAGGTCATTCATGACTACTACAAAGAGCGCCACGGCGTGGATTCCCGCGTGATCGCCTACGGCGCTCACATCCACCGCCTGCCTCCCGGCGAAACCCTGCGCCGCTTTGGGCTTGAGCCAAGGGAATATGTTCTATATGTAAGCCGGCTCGAACCCGAGAACAACGCACACCGTGTGATCGCGGCGTTTGAGAAGGTACGCTCCGGCAAGAAACTCCTCATCGTCGGCAGCGCCCCTTACAGCGGCAAATACATCGAGGAACTACGGAGCACAAAGGACCCGCGCGTCATTTTCGCCGGCGGGGTCTACAAGAAAGGTTACCACGAGCTCCAGGCCAACGCGTATTGCTGCGTCCAGGCCACCGAGGTCGGAGGCACCCACCCCGCGCTGATCGAGGCGATGGCCGCCGGAAACTGCGTGATCGCCAACGGCACGCCCGAAAACCGTGAAGTCCTTCAGGACTGTGGCCTGTTGTACCGCATGAACGACGTGGAGGAACTCAGCGTCCTTCTCCAGCGCGTGTTGGACGATCCCGTTCTGGCAAGGTCCCTCGGCGAAAAGGCCTCGGCGCGAGCGGCGAGTGTCTACTCCTGGGAGACCGTCACAGATCAATATGAAGGTCTGTTCCTGGATCTGACCAAGGACCGCCGCCCCCGCTCGTAATCCCGGTTCGCAGTGCGGGTTTCAGGCAGTTCCCTGTTCGTTGCGCCGCAAAAACAGATGCCTATGATGCTCCGCCCAACATGCAGGCTATCGGCGTGCCCGTGAAGAACACCCCTGTTGCGCGGAAAGGATGAGGGCGCCGCGCGAGGCAGTTGAGGCCGCGAACAAACGAAGGAGGCATCAGAATGAAGTTGGATGAGCTCAGATCTCAAATTGCGGGGATTTTAGAAATTGCCTCCTCAAAAGAATTCGTGGGTGGATTCCGGCTCGGGTAGATTCCCAAGCGTATGATACAAGGCCACTTGCAGCATTCTGAACGTCCGAAATCCATACGCTTTTCTGGTGGTCAGTTTGGCTT
>Ga0315282_10011795_pt1 | contig 13479 bp, 10 predicted proteins | sample YL17G07_20_MG_FD_203693 | JGI IMG/M metagenome (GOLD analysis project Ga0315282, IMG submission 203693) | Sediment microbial communities from Yellowstone Lake, YNP, Wyoming, USA - YL17G07_20 | ecosystem: Environmental > Aquatic > Freshwater > Lake > Sediment | place: USA: Wyoming | collected...
ACGTTGAAAAACGCTTCTTGATTCGACATAATTATTCTATTGTCTACAGGAGATCTTATGAAGTCTCTCTTTCATGGCTTATCGGTTTTTTCCCTGATGATGGTCCTCCTGCTTTCTCTATGTCATGAGGCCCTTCCTGCTCCTCTGAAGAAACCTCTGTCCTTTCAGCATTTCACACAGAAGGATGGCCTTACGAGTGAAATGGTTTATGCCGTCGCTGTGAAGGGAGATGAGGTATGGTTTGGAACGTATGCTGGAGGAACGAGTCTTTACCACAAATCAAAAAAGACCTGGAAAGCTTACACAACGAAAGGCGAACCTCAGGCCAAAGCGGACGACGGGAATAGCATTCACTGGAAGAATCTCTTGGCGTACAACCATGTGTCTGTGATTCTTCCTGACGTGGATCGCATCTGGTTTGGGACTTACTTTTACGGATTCGGCGGTGGCGGGATTTCCTATTACGATCCTCAGAAGAAGCCCCCTTGGAAACCCTTCAACACCCATAACGGAGTGGCCAAGAAAGTCGTCTCTATGGCCGTCGATGGAGACCAGTTGTGGATCGGCTCAGAAAAAGGCCTTTCACTACTCGACAAGAAGAGCGAGCAATGGAGGACCTTCTATTCGACCCAGCATGGCCTCTCAGGAAATTTTGTCAATGCCCTCTTGATCGACTCCGATGTGCTATGGGCAGGAACCAACGGCGGAATCAGTCGTTTCCACAGGATCCAAAAGACCTGGAAATCTTACGGGACCAACGAGGGGTTGACGGAACTGGAGATTAAGTCCCTCGCGAAGGTGGGCGAAAAGATCTGGGCGGGATCCATTCAGGGAACGCTTTTCGAATATGATTCCGAAGCAGACCACTGGAAGAAGATAGAATCCTCCGACCCCTTGAACAATGGGGGAATTTACGTCATGCTCGTGACGAAGGACCGAACCTTCGTCTGCCGCGACAATGGCGTAAGTGTCTATGACCTTGCCACAGGAGAGTGGGACGCCATCACGGCTTCAGACGGACTCTTGGGCTCGACGGTTTTTGCCGCGGCCGAGGACAACAATGGAATTTGGTTTGGAACGGACAAGGGAGTCTCAAAGCTCCTCTTGAATCCTTAACCCTGTGCTTCATTGTGTTCCATGATTTAGGACACACGATGATTGTGAAGCTCCCCGCGCCTGTCTGCCGACAGGCAGGCACAGCATAATAGTAATAAAGGAGGAAACGACTTCATGGATTGTCCACACCGTAAACACCTAACGAGGAGGCAATTTCTGAAGGGAGCAGCGGCGGCCGTCGCGTTGCCTCATCTGGTTTCCGTGCCTTACCTCCTCGACCCCTCTCCTGTTCATGCCTCGGGAGAGTCTGAGCTGATCATCGCTAAGCAAGGCAGCCCGACTCAGCTCCTTCAAGCGGCTTTGGCTCCTCTGGGAGGCATGGGTCGATTTGTCAAACAGGGGCAGCGGGTGGTGATCAAGGCGAACATCGCCTGGGCAAGAACTCCGGAGCAGGGCTGCACCAATAACCCTGAGCTATTCATGGCCCTCATCAAAATGTGTTACGACGCAGGAGCAAAGCGCGTCGCCATTTGGGATCACACCTGCGACAATTATCAGTTCACTTTCTCCCGCTCTGGATTGAAGGACGCCGCTCAGAAGGTGGGTGCAGATCTCTTCTCCGGTCACGGTCAGAATGTCTATAAGCCGGTGCAGATCCCCAAAGGGATAAAGCTGAAGAAGGCCGAGATCCTCAGAGATGTCCTTGAATCGGATGTCTTCATCAATTTTCCAATCCCCAAACATCACTTTGCCACGGAACTCACCCTGGGGATGAAGAATCTTATCGGGATCGTCTGGAATATGGAGCAACTTCACAAGATCGACCTCCACCAGTGCATCGCCGACGTCAATACCCTTCGCAAACCAGACTTGGTGGTCATGGATGCCATACGAATCCTCACGACCAACGGTCCGAAGGGCCCAGGGAAGACGGAGGATATCGGAGAGGTCGCTGCCTCAACAGATATTGTCGCCATTGATTCATACGGAGCCACCTATTTCAAGAATCCGAAGACCGGAAAACCCTTCAAGGGAGAGGAGATCCTGTTTGTCAAGCACGCCTATGATCTGGGGTTAGGTCAGATCGATCTTGCCAAAGTCCAAGTCAAAAGGGTCAGTGCGACATGACACGAACGGTTCAGACTCTCCGAAGGGCCGTCCAGACCCTTTCTTTTCTGTTCCTCCTTTACCTGATCATTCGGACCGCCTTCCCTCTCGAGTTGAAGATGCCGGTCGACCTCTATCTGCGACTTGATCCCTTCATCGCCATTATCACTCTTCTCGGGAAGAAGGCGTTCATCCTCAGCATGCTCCCTGCCTTCGGGGTCCTTCTCCTCGTCTTCGTTTTTGGCAATTTCTTCTGCGGGTGGTTCTGCCCGATGGGAGCCACCATCGATTTCTTTGATCGGGTCCTCTTCCGAGAAAAGAAGAGACCCAAGGGGTTCAACGAGCAACCCCTGAGGAGGCTCCGCTACGGGATTTTTCTCTTCTCCCTGGCAGCGGGCCTCATGGCATGGCAGTTGCTCTATCTTCTCGATCCGATCAGCCTCATCACGAGAACTCTCGTTATTTCCTTATATCCGCCGGCCATCTATGTGTTCAACCATCTGATCCCGAAAATTCAGATGATTCTGCCACGGAATCCCCATATCATCTCTGACATTCCCCTGCCCCTCTTTAAGGTCAATCTATTCATTTTTGTTATCTTCGTTGGCATTTTAGTTCTCGGCTTGGTGCGGAAGAGATTCTGGTGCCGGTATCTCTGCCCTCTGGGAACGCTCTTCTCTATGACTTCCCGTCTGCGAATATTTCGACGGTCAGTAACGGACGAGTGTACTCACTGTTTGAAGTGCGTCAAAGACTGCCCGGTAGGCGCGATTCCCGAGCAGGAACCTCAAACCTATCGCCAACAGGACTGTGCCTCTTGCTTTAAATGCCTCGATTGTCCTCCTAAGGCTGTCTCCTTCAGGTTCGCCTTTCCGCGTTGGAAGAGTGTTGACCAGGTCTCCCTCTCGAGGAGGTACGTACTTGGCTCCTTCGGCTTTGGTCTCCTCTCAGCCCTTGTCATCAAAACCAATCCCCTGCAGACGGAGAGCACGTTAAAGAACAACCGTCTGATTCGACCTCCCGGATCCCTGCCGGAAGACGAATTTGTGACTGTGTGCACGGGATGCGGCCAGTGTCTGAAAGTCTGTCCGAACAATGCCCTCCAGTCGACCCTCCTAGAAGCCGGTCTGGCCGGTCTCTACACCCCCCGACTCGTTCCCAGGATCGGGTACTGCGAAGAGTTCTGTAATTTCTGTGGTCGGGTTTGCCCCACGGCAGCGATCAAACCTCTTCCCGTAGAAGAAAAGCGCTTCATCCAGATGGGGGTCGCACATATCAACAAAACAAGATGCATTGCCTGGGATACAGAGAAGATCTGTCTGGTCTGCAATGAACAGTGTTCCTATCAGGCTATTGTAGGTGATGAAAAAAAGCGCCCCATCGTTAAGGAAGAAAAGTGTACAGGTTGCGGAATCTGCGAGAATAAGTGCCCTGTCGATGGGGAATCTGCGGTGATCGTTTATGCGTCCGGTGTTCAGAAAATACTGACTCCTGGTAACAATGGTCCCAGCTCTTGAGACCAGGGACACTGCCCAAAATTCCTTTCCGTTCTTGCCTTAGCGTTTTCTGCCCGTTCTTAATTGTCCAACCCTGAGAAAGACCACTGACCCATGGAAAAGTTCCGTTCCTTTCTGTCTTCTCCCTCCCTAAGCAGAACATGGAAAATTGTTGTAAAATGGACGTGTGAATCGCTTCAAACTTGTCTCAGACTTTGAACCTAAGGGCGACCAGCCTCAAGCCATCGAAATGCTTAGCCATGGCGTCCTTCAGGGGTTTCCTCATCAAGTTCTCCTAGGGGTCACCGGCTCTGGAAAAACCTTCACCATGGCCAATGTGATCGAGAGGGTGCAAAAACCCACACTCGTCATCTCTCACAACAAGACATTGGCTGCCCAACTCTACGGCGAATTCAAGGAACTCTTCCCTGACAATGCGGTCGAATTCTTCGTGAGTTACTACGATTACTATCAGCCCGAGGCCTACATCCCTTCCACGGACACCTATATCGAAAAGGATACACTGATCAACGAAAAGATCGACAAGATGCGCCACTCCGCCACCCGCTCGCTCCTTGAAAGAAACGACGTGATCATTGTAGCGAGCGTCTCCTGCATTTACGGCCTCGGGTCGCCAGAGGCCTATCATGGCATGCTCCTGTATCTCGAGGAGGGGATGAAGATTTCCCGAGAGGAGATCCTTTCAAAACTGGTCGAGATCCAATATGAACGAAACGACATCGATTTTCATCGCGGGACCTTTCGGGTCCGGGGCGACGTGATCGAGGTCTTCCCTGCTCACGAGGAAAGTCGAGCCGTCCGGATCGAGCTCTTTGGAGACGAGGTGGAGGCCCTCTCAGAGGTTGATCCCTTGCGGGGCAAGGTCTTAGAGCGCCTGGAGAAAATTCCCATCTATCCTGGGAGTCACTACGTGACCCCTGCTGACCGGATGCGGAGAGCCATCCAAGGGATTCGAGAAGAGCTAAAGGAAAGATTAGCATGGTTTAAATCAAAAGATCGGCTTCTGGAGGCCAAGCGATTGGAGCAGAGAACGAACTTCGACCTCGAGATGCTCGAAGAACTCGGCTATTGCCAGGGAATCGAGAACTATTCCCGGCACCTCACGGGAAGAAAACCCGGAGAACCTCCTCCCACCTTGATCGATTACTACCCGAAGGACTTTCTGCTCTTCATCGATGAAAGCCATGTCACCATTCCTCAACTCGTCGGTATGTACCGAAGTGACCGCTCAAGGAAAGAAACCCTAACAGAATACGGATTTCGCCTCCCCTCTGCCCTGGACAACAGACCTCTCATGTTTGAGGAATTTCAAGAGCGGATGAAACAGGGGGTTTATGTGTCCGCCACTCCAGCGGACGTCGAATTGAAGAAGAGCCAGAGTCGCATAGTGGAACAGATCATTCGACCCACGGGGTTGAGCGATCCTTCCATTACGGTGAAGCCTGCGAAAAGTCAGGTGGATGATCTTTTGGGGGAAATTCGAAAACGAGTCAAGAACAAGGAACGGGTCCTTGTGACAACACTCACCAAGCGGATGGCTGAAGACCTGACGGAATACTACGCGGACCTGGGCATCCAGGTCAAATATCTCCACTCAGATATTGACACGCTCGATCGGGTGGAGATCCTACGAGATCTCCGGTTAGGGAAATTTGACGTTTTGATTGGGATCAATCTCCTGAGGGAAGGCCTCGACCTCCCTGAGGTCTCTCTGGTTGCCGTCCTCGATGCAGACAAGGAAGGGTTCCTCCGATCCGAGAGATCCCTCATCCAAACCTTTGGCCGTGCGGCTCGCAATGTGAATGGCCAGGTGATCCTCTATGCGGATCAGATGACCAGATCCATGGATCAGGCGATTCTCGAAACGAACCGGCGACGGAAAATTCAGGAGGATTACAACAAGGCTCACCACATCACGCCACAGACCGTCAAGAAATCGATCCGAAACATACTCTCCTCCATTTATGAGACAGATTACTTCGCCGTCCCACTGGCGGCCGATGTGAAAGAAGCGTATGTTCCTGTCAGGGACATTCCTGTCGTTATTCAGAGGTTGAAGACAGAGATGAAGGAAGCGGCACAGCGCTTGGAATTTGAGCGCGCTGCAGAGTTGAGGGACAAAATCCAGCGTCTTGAAGAGACGGAGCTCAGACTTCGATAATCTTTAGAACAGGACGGAGTGAAGCTCCCCGCCCTAAAGGGCGGGGCTTGCCGGGCACTTGCCGGTCAAGCCACGTAGGTAACTTTGAGACCTCCCTTTTTCAAGTCGTTGACAATCGCTTCAGGGTTCTTAGTCTTCAAGCGGAGTACAATCATCCAATCCTTCTTGTCGGCCTTCTGAAAAGACATCATACTGAGAACGGCTGTCTGACGTTGATCTAGAATCGATATCACCTGCTGGAGTTCGCCTGGTTTCCCACCGAGCCCTTCGATGGTGATTCTCGCGCCTTCGTCTTGCAGCCCAAGCACACGGGTGACGAATCGGACAAGGTCAGATTCTGTCGCAATCCCAACGAGTTTCCCATCCTCAACGACAAGATAAGAACTAATTTTCCTGTCCTGTCCGATCTTCAGAACCTCCTCGAAGGGAGTGTCTGGACTGACAGTGAAAGGATTAGCCTTCATGATCTCGTTCACCTTCATTTTTGAATAGATGGAGTAGTATTCGTGGGCGCTCGAAGAACTCGTTGGGGGTGGAACCGCTTCGTTGATATCCTGAAGAGTCACAATGCCAAGGAGCTTCCCCTTATCAACCACGGGAAGTCTCCTGAAATTCTTCTCTTCCATGATCTTTCGGGCATCGGAAACCAGCGCGTCGCTGCTCACAGTCACCGGGTTCTTGGTCATCACATCCCTGATTCTCATGATCACCCTCCTTCGATTTGCTTTCCCACCCCAAGGTGTTGGAAAATAGGCACCCTTGACGGATCCTTCACCATAATAATTGATTTCAATCAGAAAGTTCAAGAAAAGAAAGAGATTCTGAGATCTTTGGGCCTTGGTTCCAGAAACATCGACCCACATTTCTTGGACAGCCCACGGGGAGAGTTGCTTTTCGGTCCATTTCTGAGATAATTAAGAAGCCATGACTCCTTTGCAGCAAAAGCTCGAGCATCTTCCGGCCCATCCAGGGGTCTACCTTTTCAAAGACACGAAGGGGACCGTTCTCTACGTTGGAAAGGCTGGCAACCTCAGACACCGCGTCAACTCCTACTTCCAGAAAATAAATGGCAAGGATTCCAAGACGCTCACCCTACTCGAACGGGTGGCAGACATCGAAACGATCGTCACCGACACGGAGAAAGAGGCCCTCATTCTGGAGAACCATCTCATCAAGGAACATCATCCACGGTACAACGTGAAATTGCGGGACGACAAGAATTATCCCTGTCTCAGGCTCTCGGTTGAAGAGGAATATCCCACCCTCTGCATCGTAAGGCAAATTAAAAAAGACCGTTCCATCTATTTTGGTCCTTACCCATCGGCAACCTCTCTAAGACAGACAGTGAAACTGATCCGCAGGCTTTTCCCCATTCGGACCTGTCTCGACACCAAATTTACTCACAGACTCCGACCCTGTATCAACTATGAGATGGCCCGTTGCCTGGGACCCTGCTGCGGGAAGATTGATCCTGCCCGTTATCGAGAGGTCGTTCATCAAGTCAAGATGTTCCTCGAGGGGAAGAACGAAGCCCTGATCGAAAGTCTCAAGAAAAAGATGGATGGAGAATCCGAACGGCTCCATTTCGAGGCCGCTGCGAAAATTCGCGATCAGATCGCCCATATCGAAAGAGTGATTGAAAAGCAGAAGATTGTCTCCACAGATTTTATTGATCAGGATGTCATCGGACTTCACCGTCAAGACCCTACCCTCGTTGTCCATCCCCTCTTCATTCGAGCGGGAAAACTTCTCGGAGGAAAAGGATTCACCCTCTCAGCCATGAACCTCCCTGAAGAAGAAGTCCTCGATTCCTTTCTCCACCAGTACTATCGTCAAGGGAAGTTCATCCCTGATCACGTCTTGCTTCCGATCTCTGTTCCTGACCAGGAGCTCCTACAGGAGTGGCTCACCGATCTGAAGGGGAAGAAGGTCCGAATTCTTGTCCCCGAACGAGGAGAGAAGAGACAACTTTTAGGCATGGCGAACGCAAATGCGGAAAAGTTCCTTCGCACGGAATCTGAGGTCGAACAGGACCGTGAAAAGCTCCTGCAACTTCTGACGGAAGGTCTCCATCTCGTAAGAATACCGCGAAGGATTGAGGCCTTTGATATCTCGAACATTCAAGGGAAGCATGCCGTGGGGTCCATGGTGGTCTTCGAAGATGGACAGGCGAAGAATGACCGTTACCGCCACTTCAAGATCAAATCGGTCGAAGGGGCAGATGATTATGGGATGCTGTATGAGGTTTTGCTTCGCCGGTACACCCGGGCCCTCGAGGAGAAGGATCTTCCGGATCTCGTCCTCGTGGACGGAGGCAAAGGCCAGCTCCATGTGGCCCAGGAGGTTTTCAAAGAATTGAAGATCAGGGGGGTCGACCTCGTAAGCCTTGCGAAAGAAAGGAGGGTGGAGGGAGCACGTTTCAAGAGGCTAATAAAACCGGGGGAAAAGGTCTTCCATCCTCACTTCAAGGAGCCCCTCGTTTTTGCGAAACACTCTCCTCTTATCCATTTCCTCGATCGCGTCCGCGATGAAGCCCATCGTTTTGCGATTACTTACCATAAGAAGGTGAGAGGCAGAGGGACGATCACATCTGCCCTGGGAAGTATTCCTGGGATCGGACCTGTCAGGGAAAAGGCACTTCTCAGATATTTTGGAAGTGTCGAAAAGCTTCGGGACGCAACACTCGAGGAGTTGGCCGTAGCGCCCAAGATGAATGCCAGACAGGCCCGAGCCGTTTATGATTTCTTCCATTCAACGGAATAAGAACACCCTCTCTGTCAGGTCCTTATTTTGCCAGAAAGATCATCAACAGTCCCATTCCCCAGCAGTAGTAGGAAAAATTAAAGAGTCTTCCCGCTCGAATGATTCCCATCAAGAGCTTGAGGGATAGGAGACCCACGCAGAAGGCAACAGTTGCTCCGACCAGAGTGACCCAGATCGCTCCAATGGTCTCGATTTCTGCAAACTCCAAAACAGTCGCTCCAAGGATTGCGGGAATGGAAAGGAGGAAGGAAAATCTTCCCGCGAGACTTCGATCGAGACCGCAATAAAATCCTGTTGAGATCGTCGCTCCTGATCTTGAAATCCCGGGCATGATGGCGAGTCCCTGAGCAATTCCAATCAAGAGGGCATCCTTCCACGTCATTCCTTCAACCCCCCTACTCTGTCCTCTGACATACCGAGTCACCCAGAGTACCCCACCGGTCACGAGAAGCATTATACCCACGAACTTCGGCTCTGAGAAAAAAGATTCAAACCAATCTCTAAAAACAATTCCCATGAGACCGGTTGGAACGGTTGCGAGAACAATCAGGAGCAGCAACTTTCCTCCTTGTTGATCCCTTTTTTCTCGCTTCAGCATATTCATAGATCCCTGTACTATTCTCGCAATGTCTTTCCAGAAGAAAACGACAACGGCCAGCAACGTTCCGACATGGAGCATCACATCGAAGAAGAGTTGAGACTCCCTCAATCCAAACAGGGACTGAAAGAAGACAAGGTGGCCTGAACTGCTGATGGGCAGAAATTCAGTCACCCCCTGAACGAAACCTAAGAAGACAGCCTGAAGAATATTGATTTTACTACTCCCTCCAAGAAACTTTCTCTGTCGCTGTGCCAAAAACTACTCTTCTGTCATCTTCTGAATCGCGGATTGGACCTTATCTTCGACCCATTTCTTTATCTCTGCCAGCCGTTTCTCCGTAGGCGCCTCGAATCTCAATACGAGCACCGGCTGTGTGTTCGAGGCTCTCACCAACCCCCACCCGTCGCCGAACTGCACCCTGACCCCGTCCACATCAATGATCGGGTAGTTCTTTTTCAACTCCTCTTTTATTCTCTCGGCGACCTGAAACTTGATCTCATCAGGGCAATCAACACGGATCTCTGGTGTGATCGATGTCTTTGGCACATCTTGGAGAAGTTGCGATAATTTCTGGTCAGTTTTGGATAGAAGCTCTGCGAGGCGACATGAAGCGTAGATGGCATCATCATAGCCAAAGTATCGGTCCGCGAAAAAGAGATGGCCGCTCATTTCTCCCCCAAGGACCGCCTTCTCACTCTTCATCTTCTCCTTGATGAGGGAATGCCCCGTTTTCCACATGATCGCCTTGCCACCGTGATTCTTCACATCTTCGAACAGGTTCTGGGAACACTTCACTTCCGCAATGAAAGTGACTCCCTGTTGGCTCTTGAGTATGTCCCTCGAGAAGAGAATCATCAATTGATCACCCCAGAGGATATTCCCCAAATCATCGACCACGCCGATCCGGTCTGCGTCGCCGTCGTACCCGATCCCCACATCTGCTTTGGTATTCTTCACACGCTCAATCAAATCCCTCAAATTTTCGGGAAGGGTTGGATCCGGAAAGTGATGAGGGAACTGGCCGTCTACATCACAATACAGTTCTTCCACGTGACACCCCAATTCCGTGAGAAGGTGTCCCGCCACTATCCCAGCCGTCCCGTTCCCTGCATCGATAACAACATTCATCTTTCTTTCAAGACGAATGTTCTTCTTGATGTATTCCTGATAGGGTTTAATCATTTCAACATGAGACATCTTTCCCTGCCCGGATGCGAATTTCCCCTTTTCAATGAGTCGTTTTAGATCCTGAATCTGTTCTCCGAAAATCGTACTCTTTCCAATCGAGATTTTGAATCCATTGAACTCCGGCGGATTATGACTGCCGGTCACCATCATCCCGCCTTCCTTATCGAGGTGAAATATAGAAAAATAGTAGACCGGGGTTGGGCACACGCCAATATCTGTCACATGACATCCGGTAGAGAGAACTCCTTCAATCGCGGCCTCACTCAACGATTTTGAACTCAACCTACCGTCTCTTCCAACGACGAGTTCATGGCAGCCTAAGGCCACCATGTGCGTCCCGAACCCCTCTGCCAACCGCTTAACTACATCTGGAGTCAAGTCCTTGTCGACGACTCCCCGGATATCATATTCTCTGAAAATCTGTGGGTTGATCTGCACGGACTCTCCCTCGATCGTTACGATATGTTCAAATTATCTTAATTTGACACAAGAATCAACCGGAGGAGAGGTTCTCCGTACGTTCTGCGTCTCGACCGTCAGGATCAGAAAGCCTTTTTTGACTTTTCAGGGGGGATGAGATAAATTACATCGAAACCTTTCCAAGGATTTGACCATGGAAATCAAGGCCATTCGTGGATTTAACGACATCCTTCCACAAGAGATCGGGAAGTGGCACTTTGTTGAAGACACCGCTAGAGACGTTTTTCAAGGCTTCGGGTTCTCGGAGCTTCGAATCCCGGTCATTGAACGGACCGACCTCTTTGCTCGAGGGATTGGCGAAGCCACAGACATCGTTGAAAAGGAGATGTACACCTTCACGGATAAGGGCGGTAATTCCCTGACCCTTCGACCCGAAGCCACTGCCTCCATGGCTCGGGCCTATCTGGAACATCAGATGTACTCTTTTGATCCCGTGGCGAAAGTCTACTTTATGGGACCGATGTTCCGATATGAGAGACCTCAGAAAGGTCGCTACCGTCAATTCTATCAGATCGACGCAGAGGTGTTCGGCGTAGACAATCCCATGGTCGATGCCGAAGTCATTGTCATGCTCATGCATTTCTTGCGAAAGGTAGGACTTCAGACTCTTGAGCTTCAGATCAATTCCCTGGGTTGCCGGGAGTGTCGGCCTCGATACCGGGAAGAACTCAAACGATTTTTTGAGAAAAAATCGTTTCAACTCTGCGAAGACTGTCAGAGGAGACTTCAAACCAATCCGCTCCGGATCCTGGACTGCAAGGTGGAAGGCTGCAAGGAGTCCATAGCGAACGCTCCTAAAGTGATCGATTTCATTTGCTCCAATTGTAAGGAACACTTCGCCAGAGTAAAGGAATACCTTACGGCGACAGGCGTTAAGTTTGATGTGAACCCGAACATGGTCAGGGGCCTCGACTACTACACCAGGACTTGCTTTGAAGTGGTGTCCTACGATCTGGGTTCGCAGAATGCTGTGACCGGCGGAGGGCGTTATGACAATCTCTTTAAAGAGATCGGGGGGCTGGACATTCCGGGAATCGGATTTGCCATCGGGATGGAGAGATTGATCTCGCTTTTGCCGAAAGATAGAACATTTATTCAGACCCCTCACCTCTTCATTGCCACGTTAGGGGACGAGACAAACAAGGAGGCGTACCAGCTGGCCAATGAGCTCCACCTCCGTGGAATTCGCACAGAACTTGATTACGAGGGAAAAAGTTTGAAGAGCCAGATGCGGAGAGCGGGAAAACTCAACGCTTCCTATGTTTTGATTCTCGGAGGAGATGAATTGAAGCAAGGCAAGGCTGTCTTGAGAAATATGGGGGACAAGTCCCAGGAAGAGGTTTCCATCAAAGACCTTGCGACTCTTCTCCAGTCAAAGCTGCCTCGTCTCTGATCATGCCTTGACGAGACTATCCCCAATTTGGATATCATGCGAAAACGAATCTGGGAAGCTTCCCGCGCACAGCGCGGGGCTTTCCGGCAATGATTTATTATTTTATATTATGTCCCTTGACCCCGCGCAGAGGGCGGGCCTTGCGGGGCACGCTCCGGCCATAGCGATTGGAGAGGAAAGGCGTTTATCAAACCAACCCAATCGCTGGCCAAAGGAATCGAGCCGGAAGATTTATTGGAGCAGGAGAAAGACCGATGGACAAAGAGGCATTTTTCACATCCCGCGTGACCTCCTTGGGTAGGGCAACCCTGCGCTGGGTCAACGAAATGGGTGCGATGACTGTTTTCTTTCTCAAGGCATCCCTGATGGTTTTCCACCCGAAGCAGCTACCCGTGATCATTCAACACGTCTATTACATCGGGGCACGATCAGCGACGATTGTGATGCTGGTAGGTTTGTTTACCGGCATGGTCCTCGGGTTGCAGCTCTTTCACACGCTGGCGAAGTTCGGTTCAACAGGAGTCCTGGGGTCAGCCGTTGCCCTATCCTTAATCAGAGAGCTGGGTCCCGTCCTCACCGCCATTATGATTACGGCCCGTGCCGGTTCCTCCATGGCGGCAGAGATCGGTATCCAACGCATCTCCGAGCAGATCGATGCTCTTTATACCATGCGCGTTGACCCTCTCCGCTATCTGATCAGCCCGAGGATTGCCGCTTCCATCATCAGCTTTCCACTCCTGACAGCTTTGTTCGATATTATCGGTATCATCGGCGGGTACATCAGCGGTGTGTTGCTGCTGGGGCTCAATTATGGAACTTACTTCTACCGGGTCCAGTCGAGCGTCGAAATGGAGGATATTACCGGCGGATTTGTGAAGTCGATTGTCTTTGCCGTCATCGTCTCGACGGTCTGTTGCTTTCAGGGTTACTTTACCCATATGCGAAGGGATAGCTACGGTGCGAAGGCCGTGGGCCTATCCACCACCTCGGCCGTCGTGATGTCCTGTGTACTCATCCTCGTTGCGGACTATATCGTCACGTCTCTCATTCTGTAGGGACTTATGAAAACGCCATTGATCGAATTTCGGAATGTGACCAAACGCTTTAACAACCAGACCGTCCTCGACCAGGTCAACCTGGAAATCTACGAGGGAGAAGTCACCACCATCATTGGCAAGAGCGGCACAGGCAAGAGCGTCTTATTAAAACACAT
>Ga0315282_10011797_pt1 | contig 13478 bp, 9 predicted proteins | sample YL17G07_20_MG_FD_203693 | JGI IMG/M metagenome (GOLD analysis project Ga0315282, IMG submission 203693) | Sediment microbial communities from Yellowstone Lake, YNP, Wyoming, USA - YL17G07_20 | ecosystem: Environmental > Aquatic > Freshwater > Lake > Sediment | place: USA: Wyoming | collected...
AAAGAAGATGTTTAATTGAGGCCATCAAAAGGATTATGCTGATGAGCGGGAAGAATTACGAGATGAAGTTTGAGTTTAAACCCTGTTCTCTTACTCTTTCATCCGTTACTCCTGATCTTGGAGATGCTTCCGAGGAGATAGGGATTGAGTACAGAGCAGACATTGATGGTGATAAACCCTTTGCTATTGGTCTGAACGGTAGGTATTTTCAGGATATGCTGGAGGTATTAGAGGGTGAGAAAGTGAATATTGGGATGTTTAATGAATTAGCACCCATAAAGGTTGAAGAGGATGATTCCATTCATATTCTCATGCCACTACGGTTGTCCAAGCCTGAGCCTAAAAGTGAATCCGAAACCCAGCCAGAAACTGAGCACGAGACAGAATCTGATTTTGTTGAAGAGGTGGAAGTCGATTAAAGATTGTTCAATTGTTCTTTTTAAAAATAAAAAAATTAGGAGATGCCGATTATTAGCATCTCCTTTTTCTTTTGGTTTTCAGGCCCGTCAATCCTCTACATATCGCCCGTCTTCAAGTAGAATGCCTCGCCCGGCTAAATATCTATCAAATTTTTCACGAATCTTTCTATCGGGGATTCGGGTTTCCTTGGTGTACCTTTCAACGATTTATCCTGTCGCTTATTATCCACAAGTAAGGAAAATAGCGGACTGGCTAAAGAGGAGAAAATAAAAATGCCGCCTTTTTACACGGAAGGCGACAGGAAGTCGATCAGAAGGTAAGCCCAAATTATTATACATTAATTAACATGTTTCGTGACACTGTTGTTTTTCTCATAAAGAGAGTATTCTGTCTTTAAACGCACTCTTTAAAGAGGTGTTTATTCTCTGACTTTCTTTGATCCAGAAAAAGTAATTTTCCCATCAACTTTCGAAAAATAAATCATTTCACATGGAAACACAATAACCTGAATATATCTCGTTTTCGGATTTGGTAGAAATTCTGTGAATTCTATTTGCACTTCATTGTTTTTCTTTTTTATATTAGTAATCTCTACTCCATATCCCGGGTTTGGCCTTACGCCTAAGAAGATCCCCGCAACATAATATTTTGTGAAATCTATCTCCGGCGCATTGTTTGAAGCATTTTTGACCCAAAATGTTCCCCATTCTTCTTTATTATAAAAAATTACATTATGCGGTGGTATTTTTTCACACCTGAGTGTACTTGTATCCAATCTTCTGAAACTAACTTCAGTTTCTTTTAATTTTTTTGTCCAGCTTGTTGACAATAAAGTAAAAAGAATAAGAATAATTATTACTGAAATAAGGGGGAAAATTTTCATGTTTAATCAATTTATTCAAATAAATAGACTATTCTGATAATCGGAAGCGTTTGCTCGATGGATTAGGTCAGAATATGCAAAAGAGGCAGTCTTGTAGTAGTCTACATATCTGAAATATATACTATATACTAATATTATTATTTGAACCGAATGTTGTCAAGTAAAACAACGGAGTCATAAATATCATCTCCTGCATCGGAGATGAAAATTCTATATGTTCCCGGCCCTTCACTTACGGGGACCGAAACCGTAACCGATTTCCAACCTGTCATACCTACCGTATTATCACCTCCTGGAAAATCAATACCGCCAACTGGGACAAAGGCAGAACTGTTAACGCTCTCTTGCGCTAAACTTACGATGTTTCCACTGGGTGTCTGCATGGTAATAAATAACGCGTCATTGTAAATAGTTCCAACCCACTCAGGATATTCCTCTGTAACGAAATTATAATCAAACTTTAAAGGAATAGATGTCACTCCACTTTGAATTGTAAAAGCTTGACTTAATATAGACGAAACATAATCAGCTGAAGGACCAGTACTAACATACCCCATTCTATTCTTGTGACCATTTCTATCAATGGGATTAATTGGTCCTAAAGAAGATATGGAGCTTGCAGTTCCGCTTACAGTCCATCCTAAAAGGTCCCCAGTCTCAAAACTGCCGTTGAATAGTGCTTCGAATAGGTCTAATCTTCCTGCACCAAGTTGTTGCCCTGTAAGTGGTTTTGCAGTTCTTTCTAATCGCTCTCGGACTTGTGAAGCAGTCCATGATGGAAATCTTGACCAAACAAGAGCAGCTGCTCCAGAAATAAATGGTGTGGCCATCGAAGTTCCACTCCAATAATCATAGTTATTGTTCAGAATTGTAGAAAAAATACCTGTCCCAGGAGCCGCTATATCCACCCAATTTCCAAAATTTGAGCCTGAATCAGCTGTACATTGTGGCTGATTAGGGGTCCAAATGGACTTTTGGTCAGATTGATCAGTAGAAGCAACTGCAATAGCAGAGGAATACGCCGAAGGGTAATGGAGGTTTGAACAATTGTCATTTCCAGCCGCAGCGATAACCAATGCTCCTTTTGAAGTAGCGTAATTAACCGAATCTTGCTCAGCCTGAGAAAAGGTATAACTTCCTAGACTTAAATTGATTACTTTTGAACCCTCGTCGGCAGCATATTTTATAGCCTTTGGTATTGCACTATCCGAGCAAAAACCGTTTCCGTCACAAACTTTTACTGCTAATATTTTACTTCCCCACGATACCCCTGCTATATTTCCCGTCTGGAGATTGGTATTATTATTTGTTTCTGCTGCAGCTATTCCAGAAACATGTGTACCATGCCCATGGTCATCCATCGGATCATTCCAATTCCAGAACTGCCACCACGGAGCAAGGTAATTTTTCCCTTTAATGACCTTGTCATTTAGATCCGGGTGATTGTAGTCAACGCCAGTATCTATTACAGCAATGGTAGCATTTCCCCTTGCAATTACCCAGGCCTCATCTGCTCGTGTTTTAGGCAGCCCCCACTGGTTATTATAGCTTGAGTCCGTGGGTGTCACCTCGGTAATGTACCTTATAAAAACCGGCTCAACGGTTTTGACTTGGGCGAAACTTTTCAAATTATTAATTGCAGTAATCACACCAGTTGCGTTTGCTGTTCCAGGGATTTTAATTTGATAGTATCCAAGACTCAAAATTGTTCCAACAACATTCCCTCCTACACTGCTTAAAATTGTCTGTATAGTAACTGGATCCGTTCCTTCAACAAACGAAACCAAAATCTCGTCTGAAAAAATCTCACCACCCTCTGGATATGGCACAATTTTTGTCATATCGGATGGGTCAATTTCAGTTGGAAAGCTGGTGACATGTAAGTTATGTACCTGTGAATATTTTGGTTCTAATATTCCAGGGAAGAATGCTTTAGCTCGATATGAAATCTTACCTTCTGTGAAAGACTGTATATTAAAAGTTGCACTATAAACATAGTCGTCTGACTGGAGATCTCCGGCCGTACCGTCATCAACAAGTGCTCCAAGAACTCTAACCAAATTCCCCACCCCATCTATCTCTTCAAGAAAGACCTCGATAGGCTTTAATCCTGACCCTGACAAAATTGTTGTAAAAAAAACATCAGTTGGCGTTGAGATTGAAATCGCATCAGGATTAGAACCCAATGGATTAAGTATAGGATTTTCTTCCCCGCTTATTACATTTACAATGGTCTTCACCTGACTCGTTTGGCCACTTTCAACTATTTGTGCAACCGTTACCAATTCGTATGTACCTATTGAATTACCAGTTATTTTCTCATTAACAACCCATGACTGCGTGGTATTGCTTGTCCAAGCGGGTAGAAAATCGGTGCTTAAGGAAATGCCACCACCAGTAGGAGAAAAAGTTTGGGAAAAATTGATGTTATAAACATTCGAAACATTACTTTCGAAATTTACGGTATATGCAATGTTGCTTGAACTACCGACGGGGATATTTATTCCACTAAGTCCAGCTTCAACATTGATAGCAGTCTGGATGTACTGTATGGCCCAACTAAGATTTGATTCTTTGAAGGGGTAAAGCCGGTCAATTCTTACCATAAAGGTATCTGTGCTGGTTACTGTAGAATTTGCAGGAATATTCCCAAATGTCAAAGAGTTATCTATCACGATTGTAGTAGACGCCAGACTAGTTAAAGTCGCAGTAACATTCGTAGCATTTTGTGAACTATTATTTGTAATGTTTGCTCGGAAGGTATAGTCATAGGCGGTTCTTCCGACTCTGGTTTGACTTACTAGTGAGTAGCCGCCTATGCTGAGATTATTGGCTTGGGCGTCTGTTCTGAAAATAAGTATTAATAAAGATAAAAGTACAATAAGCAGCCACAGAAATCGTTTGTTTAAATGCGCACTCATTTTATACCCCCTTTTGGCTTTAAGAACCATACCAATGTTTTTGATATGCTAACTTTAAGAATTCTTACTTCTTTGCTCGAACTTTTCGAATAGTCAAAAAACTAACAAGGCCAGACCCTAAAAGTATTAGAGTCCCCGGCTCAGGGACGGGGACTGTATTCCCTGAGTCCAACGCTGTAAAGCTCGATGGGTTTACTACTTCAAAAAACTGGATACCAGGAATACCAACGGCCAACCAATCGAAGCTCACTTGAAAACCACTTTCAGTCACACCAGGAGCAATACCCGAAACCAAAGCTAAGGCATCATAGAACCCTGGTTCTGGAACACCAAGGATGAGGTCTGGGTTGACAACTACGGGATCCCACCCCAGTTTTAGGGTGTCAACGCTCAGATTATCGTAAAGACCATAATCAAAATAGATGGTGAATTCCTCAATTGGGGAGCTCAAGGTATCATTTGAGACACTGTAGATGTACTCCCACCTATTTTCACCAAGATTAGTTGTCGTATAACCAAGGGTTGTAGCATGGAGGATATTCGTCATACCTAGAACCAACGTAAAGAACAGAAATAAAATAGTTACTCGTCTCATCTTCCTCTCCTTTTAAGTTTTAGTTTGAAAGCTGTAAAAAATAAAGCCCGGCTTCGTTTTTTCGAATGCCAGGCTTTTTATCTCCCATGTTCCACTCCCTTGAAAGATTTTATAGGAAATGATTTTTTACGTACCTATCCATTATGATTTTTCAGCAATTTCTGTGCCATATTTTGTTTTAATTTTAATCTATTTAAAACCACTAAATTTTTTAGATAGTTAGGTTGCTTTGTAGCAACGTCTTTAAAAAAACGACAACTGCCTTATCTGTAATGTTTTCCGACAACGAATCAACTTGGCAAAGAAATCCATTTTAAAATCAGGCTATTTCGCCGTTTTAAGGAATTGTAAAGAATTCCGACGATCATCCTCAAACTTTGCGAAATAGAAGAAGGCAGATGATAAAACAAGCATAATAAGGACAAATCTGTATTTTTATTTTTCTCTCCTAAATTGTAAGCCTCCTTATTTCACTCCACGGAAAGGCTATTTTATTTAGAACTTCCATTTATTAACCTCTGCGCTGGGCTTGGCTTTTTGTCTAAAAGGTTTTCCTTTACAAATGGGGTTGCTTTCCAAAGACCAAATTGAACCCAATACTCGCCTGGATTTCTAATCTGATGGCTCCAACTTACAGAAGATTGTTGGCCTGGTTGAAAAGGTGATGAAAGGGTTGTTGAATAATTTCCAACAATATTCCCCTTTGAATCCCAGACCGATGCTCCAACAATAAATCTCCAAGCTGTATTGCCGGTATTGGTAAATCTTATAGTCAATGGAACTGAACCACCAACTTTAACCCTAACAGGATTATTCGGATCTCCTGGAGAATAGCTATCGATTCGGCCTGATATTACCTGAGGACTCGCTGCAGGTGCTGGTGTTGTGGCTGGGGGTGGTGCTAGTTTTGGTGCTGGCGTTGGTGCTTGCACTGAGACCACATTAATCTTCACCCAGATCTGAGGCCCAAAGGTCTGACCTTTTGGATTTCTTATCTGCCAGAATCCCTGATAAAAACCATGACTATTGGGTGCAACCATGGGAACACTTATATCAACTATACCATTTGGTGAAGTTGAAGGCACAGAAACATAAGAAGGGGCTCCTAATTGTGAGCCGCCAAAAAAGGCTAAAATATAACCATTGCCCCATGAACAACTTCCAGTATTTCTTAGTCTCCAGGTTTTGGTAAACCTTTGACCAGGTTGGATTTGTGTTCTGTCAGGTATATTTACATCTCCAACAAATGACATTCCATCAGAGCAAGGAGCTGGAGATGGAGTAGTTGGAGCTTTTGGGGCCTGGACAGGCGGGGTCGTAACAGAGAAAAGACCTATGGGAGAGGGTTGTTTGACAAGAAGGTTTGAGGAAACAAAAGGTTTTTGTTTCCAAATAGCAAACTGGTATCCCCAATTACCAGCTATGTTAGGTTGATAGCTCCATGTAACTTCGGTAGTCTGCCCTGATGAAAGGACAACCGATCTTTCAAAGTTTGCAACGGGATTGGAATAATCATTGGGTCTCCATAGACTGGCACCTGCTATAAAGGTATGGATTACATTTCCTGCATTTGTAAACTTCAGACGGAGTGTTACCATTCCACCAGTTTGAATACTTTTTGGAATTATATCTACCGCGTCTATTCTGGCATTAATGGAGGTAACTGGTATTGGAGATGGCTGCGGAGGTATGGTTGGTGAGGGTGTGGGAGTGGAAATTGCGGGTCCAGTGAGAGATAAGTTAATCACGTGGCGGGCAACTATTCCTTTCGTTTGGTCATTATTCCTACATCCCTCTACGCCTACCCTTCCACAGCTCTCATTCCAGATAACATTGTTTCCCTGTCTTAATGTGTATGCATATGTCCAGCCAGCGCTTATATTTTCTAAGGTAAGGTCGATAGAATTTTTACCTTCCATCAAATATCCTGTTATATCAAGTTCACGTTCATTGTAATAGCCAACACTCAAGATTTCCCTGCCATTTATCTTTGCTTTTGATACATCATCTACATTAAAGACACGGAGATAGTATTTCTGGCCTGAAGGATAAGGGCGAAGAGGGATAGATTTACTGATAATGGGTTCTTTAGGTGGAGTCGTTGGAGATGGTTGTAAAGGTGTAATTGGTGGAGTCGTAGGTGTGGCTACAGGCGATGGCGCCACATAGATATCTAAGGTATTTTTAACTCCAGAAGTTGTTGGTATGGATGTATTCCATTTGCCATCTTTTGTCCGGTAGGCAGTAAAGAAATTATAATTACCGTCTGCCTCTATTTTTAGAGTCCCACGATAAGTATACGAGACATTGGGAGACAAAGCTACATTTGACTTGAACTCAAAATCGGGGCATCTGTTTTGCGGACATTGACCATTTAACCTGCCTCTTGCTGTCAAAACATCAAATGTAATAGGAGAAGTACCAGAATTACGGATAGAAAACTCCGCTGTTATAATCTGCCCCACCTTATAGGGTGGGGTTTCAAGTACTCTAAGATTGGAGACAATTTCAGGTCTGGCAACCTGAGGACCAGTAGGTGGAGCTATTTTATATACCACCTGTGCCCCCGTCTGAGCAGTCCAGATGATATAGCCTCCCTCAAAATCACTACGTGCTCCTCCTTGATAAGGATATTCATCACTGGTGGGGAATCCTAATTGACCACCCGAATATCCTAAGGAGGCCCACTTCTCAAAGATCGCTCCCTGGACGAGGAAGGTCTGATTCTTCTCACGAATCCAGTAAATGCTCCCCCTCTCAAAACGACTGTAACGACCTGTCGTTCCTAAAGGAGACCGTGGCATATCTGCTTCGTTGCTAACAGGAAGCCCGAGAAAATGCCTTGGCCCACCAATTGCTTTATATTTTTGATAGATGGCTCCATAGACCACGAAAACACCCTTCGAAGACTCATAAATTCCACCTCTGGAAAGCTCCACTGCTTTGTAAGGGGTATTAGTAGAGGGCACTCCACTGGGTGTGGTGTAGTTCTGAGGGAAAGGGTCTCCAAAGACTGAGGGGCCCCCTGCACGATTGTAAGCATCGATGACGGTAGAAGGAAGTTGCCCTAAGTTCATCCGAGCTATTTCAATAGTATACGCGGCGGCTTCATATAGTTTGGAAAGTTTTTCTTGAACCTGCCGAAGTTCTGCATCTCTCATATTAATGTATTTCCATTCAAGGTCTACTGCTTTCTTCCCTTCGAGGGCAAGCTCCACAAATTCTGTGAGAGAAAAAACATTCTCTAACAGGGCAGGAAGTTTTTTAAGAAGGTACTCTCCAATTCTATCCATCTTACTTTTATGCACTTGGTTGATCTCCTCAAGGAGAGAGAAAACTGCGCGTTCATAAGCTTCTGCTTTACAATAATGCTCTAAATATTTGCGTGCCACATCATAATCTTCTATCCTATTTCTGGCAATTTTCTGGGCTGCAAGATAGTTATTCCATATTTCCAAAAACCCATTTTTAGCAACATTATCCCTTAGCTCGGTTATAGGGTCTGAAACTTTCTCTTTTATTGTTTTCACAATTAAGCCCACAAGCGCTCCTGTAAGACCTGTAGGGATAGCTTTTACTATAGCATCCTCATACTCAATCTGGGCATGAATCTTCCACCTCTCATTCACCTGGGTTTGTATTTTATACAAACTCTCAGGAGACCCTATCTTTTGTTGCCAAATACGAGCTAAATCAATAAGTCCAATTTTCTGGACAATGTCGGGATCAAAAACAGGGTAGTTTTTCGTATCTACGTAAATTTTAGTGGGTCCGGAATTAGGATCAACCTTGTAAGTCATGGGATTGATACGATTTTTTAGCACTAAAATAAAATAAAGTTTCCCGTGGACGGTTACTCGACCAGTATCTTTTGCTACTCCTGCTGCGACTGCTTCTTGTGCTTGCTGGGTGATAAGCTGGGCAATGGTAGAATCCTTTTGCTTGCCATTTGCTACATTTGTCATTATCCAAATCGAAATCAGAATAGCTCCCAAAACAATCATTGTTCTTTTCAACTTCTCTCTCCTTTTCACCTAATACCTTTCATTTTTTCCGAATCAACCAATATTTAGTTTTAAGGCTGCTATTGCTTAGTTATTCTTGTCTTCTGAATTCTTTTCTACTAAATAACACCAAGAAAATCTTTTGCAATTTGGACATCGAAGGAAAAACGGAATATGTTTTCTGTAAAAATTATATAAAATATCAGAATGGGCAAGCCAAAATATAGGTACTAGTGTAAAGTATGGTTTAAAGATATAGTTACATTTTGGGCACCTAATTTTAGGGTAACTAACATCGCTTTTTCGTACCAGAGAGACAACTACAAAAAGTGATATTATTATAATAACTAAAAATAAAATTGAAACAAACACTGTATTTTTTAGGTGATTCTTCTATTTTTATCTCCAACGATTTCGACCTTTGTTTAGTTTCATTTTAGCAAATTATAAAATTTATGTTAGGCTACCCATTGCTTATTCATCTCCCCAAGATTTTTTTGAAAGGCAATGGTGAACCCAAGGGCAAAGCTCCTAATCTCTGGTCATCGACATTGATTACATTATTCCAATTGAACCCCATGGCGTTAAATGTTTCCACATCCGGCATTAGACGTCTAACCCCATTCTCAATTAGATAAATACCTGGACCTGAACCTTTAATCAAAGTTCCATCAGGAAGAATAGTAGATGAAGATTGAGGTTGATATGGAGTTGGCCCAGTTGATGGTGGTGTTGTGGAACCGCCATATGGAGAAGGTTGCCAGGGAGAGGGGGGAGGTGAAGGAGGCAAGGGCTGAAATGGAGAACGCCCAGGAGGAGGGGGCTGACCCCATGAGGGTTGCCCAGGCGAACCATATTGAAAGGGCGGTTTCATTGATGGAATAGGAATCCCTGTCAAAATAGAATCAAGGGTTGCCTGATCAACCTCTTTGACTTGATCCCATTTATATCCCCTGGCATGGAAGGTTTCCGGGTCAGGAATGTAACACTTTCTTCCTCCTTGAATGACATGGGTGCGAGTTGTTCCTTTTAATCTGATGAGAGTCCCTTCGGGAAAAGGTGCAATTACCTCTCTTGACCAGATAGGTGATCCTTCGGGAATTATCATCAAATCCTGAGGGTCTATTTCCTTTACATCACTCCATTTGAATCCCATCTGTTTAAAAACCTTTCCTGTCACAATAGCCCGACGTTCTAAGTTATGAATAAGATAAATTTTCTTATCTCCCTTTGCCCTGATCAAATCGCCATGTTGGGGTAAATAGCTTGGTGTATAGGGTGGCGGAGGTATTCTTACTTCGGTTGATTGAATCGCTGGCATATTAAAATCGGTGGTGTTACTGTATTTTCCTGTTGCGCCGTCAACAGCCCACAAATGGTATGTTCCAGGTGGGTATCCAGTTGGAAATATATGACTTATATTGAATGACCCATCTGGTAACGAATCAGAATATTGGATTACCGATTGAGAACCATCAGGATTCTTTGTATAAAAGGTTGCAGTGCTCCCTCTGGTAAATCCTTTGCCTGATATATTTATCTTGATTCCAGCAGGATCTTGCGAGGATCTGATTGATATGTGAGGATTAATTACCTGTGCAATTACAAAGAGAGGAGTTAGGAGCATCAATGTGGAGAGAAAAATGCAATTCAGAAAACGATTATTTAAAAAATTGTTTTTCGAATTCATTAGTCCCTCCGATTTACTCAAAAGACCATTAGTAGCTTATCAACCTGGTATGAACAAAATATTGACTATGTCAAAAAAGGTTGCCTTTGTCCCAAAGAGACCTTCTCTTCCGTCTGAAAATCTTCTATATAAGACGCAATATCTCCTATGGAGTTTCTGATATTGTTCCCTTTCCTACCCACCCTTCTCGGCCATCCTCAAGGCTCACTCGAAGCCATCTACCCTTCTCTTCCATGATCGAGAGAGGAGTTCCTTTTCGAACCTCAACTAAGGATTTAAAATTTGTCCCTGGGCCTTCACGGAGATATACAGTTGGCCATTTTACATAGACGATCCGAGGCTGTGGTGTAGAGGTCGTGGCCGTGGGCCGTGTTGGTGTAGCTTGTTTTGGAGCAGGCGCTGAGGTTGGCTGAGTCACTTGATGTTGGGGAGTTGCTGAAGCTCTATAATACTCTGCGGGCGTTTTGGTGACGATTAACCTCACCGCCTCCTCAATACTTATTCGTATAGCCTTCTCCATAGGGGTTTTTGAATAACCACCAAAAACCCCAGCCAGTGGTCCTGCTACCCCGCCTGTCAATCCACCAATGTCAGTTGCCTTTCCCTCAACTTGTTCTGAAGCAAGTAATCGACTTGTCTTTGCATCAATTACTTTAACAATCATTGCCACATGGGAGGTCTTAATTCCTCCTAAAATTCCGCCCACTACCCTTCCTCTACGACCTGGGATAATTCCTCCCATTCCTCCTCCGACACCAGCCGCTCCAGGTTCAAATTCTGTAATCGTTCCTTGTATCAAAAGATCAGCTCCTTCAATTTCACCGATTGGTGCAGCAGTCTCCGGCTTGACACGACCAGAGGCTCCAAAGTCTTGCTCCCGGGTGACATCGCCTATAGCCTGGCGTTCAAGAACAATGAACCGATTGGTAGCAAAAAGGGCGTTGGATAACATCTCGGCCATTCCGTCCCCTATGTGCCCAGTAGTCCTTCCCTTTGCTGATCTATCCTCGAATCTTGACACCGCTACCCTTGCCTTGGGCCCCATAGCATCTTCCTTCTGAGCCTGGTCAATGGTTGCACCGCCTGAAGAAGTTCCTCGAGCTTTAGGAGGAATCACCTGTGCTGTGGCAAAATTAAGCGTTAGAAGAACAATAAACAAAATAAAAAACCAAAAAAGAATGTTTGATTTCCTCACTAACATGCACCTCCTTTAATTACAAATATTATTCGTGAATAAACTGCAATCCAGATTAATCACTAGAAATGTCGAATTTCAAAAACTTTCCATGTCTTTAGACGAAATCGGTAACGAAACCATTCAAAAGGAATAGGGAGATCAAAAATTACAAAGTTGTACTGGAGGTGATGGAAGGAAAATTTATAGAATTTGAGAAATTGCTGGAATCACTTTCAGAATCCTTGTTTCTCCCCCTGTTTTGATTGTATTAATATCAAAACAATTTCCAAAAATCAATAAAAATAAAGTCTGGCTCCTGGCTTCGTCATTTCGAACGCCAGGCTGTATAAATTTCTTTCCCCATCGTCTCTTAAAATTTCGAGAAATACTGTCACTGGATTGGATTTACATTTATCATAAATTTCAATATGTTAGACCTGGACAAATCCCCCACCTTTCCTAAAATAGAATTAGTCTCTCTTTACAAAGAGAGACTTGAATAACCATTAACCATGAAGACATGGAGAAAAAGAGAATCGTGGGCTACTGTCGGGTCTCCACCCTGGAGCAGAAAAAGAGAGGTTATGGGATCGATATTCAGATGAGGGACATAAAGAATTATGCTGATCTCTTTCGTTTGGCTATTGATGAGTTCTATATCGATGAAGCCAAAAGCGGAGTTGAGGAAAATAGAAGGGCCCTCAAAAGATTAGTCAGGGACTGCAAAACAGGTAAAGTGAAAGCCATTATCGTTGCTTCTTTAGATCGATTATCGAGAGATCTCAGGTTCACTGAGAACTTCTTTTATGATCTCCAAAGGATCGGGGTGAAGATCTTCATTGCTGATATGCCCCATTATGATGGAAATAACCGCAAAGATGTGCTGATCAGACAGATCAAGGAGGCGATTGCTGAAGAGAACCGGAAGGAAATCATTGAAAGGCTGAAAAAGGGTCGTGAAGAGAGAATAAGAAGAGGCAGGATGGCGGGCGGAACTCTCCCTTACGGCTATATGAGAAACAGTAAGGAGATAAAGAAAAATCCCGAGGAGGTGGAGATCATAAGACTGACTTTCGATTTATCTTCCGAAGGAAAAAGCGGATGGCAGATAGCCAATCATCTCAATGACAGAGGTTATCGAAGGAGAAATGGAAGCGGATGGACTCAAAGACAGATCTGGGCCATCTTGAATCGGGGAGATCTTTACAAAAGAGGAATGATCGAGTACGGGGAGGCAAAAGGGGAGAATCAGGATTTGATTATTATTTAAGGGTTAGTCTCTCTTTGTAAAGCGGGACTGAATGATAACCTCTCTTATCAAAAGAGGCAGAGGGATGTCAAGAAAAATTTTAGAGAAAAATTTAAATTGATAATTTAAATTGATCGCTCAGGTCCTAGTAGAGATCGTCTCCCTCCTTGGCCTTCTCTCTTTTAGCATCCTCTCCACCGATGGCACCCTCTTCCCCTCTTACTCCCACTATAAAGGCTGCACCTACTTCTGTGAGGAGTGTCATTCCATCGAGTTTAAAGGCCTCATCGATAATGTTCGCAGGAGAATTCTCTATAAGCTGCAGGACCCCCAACGTGTGGCTCTGGGCAGGGAGATCAAAGTCCGTGTCGATTGCCCTTCCACCCGCTTCCCCGAAGACATCCAAAAACCAAAAGTCGAACTCCTGACTCTCTCTCTTAAAATCGCCGATCCTGAAAAGCCAAACCCCTTTAATAAAATCTTTGGAGTCGATGAAGAACTAAAATCTCATGGCCTCGATGTCAGCATCCGAAAGATCC
>Ga0315282_10011798_pt1 | contig 13477 bp, 14 predicted proteins | sample YL17G07_20_MG_FD_203693 | JGI IMG/M metagenome (GOLD analysis project Ga0315282, IMG submission 203693) | Sediment microbial communities from Yellowstone Lake, YNP, Wyoming, USA - YL17G07_20 | ecosystem: Environmental > Aquatic > Freshwater > Lake > Sediment | place: USA: Wyoming | collected...
GGCGGCTCTTACTCCGATGACGAACTGAGCGGCTGGGCCAAGAACATCTCGGAGATGGCTCGGGGCAAAAAAGCAGTCTACGTTTATTTCAACAACGACGCTGAAGCCTTCGCCGTGCAGAACGCGATGACGCTGGGGCGGATGCTAGGGAAATCTAACGGTAATTTGTAATCCCCCTTGCCCCCTTTCCTAAAGGGGGCATTTTTGTAGGGGCGGTTCGCGAACCGCCCCATTAAAAGACCTTGAGTGGTAGGGCATGTTAGGAAACATGCCCTACGGCAAGAATTGTAGAGGCAGGTTTTAAACCCGCCCCTACGGACACATTCCAGGATGCACAAATCTATACCTTAAAAGACGTTGAGCAGCCACTCTCCCAGGGCTTTTTGTCCCACAAGCTCCTGTTTGCGATACCAGCTTTTGACAATGTCCGCCACGCCTTTCGGAGTGTCACATACCCGCAGCAGGTCGAGGTCTTGGGGGGAGATATATCCCTGCGCCAAAGTGTAGCTCTGCATCCAATCGAGGAAACCCTTCCAGTAAGCGCTGCTGAACAGTATCACCGGGAAGGGCTTTATTTTGTGGGTCTGCATCAGGGTGAGGACTTCTGTCAGCTCGTCCAGTGTCCCCAGACCGCCGGGCATTATCACAAAAGCCAGAGCGTATTTGACCAGCATCACCTTGCGCACGAAGAAGTGATGGAAGATTACGGACATATTTGTATATTGATTGCCGACCTGTTCCTCGGGCAACTCGATATTAAGGCCAATCGATTTAGCTCCCGCATCGAAAGCACCCTTGTTAGCGGCTTCCATAATGCCGGGGCCGCCGCCGGTTATGACGTTGAAGCCCAGCTTGCCCAGTCGGCGGGCGATCTCCTCTGTCTTGACATAAAGCTCGTCGCCCGGCCTCACCCTGGCCGAGCCGTAGATGGTCACTGCCGGCTCCACGCTGGCGAGAGTGTCGAAACCCTCCACCAGCTCTCCCATGATGCGGAACATGCGCCAGGACTCTTCCTTGGCCAGTTCGTTTATCTCATATCCCTGTTCCATATCGCCCTCCCTGATATGCAGATAATACCACATCGGGAGACAAAACTGCCAGGATTCCACAAGGACGTTTGAGATTAGTAGGTGGAGTGAATTATTATCAAGTTACGTCATCTTGACTTGGATTATGATGTAATCTAGGATTGCAGATAGTACTTTAGTATCAGTACCACGGTTTTGTCCACTTAGTACGATAGGGTTAGTACACGATGAGAGCAACGATCAGCCATCTTGATGTTATACAAGATACCCTGTGGGAGGGCGAGGCCCTCAGCGCTACCCGTGATGGCAAGAAGGGTGAGCTGGTTATCCGGGGAAGCAAGTGTAACAGCAATGCCTTAACCGGAGTTGTAAGCAGCATGGTAGGCAGGCACCAGCTAACAGTCGAGATCGAGGGCAATGAGACGGGTTGTCTGGTGTGGCGGGGTCAGGTGGGCAGCGCAGAATTTCATACGTTTGGGACCGACCAGTTGGAATGTTCCCTGGTTATGTTATTGGATGACTGGTACAGTATTGTCCACCGGTTCACCAAGTTCTCCTCTTCTTAACGGCGTGCTCTAAGTTCCCTCCAGCCGCGCCGCAACTTTGGCTAACTCCCATGTATAGTCATACAGATGCAGCCCCTTGCTTAACGCCATGAGCTCCCCATCTTCCACGCCTATCTCGCTGGCCACGTATTCCTTGAGAAGCTGCATACCTGCCAGGTTCGAGGGGAACCCCGCCCACAGGTCCCACGACCGGAAGTACGCGATGAAGTGAAGTTTACCGTTCATAACCCTGGTGTCTATGCCTCTCAGGCAGGGCGGGTCGGAAAGTTTGATGGACTCCTTGCTGCCCACTGCCATGAATCCCTGATTTGTGTTGTGACCGCCCTCTTTGTATATCCTGATTAGCTCCGGTATCTGGTCTGCCAGATCCTCGCCGTAGGTGTACTGCTCCTTGTCAGCTTTCAGGGAGGTCATCAGGTACTGCAGGTAGTTCTCCACGTATTCCATGGATGAAGGAGGCGGCACTCCCTGAGGCACGTCTGGAACGAGTGGTCGCCTGTCGGGGTGTTTCACCTGGAGGACGATGAAATCCAGCTCTTTCCTTTTGTGCCCGACATTGCTGCCCCTGTCGATGGTATACTCCCTGCCCTGCGTAAGCGCCTTGCGCAGGCAGAGGAACCAGGCTTCAGGCAGGTCTCTGGCTTCCACCATCGTGATTTGCATTAGACGCCCACCTCGACTATCAAAAGCTGGCTAGGGGAACAGTACCCTCTCGACCTCTTTCAACTTGTCCCAACCTTTAAGCTCATAGGGAAACAAGGGAACTTCGACTATTGGTATGTCCTTGTACCTTTCGTGGATAATATTCAGGTACTTCTTTTGCTGCGCTGCTTTCGTTTTCAGGAACTCGGAGTCATTCACCTTTATCACGTTGTTGATTATCAACTGCTCTACCTGGAGACCATATCGGCACAACTGAAAGAAAACGCTCTCGAGTTGCTCTACCGCGAGGGCCTCGGCTATGGTGACCAGCACGAACTTCACCCTGTTCCGCAGGAAATCCATTTCATCGGCGGATAGCTTCTGCCAGCGGCTTATGATATTCAGTATCGGCTCCTTGCTGATATTACTGGCTTTCAGCTTGGTGTAGATCCGCGGAGCCAGTTTCAGATGCTCCACTAACATAGCTGGCGTATGAAGCAGGGTGAGTGTTTGCCCCAGTGGCGCTGTATCCCAGATGATATTGTGCCAACCATCCTGCGAGCTCAGTTCCCTGATATAGTCGACCATGAACTCATCGCTGAGGCCGGGCAGGATGGATGTGGTGAACTCCACGAATTGCGGATAGTCGATGGCTACAAAGGTGGAGAAAACATCATACACTTCTTTGCCGAACTTCTCGTCCCACATCTCCTCGACTTCATCCACGCCGAGTTCGTTGATGTACAGAGAATCTTTCACCATCTGGGGTTTTTCGAATACTGGCATCGAGAAGATGTGCGATAGCGAGGGGGTGGCATCTGTTGAGATAGCCAGGGTTTTCTGCCCCGAGGAGGCGAAATGGAGAGCAGTTGCCGCAGCGCAGGTTGTCTTTCCCACGCCGCCCTTGCCCGAGAACATGGTGACGCTCGCCTTTGAAGAAGCAGACTTTTTCTTGGTATCGGCCATTACACTCACCTGACGGAATCAGCTTATATTCTACACTATAACATCGTCAGCAGAAAGGCGAACCGTAGTCTGTGGTCCAGGCAGAAAGAGTGATTTTTGAAGCAAAAGTTGGAGGCTTAGCTATTCCAAGCTATCTCGATGAGCCTATTCGTCAAAGCGTCGTACCACGCGTCCTGGGTAACACTACCTTCCAGATAACCAAGCCGAGCAAGACTACGCCGGAGCCTATGGTTAAGTAGAGCGTCATGTTTTTTATATGGGAGACGAAGGTGTTGGCTACATTGTGAATCACCTCGTTGCCCTTCTCAGCCATGACGGCCTTAACTCCCTCGTACTGCGATATGTCGAGTACCCCTGCTGCCAGCCTGGGCTCCGCAAAATGGGAGTAGGTCACTGTGACGGCGATGTAAACAACCAGGGATGTAATAAACAGCACCGCCAGGCCACAGGCCAACTTGCTGGTCCAATTACGTCCGCAGAGCAGGGCAATGATGATAAGAAAGGCGAACGGTATCAGCCAGATAGTCCAGAGCCAGGTTCGGGCGGTGTTTATCCTGTGCCGAACTGTATCAAAATTGTTCAGTTCTGCATCTGTTTTTGCGATTTTATCTCTCAGGTCGGTCTCGGTTATAGTGTAGCCGTTCTGTATCCTGTCGCGTGCATCGTTGAGCGTCTGCTCATGGTCGCTGCCCAGCTTATTTATAAGGTCGGCATCGGTATAACTCCACTGGTCCGGTATCTTCTCCCCGATCATCTGCCTGATTGAGCTGGCAACTTTAGTATCTATGTTGAAATCATTTTTGAATTCCTGATAGGAGAGGCCAGCGGGACGACACCGGGGTAGGCTGCCTGGCGGCAGGGTCTGCACAGATTGGTTGAACTGAGCTATGCTGCATGTAGGCAGGCTGTAGAACTTGGCTTCAATCTTCTGATCGGCCAGCCCTGTCAGTATGTTTACTGCTGCATCAACTCTGACCTTGAGAGGTATCGTGATAGTGAAGTGGTTTGAGTCGCCGTCCATGTAGGACGTTAAGGAGTCCACAGCTGCACTGGCCTGTGAGGCTGCCCAGTCCTGGGGAATCGCTTCCTTGAGCGAATTTTCTAGCTCCTCCTTGCTGAATGTCAGGGAGTAAGGCAATATATCCAGGTTCTTGGCTACCATGTCGGCAGCGTACGAAATTCCGTCGTCATAAAGGCTGGCAAAGGCATTTCCCATGATTATATCGCTCTTTATCACATCAGAGGCTTGCATTACCCTGTCTTTGAGCGCAACAGTGTAAGTGAAGTGGTCAGTGCTGCCTAGAAAATAAGGGATTATGGTATTAGTTGCTGTTTCGACCCGCTGCTGGAGCCACTCAGGTGGCAATATCTTCCTTACGGCGGAGATTGCATCATCTTCGATGGCTTGCACGTTGAGGGTGAAATCCGATGCTAAATCTGCTTTCATCTCATCCAGCGCAGCAGGCATAGCCTTATCGTAGATGAAGTTGTACATGTCCGCCTGCCGCAGCTGGTCATTATAAAAGCCAGGGTTGGCAAACGTGCCGTTCACCTGTGTGAGGACGACTACCACGATAAAGAGGATGATGAAAATGATGATGAGCGGGATGGCCGATATCCGTCTAACCCAAATCATAGAGACTTACAGTTTTGCCCCTACTATTGCGCCTCAACATTAACACACCCTCTGTAGGCTATGCAATAGTCCCTACTGGTCGCTTTCGCTTAGGATTTGCTTTTGGATGTTGCCCCTGGCTGGACTTGGTGTTATCATCTTTGCACTCTGAGGACACGGAAGTTTTTTCCCGGCGAGGGTGGTGAACCTATGGATGATAAGCAGAAACCAGTTGACCTATTCCCGAAAATGACTGTGGGGGTGATGGGGTCGGCAGGCGGGACGCTGGAGGAAGAAGTGCGCCTCCCGGTACGTCGCCTGGGCGCTGCCATAGCCAGGCGCGGCTATGTGCTTATAACCGGGGCCTGCCCGGGCATGCCGCATGAGGCCGTCAGAGGGGCCAAGGAGGAGGGCGGCATTGTGGTGGGAGTCTCTCCAGCTCTCAATCTTGAGGAGCATGCCACCAGGTATCATTCGCCTACGCGCTTCTACGATGCTATCATTTATACCGGAAGCGGCCTTATGGGCCGTGAGGTGGCGAATATCAGGAGCTGCGACGTGGTAATCTTCGCCGGTGGGCGGTCGGGTACACTGGGTGAGTTCGCCATCGCTTATGACGAGGCGAAGGTGATAGGCGTTCTGGAGGGCACTGGCGGCATCACCCAGCACTTGAAGAATATAATCAACTTTGTAAACAAAGAGACCGGTGCGGTCGTATGCTACGATAGCGACCCGGAGCGCTTGCTGGATAAACTGGAGCAGGTTTACCGAGAGCGCATCCTGCCCCGGCACTTAAAAATCCTGGAAGGCCGCGACCCTGACGGGGTGCTCGAGCCTGACGTTATAGGCCCCGAGCACGTTCATTAAGCTGTGATCGGCACTTTCCCAAACCAGAAGCTAATTCAGGATAACTTCGTCCTGATATTTTGGCACCGATATCTCCCAGCCCGTTTTTTCCTTCATGAAGTCGGCAAAATATTGTGCGACCTCAGGCTCACCGTGGGTGACGAAAAGATGCAAAGGCGGCCTCTTCAGCCCGGAAAGCCATCTGAACAGCTCGTCTCTATCGGCGTGGGCCGAGAAACCGTTTATCTGTGCGATTCTTGCCTTGACCTGGTACATCTGACCCAGTATCCTCACCTCTTTGGCGCCGTCAACAATCTGTCTGCCCAATGTGCCCGTTGCCTGGTACCCGGGGAAAAGTATCGTGCTCTCACGCTTGGAGATGTTGTTTACCAGGTGATGCTTTATCCTGCCGCCGGTGCACATACCTGAGCCGGCTATAATCACAACTGTGCCGCTTATATGATTTATCACCTTGGACTCATCGGTCGTCCTGGTCATTTGCAGCCCGGTAAAATCGAAAGGCGACTTCTTCTGGCGCATGAGTTGCACCATATCTTCGTCGAGCAGGTCGGGGTAGTGCTCGAAGACCTCTGTGATGCTTGTCGCCATGGGGCTATCCAAAAACACCATTAGATGCGGTATGCGGTTCTGGAGGAGCAGTTCGTTCAGGTAATACAGTATTTCCTGGGCACGCTCGAAGGCGAAGCTGGGGATAACTATGTTTCCCCCGCGTTTTCTGGTGGAGTTTATGATCTCGGCAAGAGTTGCTTCAATGCCTTTCTGGTCTTCATGCAGCCTGTCCCCGTATGTGGATTCTACCAGGATATAATCTGCCTCCACGAAGATTGTGGGGTCGTGCAGCATCGGCTTTTCCCACCTGCCCACGTCCCCGGAGAACACCAGTGTCCTTTGCTCCCCGTTCTGACTTACCTTGACCTTCACCATAGACGAGCCGAGCACATGGCCGGCATCGTGGAATGTCGCTTCAACGCCCTCGCCTAGCTTAATCGTCTCCTCATATCCCACGGGCGAGAATTGCGGGAACGAAGCGCTGGCATCTTTCGCTGTGTAGAGCGGTATCTCTGGATAGGGCCCTTTTCTGCCCTCGCGCTCATGTCTTTTTCGCTTGAACTCCGCATCCTGCTCCTGCAGGTGGGCAGCATCGAGGAGAAGGATTTGAGCAATATCGTATGTGGCATGTGTGCAGAATATCCTGCCCGCGAAGCCATCTCGCACCAGCTTGGGCAGCAGGCCGGAGTGGTCGAGATGGGCATGGGAGAGGAGGACAGCGTCAATAGTATGAGGTGGGATGGGGAAGGGGTCCCAATTCCTTGCCCTCAGTTCCCTTTCTTGGTAGAGGCCGCAATCTACCAGAAGCCTGACGCCGTTGGCTTCCAAAAAGTATGCTGAGCCGGTCACGTTCTGGGCCGCGCCCAGGAAATTCACCTTAATTCGAATGCTTGCGCCTCTTGTTTTTGTGAATCAGGATAGCCTTAGGTTGCCAGGTGAAGCACGCCAAGTATTTCCATACCCTTAATAACCATGCTTACGGCGATAGCAGCGAGCAATAGGCTGAATACCCTGGATACCGCCTTGATGCCGCCCCGGCCCAGGAAAGCCACAATCCTAGTGCCAGCCAGGCAGATAATCCAGGCAATGAAAAGATTCAGGGCGAAAGAGATGAGGATCATATACAGCGGGAACTCCTGCTGCGGCGGGGTACCCTGCTGTTGTTTCACCAGCAGCAGCAGGGTAGTTATGGTAGCTGGCCCCACTGTCAGAGGTGTACCGATAGGGACGACGCCTACCAATTCACGCGTTTCCTCTGCGGCCGATTCTACCATATGCCCTGTTATCATATATCTGATGGAGAGTGCCAGCAGGATAAGCCCTCCTGCAATGGCGAAAGAGCCGAAGGAGATACCCATTGCATTTAGAATGAGCTGGCCCAGGAACAAAAAGGCGAGGCCGACTATAGCGGCTGTGGTGATAGCGATATTGATCATCCGGAAGCGCTCGCGGCCGGTCATGCCTTCGCTCGCGGCAATGACAAAGGGCAGATTGCCGATAGCATCGATGACGATGAACAGAGGCACGAACGTCAAGACAAAGTTATGCGCCGACACTAGATTTTCACCTTATTTTGAGATGGCCTGAACTAGCCTTCGATGGTAAAGCAATCGCAATGGATTGTCAACGACCACGTTGGGTGTTTAGTGTTGGGAGGGGTGATGGAGAATAATTTCAAACATGCTCAATAGTTTCGATTCCGGCTTTTTCCAGGATGTCCTCTATACGGTCAACGTGGTCGAAGAAGACGCTGCTCCGGGCATAGTCAAAGCGGGGTCGGGGGATGTCGATTTTTACCTCAGCTAAAATTCTTCCAGGTCGGGGAGCCATGACCAGCACCCTGTCGGCTAGGAGCACCGCTTCTTCAACTAGGTGCGTGACTATGACAAAGGTATCGGGATGAGTGGTGCGGTCGTTCCAGATGCGCAGCACCTCCTTCCGCAGGTCCCTGGCGGTTACCTCGTCCAGTGAGGAGAACGGCTCATCCAGAAGCAAGACGTCCGGCGCTACTGCAAGCGCCCGGGCGATGCCCACCCGCTGCTTCATCCCTCCGGAAAGCTCGCTGGGATAGTTATTTTCAAAACCCTCCAACCCCAGCTTCTTTAGCAACGCCTTCGCAGCCTCTTCTTTCTCCTGCCGGCTCATCGCCTTGGTGTCCAGAGCGATAAGAACATTCTCCTTGGCCGTCTCCCAGGGCAGCAGGGCAAAGTTCTGGAAGACCATGCTGATCCCCGGGACAGGCCCTCTGATTTGCTTGTCCTGGAAATAGATATGTCCCTTGGTAGGGAATTCGAGCCCGGCTATCATGCGCAGGATAGTGCTCTTGCCGCAGCCGCTGGGACCGATAATGGCCAGGAATTCGGTATCCTCTATGTTGAAAGAGACGTTATCCAGGCTCAGCAAGTCTCCCTTCGCTCCGTAGAACGTCTTGCCGACCTGCTCAATTCTTATCAGAGGCAAAGTTTATTCCTCCTCGAGCACATGGGTGCTGGCACGGCTGAGAAGCCGTCTCCAGATCAGGCTGTTCATGGCAATAACTATGGTGCTCATCACCACCAGAATCACTACCAATTGGTGGGTATTGCCGGCCTGGGAGGAGTTATCCAGGGCGGAGCCCAGCCCGGGTATGGAATGCACTGTATTCCCGATAGTCACGTATTCCGAAACAATAGTAGCATTCCACCCTCCTCCCCAAGCCAGTATACTGCCGGTGATTAAGGCAGGCAACAAGGCCGGGATTAGCATATGGCGAAGGTATCTGACTCCCTGGACATTGAATAGTCCCGACAGGTCTTTTATCTCCTTGGGCCAGTGTTCCACCGCCTCGATAACATTGAATATCAGATACCAGAGCATACCGGTGAGCATCAACAACACTGCAGCGATCTCCAGACCCGTCTGTACCGGGAAGATTCGGGTGAAGATAAGCCAGAGCAAAGGAAAGTATGCCAGTGCCGGGATAGATTGCGCTACATCGGTGAAGATAACAATAGCGTTTTTAGTGGCGGGTCGCTGCAGAATGAGATAACCCACGGCTATCGCCAGGGCGAGGCTTATGAAATAGGCTATGGCCAGTCTGCTGAAGGAGTAGCCTGTGTCTCTGGCAAGGTGTTCCAGGTCCAGGGACGTGATAGGCAGCCGTATCCACCCGTAGAAAACTCCGACGACAACTATCAGCAACCCCAGGGCGACCAGAAAGTAGTTCAGCCTTCTGATGCGGAAACGGAGTAGAAACCACGATGGTAGGTGTACCCCTTGCACGGCATCCAGCCTAGAGTTGATGTAGTTGACCTGTCTTGCCCAGAAACCCTGGCCTGTGGATTCTCGGGGGGTGAAACCGTGAAACAACAGAAACCGGTGCTCTTTGGCTCTCTCATTCAGGCGGTGCCAGATGAGCCTGTTCATGAAAAAGACGATGATGCCTATGGTTGCCAGTCCGGCCAGGGACATCCAGACGCTGCCGTATCGGAAGGAGGCGGTCTGCAGATAATATCCCAGACCCGGCAGCGAGTAGGTCTTGTTCCCGTAGTTGATGAACTCAGTTACGATGACAAAGTACCAGCCGCTGCCCCAGGCCAGGATGCTTCCTGCAATCACGTAGGGATAAATAGAGGGGAGCAGTATATGCTTTAGGTAGTCCCAGCCCTCGATATGGAAGACCTGGCTCATGTCCTTTAAATACGACGGCATGGACTTAATTCCGGCGATTACGCCGAACACAATGCTCCACTCCATGCTGGTGAAGAGCAGGAACATGGAGGCCAGCTCCAGGCCAAAGCCGCTGCCGTGAAAAGCATTTATGATGACTGCCAGGGCCAACGGAAAGAAACCCAGCACGGGGACCGATTGCAGGATATCCAGAAGAGGTATCAGCAGGTTGCCCACCCTCTCTTTGGTGGCAGCCAGGATGCCTACCCCCAGGCCAAAGGCAAGGCATATGATATATGTGATGCTCAGTCTGAGGAGGGTGCGCAGGGCGTAATAGGGCAGGAGGCGTGTCTCAGAGTAAGCTGCTGCCTTCTGGTATATTATCACCAGCAAGGCAACGAAGGCCAAAATGACCAAGCCCGATAAGAGTTTCGGAAGATTCTTTCGAGATAACGTGGCTACTTCCCATAGCTTTAAAATTCATTTTCGCCATATCCTACTCCCTGATTGACTGATAGTCAATACTCTCTTGTAGCAAAATGGGTGTCAGAGTAGAATGATTTCGGGAAAGGTTAGGGGTATCGAGATGAAGAGAGTTGTGTTAGAGAAACTTCCCAAGAAGACTTTAATAGAGCTGGCGAAGATGTACTCCCGAAACTGGCAGTCTCTCGATGGAAACTGGTTTGGACTTGTCGAGGCCGAGTTTGGGCTGGAGACGGCGGTCAGGCTGGATTTAAAGAGCTGGGAGAAGCAGGCTGTCCTGGAGGCGAAAAGGATAAGGAAGGTGCTCAAACTCGATAAAGGCGGGCTGTCCTCAGTTCTGACTGTGCTGAGCTTCATGACCTGGCAGCTTGCCTTGCCTCTTTTCGAAATCGAGGAGGAGAGCCCTGAAAGGGTTGTCTTTTATTACCCGCGTTGCGCCATTCATGAAAGCAGGAACAGGCAGGGTAAGCCGGTATTCCCCTGCAAGACCATGAAGTCAGGATTGCTCTCCAGTATTGCCGGGGTTGTCGAGCCAAAGGCGAAAGTGAGATGTCTCAACTGTCCTCCCGACCCCCATCGGGAAGGCTTCTGGTGCAAATGGGAGCTTAGCCTCAAATAAGTTCGTTACTAACAACCGCTAGCTTTAGAATTCACCTTTACATGTAATAAATACTTGACATTATGTGCAAAATAGTATACAATATGTCATGTAAAGATTACAAGCATTCTTAGATCTGTTAGAGCAGAAAGGAGGTTAATCATGACACCGCTACAGAAACGTGCCTGGTTGGGGCTCGGGGTTGGGGTGGGAATGTCGCTCGCAATAGCGGCGGTGTTCATCGCCAGAGGGGTCGCTTCCTTCGACGATGACTTAGTGTTGAGAGCGATTGCGTATGTGCTGTGCGTAGGAGGGCTTTTGGTATACGCTGTAACCTTGCGTATTAAACGTCGCAAACCTGGCCGTTCAGAAGTGCTTATAGATGAAAGAGATAAGGAAATAGTTAGAAGAGCAACGATGGCACAATTGTGGGCGGTTCTGCTCTCGCTGTTTATCTGGGCCATAGCTCTAACCGAAGCCTACTGGGGCCAGAAGTCAATCCCTATTGTTTTTGTTTATCTTATCGCTATCTCCGGTCTCATTGTTAGTATTCTGGCTCAGGCAATAGGCATCCTGATAGGCTACCGGAGGATGAGGTAACATGCCGAAGGCTGAAATTAGCAATCGCATCAGGAGACTGCGTTTCGACCACGGTGAGATGACTCAACAGGAACTGGCGGACAGCGTCGGCTGCACTCGGCAGACCATCATAGCCGTTGAGGCTGGGAAATACGTACCTTCCCTTTCCCTTGCTTTCCAGATTGCCAGGGTTTTTGGGGTACCTATAGAGGAGGTCTTTCAATACGAGGAATAAGCCTTATTATTTGTGACTGAGAAAATCTGCCAGGTCCTTCTCATCCTTGGGAACAAAGGCCTTGTATTTGAGGGCGAATTTCTGTTTAAGCTCGTCTGTAGCTAGAAAAGCTATCACGGGGTACCCCACCATCTCGAAGCAGCCCTCATCGTCCTCGCTGTCCCCCAGGTATGCCACCCTTCTTGCATCCAAATTCCTGTCCTTGAGCAGCTTCAGCAGAAACTGGGGCTTCTTCTTATAGATATCAAGCCCGAATCCGATGGCTTCTCCGCGGTTCGCCTTGAGTTTATCGGCCTCAATAAAATCAAAACATCCGGCATACCCGCCAGCTGCCAGGATCTTTTCGATGCCATACACATATCCGGCGGAGAATATACCTGTGGTCTTACCAGCCTGATGGCATTCCCGGATTGGCCTCAGAACTCTGTGTTCGAGTTTAGCCTGGGTTTGCCGCTTGCGGGCATACTTCCCAATAGAACTAAGTATTACCGGTACTGGCACGCCTGCTATTATCCGCTCGTTGTAGACTCGGAATAGCGCCCTGATGAAGTCAGGTTCGGCATTGCTGCGTCCCCTTCTATATAGCTCCTCTAACTCCCTTCTCGCTCTGAAGATGCGGGCCATCCTGAAAGGCTGGAAGGGAAAGGAAGCCTTGAACACATCCCTTGCTGTGTTCTCCAGCACGGGCCTTTCGTCCGGGTACTCGATCAGCGTACCGTTCCAGTCGCATATTATGATATTGAGCGGCATAGCGAATGCTCCGATGCCACGATTGCATTTTGCCATAAACTTCGAGATGCATATTATATCATTTCCACTCTGTAACTGAGATTCAAATCCGATAAGGCATCTCCGCGTTTTAAACATAATAGGAGGAAAAGTGAAGAAATAGTACTTAAAGTTAGCTGGTTATACTCTACGCAGCTGTTGTGCGGAGCCTTCTTTCCCGGGTTGCCGTACTATTTTCGCATGAGTTTGTGACCGAAATCACTATTTATACCATGTGGCGGGCATGCTAACGTGGAAATGGGGTAGTATGCCCAAAATTTGCTCCCATGAGGTAGACCGAATGGAAGAGCCCAGGGCAACGATACTAATAGTAGATGACGAAGAGCCCAGCAGGGCTACCCTTTCCCGTAAATTGCAGGCGGATGGCTATATTTGTGCCGTAGCGAGCGATGGCGAGGGGGCTCTATGGAGGACGTCTGTACAAGAATTCGACCTGGTGCTTCTGGATTTGGATATGCCTGGGCTGTCGGGGATGGAGGTATTGCCTCGCATGGTTGCTGCACATCCTGATAGCTGTGTCCTCATGATGACTAACATGGAGAACATGCCGTCTGCTGTGGAAGCGATGAAGCTAGGGGCTTATGATTACGTATTTAAGCCCCTGAATATGGATGACCTGGGCATGAGGATAGAGAAGGCGCTTGAAAGAAGGAGATTGACGCTGGAGAACAGAGAGTATCAACTCCATCTGGAGCAAAAGGTTGAGCTTCAGGTATCTCAGGTACGGAAGTATCTATATGAAGCTGTTGAGGCGCTAGGACTCGAGCAGGTGTCGCTGGATACCCCCGATGCTGTACGTCAGGCACAGCGGTATGCCAAAAGGATGTTTCAGATAAGCGGCACCGTGGATGAGGCAGATATGCAGAGGACTTATTTGCAGATGGCCCGGACACTGTCTTCGATAGCTGAGGC
>Ga0315282_10011800_pt1 | contig 13474 bp, 17 predicted proteins | sample YL17G07_20_MG_FD_203693 | JGI IMG/M metagenome (GOLD analysis project Ga0315282, IMG submission 203693) | Sediment microbial communities from Yellowstone Lake, YNP, Wyoming, USA - YL17G07_20 | ecosystem: Environmental > Aquatic > Freshwater > Lake > Sediment | place: USA: Wyoming | collected...
CGAATCCGTAATGGGATTCACCGGGAGAGGTGTTTCCAAAATCAAGACGGTTTTGTAACCTGCTGTTTTTACAAAAGATGATTTTTTTCGTTTTCCCTCTTGACAGGAGCAACATAGGATGTCCCTGGCTTCTTTCTATTGAAAAGGATTCCTCATATTACGCACCTTGCGTAATGCATTTTGCGTAAACTTATCTCTTTCGGAGCACTTTGTCAAAAGAAGTTATTCAAGATGCGCGGTCCAAAGCACGGAAGGTGGTGTTGATGCGGTTGCTCACTATCAATAACTCAGCGACTCTACCCCTTCACATATTCATTCGGTGTTTATTCAATCCGCATTCCGCAATCGCCATTCCGCATTTAGATGGGCCAACTTTTTTATGGATGGGTCCAATTGTACTCCATTGCTTTAGTGTAGGGGGAGAAATATTATCTCCAGCAGAATTGCTGGAGGGTTTGAGTACCAAGATTCGGGAGGCTTTTTGCGGGAGCCGCTGATGCTCCACTCTGATTCATGCCATTTTCAACCTTATTCATAGACCTTTGCCTCAATTCTGACGTAAGAGACATAAAAGAGCTCACAGGAACCATTGCCCGTGTCCGTCCTGGATAAGCTTGTATTCAAGGTGACCGTCTGACCCTTATACGTTCCTTTTAAATTGACCAAGAAGCCTTTTAGAACGACCCGATCTTTTTTTTTAATGGTCTTAATCGCTCGGTAAATATTCTTGCTCGCCGGGATGATATGGTTATTCGAAGAGTGGGAAATGATGTAGGAAGGATCAACCGGACTTCCCTTTTTCCATTGATAATGGTACCAGCGATTGCCCTGGCTGTACGTGACGTATCTCCCGTTTTCGGGTTCTGCCAGTTTTCCCCAGGCAATGGCTAAATCCATCGGTAAAACCTCCCCATCCCAGTCTGAGGAATAGGTTTCCTTGCTGACCACCACCCCTGATATTTTGTATTCCGCTAAAGGGACCATCGTAAATCGGCTACTCTTAAATTCCTGAATTATGGGTTCATCGGATGAGCAGGACTTCTGGATGGGATCTTGAGAGGTATCAATCTTATCAAGTTCTATCCCTGTCAGAGTCGGCCGGTCGCATCCTGACAAAAAACAGAGGAATACAACAATTAAAATAAGCGAAGAACGAGAAAATCTCATTCCCCAACCTACCTGTTCTTCTTCTCCTTTTTCAACTTTCTCTTCTCTTTGAGGCTCAACTGCGGCGCCTTCTTGCTTTCCTTTACCCCTTTGCTTTTCTCTTTCATAACACCCTCCTCTTTTGAGTCTTTCTATGTCTTGGTCCTTTAATCGGCTCTGTGTTTCATGTGTTTTGCAGAAATGCGACCAATGCAATTAAGATTAACCATATCATGGTGCCGAAAACAATCTTCTTATACATAAACTTCACCCCTTCTTATTTGCCAGCTCTTCTGAAACCTTCTCCATTCCTCAATCAATATGAGCTAATGGAAGCTGAATAAAAGCAAATAATGTGCCGGAAATTAAGGTTTGTAATCAGCCGAAATTTAATGAATTTCCCGGATTGAATTTTGAGAAACAATCGTTTGAATGGTAAATTCCTGACCAATTGTCAAGATATGTAAGAAGACTCCAGGACCGTTTGCTTGTAAGTGAACCATGGGGGGCGAAGGCCCTCCATCATCGATCAGCCCGTTTCTTTAAACCCTGACTGAAAAATGGAAGCACCTCAAAAAATTGTGCTTCCTGGAAGGGGTTTAATCATTTCATATTGTGCGCTCGGCAGCGCACTTGCCGGCCAGCCAGAGGGTTTGAAATCTTTGACTGAAAAATTCAGTCAGGCGCTTTGGATCGCTTGACTACAAAATGGAAGCACCTGAAACTGTGCTTCCCGGAGAGGTTATTGCGTTTCGCATTGTGCTCCCTTTTCAAAAACAATATGGAGCACCTTCCGGCCAGTCAAGCGCTTCGGTCTCTCTTTGAGCTTTGCCTGCCGGCCGGAGCTTCAGCATAGGCGGGAGCTTTAAACTTTGAGTTTTAACGCTTTGCCGTACGGTCTTTGCAGTGTTTAGTTCTTAATTCCGCATTCCGAAATCTAAAATTCCTTATTCTACGCGTCTCCGCGCCTCCCCATCTGCTCTCTTATGGATGACACCTGCTTTTCACTTCAAGAGAATCGATTCTTTCCTGATCTCTTGTGAGAGCCAATGCCTGATGAGTGTTTGAGGATACGCCGACTTTTTTATGGGTGATCCTGAGTTTTCTATTATTGACAGGAAAGTAAAATTCTGGCTATAATATGGCCAGAATGAGGTATGAGATCATTTTCGCGCCTGAAGCAATTCAGGATTTCAAACGTCTATCAGCAAGGGATCGTTCAACTGTAAGAGAAACCGTTGAGAAACATCTTAGATATGAACCCCAAAAAATAAGCAAGAGTCGGATAAAAAAGTTACGGGGTATTCGTCGGCCACAGTATCGATTGAGGGTTGAGGAAATTAGGGTGTTTTACGATATTGTGGAGGCGACGGTTGAAGTCTTAGCGGTTATACCGAAGTCCAAATCCACTGAGTGGCTGGAGGAAATGGGAGAGAGGAAATGAAAAGGGTTGCGCTATCTAAGGTCAAAGACCATCTTTCGGAATACCTGGATTTGGCGGAAAAGGAAGAGGTCATCATCACACGTCATGGAAAAGCGGCGGGTGTGTTAGTTGGGTTTAGGTCAGAAGATGACTGGTTTGATTACAGATTAGAGCATGATCCCAGGTTTCTAGCCCGAGTTGCATCAGCCAGGGAAAGCCTTAAAAAAGGCAAAGGCATACGGATAGAAGACCTTTCTGACTGAATCTTTGGCCACCTCTTGTGTCTCTCCGCACTTGCCCGCCGAAGCTGTGGCGTAGGCGGGTCACCGCGTCTTCTTATCCTTATCTCCCCATCTGCCCTTATGTCTCTCTATCTCTCCTTCTCTCTTTTTCCCTTGAAATCCATCATCGCATTTCATACAATAACCAGGACCTTTCAAAACGCGTCTCACCCAGAAGAACTCCACAAAGGAGAAGTTCGAAAATGAAAGTCATCACCATCCTCGGTATCCTCCTGACGGCAATCGGAGTGATTTCTCTGATCTACCAGGGGGTTCCCTTCACGACCCGTGAGAAGGTCATTGAATTCGGACCCGTTCAAGCCTACAGAGAAAAAAAGAAAACCATTTCACTGCCCCCAATCATTGGCGTGTTAGCCATCGGCGGTGGAATCTTGCTGATCGTCGCCGGAGTCAGGAAGAAGTAACCCCTCCCCCGGACCACGGACGAGGCTTTTCTGCGGTGCCTTCTTGCTTTCCTTTACCCCTTTGCTTTTCTCTTTCACAACACCCTCCTCTCCAATTTCTGTTTCCTCTCGTTACGCTCTATGCCCATAGTAGCGAAGGAAGAGTGTCAATTTTCACCTACGTCCTCTGGATTAAGTGGAAGAATTCGATGGATTCTCTTCTTTGTTCCTCTTTGATAAAGTTAGCTTTTTAATGGTCCAGCAGGAAGTCTGATCCGGATTTCCAATCCTTCAGGCGAATTGAACGACTCGATTTTTCCACCATGTCTTTCAATGATCTTCTTGGTGATGGTCAGGCCCAACCCTGATCCAGCGGCCTTGGATCGCCCTGTCCGATGGAAGGGGTCGAAGATCCTGGTCAGATCCTCTTCTGCCAGTTTCTCGAAGGAGTTTGTGACGCTTATCTCCAGAAAACCCTGTTTAGAATACGTCTTAACGATAATATCACCCTTCAGGGGTGTAAACTTGGCGGCATTGTCAAGGATGTTTAATAATGCCAGACGAAGAGCCTCCCTGTCGCCCATCAATGGAGAATCGCTTGATAGGTCCGTGTTAACCCGTAGATCCTTACGCTCCATCACCGGCTTGAGCCGTTCCAGAAGATCCTTGATAAGATCCGATGGGTTGAGTATTTCGAATTTTAATGGCGATTCTTGAATATCCAGCCTTGATAATTCAAGGATTCGGCCTGTGAGACGATCCAGTTCACTGATATCTTCACGTATATCATCCAGGTGTCTCTCATATTCTTTGATGTTCCCCTTTTCTAACTTTTCTCTGAGGAGTTCCTCTGCAATCCTAATTCTTGTCAGGGGTGTCCGCAGTTCATGGGATACGTTGGCGGTAAGCTCTTTGCTGCTCGTAATCATTCTTTCCAGTTTATCCGTCATGTGATTAAAGGCTTGGGCCAGTTCGCCTATCTCATCCTTGCCCTTCACAGCGGCCCTGTGGGAGAGGTCGCCTTCAGCGATACGAAGGGCTGATTGTTTCAGTTGTTTGACGCGATCGGTGATGAGCCTCGAAACGGGAATGATCAACAGGGCTACGATCAGACCGATAATGGCAAGGCCTAAGGCAAATCCACCTTCAGGATGGGACAGTCCCTGACTACCAAACAAGATATGGATACTGCCTTTTTCCCCCTTCGGAAAGGCGATGGGAATGACCGCATAAAAATGAGAATGTCTTCGGCGGTACAATTTAAAACTCCCATAATCTCTTGATCTCTTTTTTTTGAATTGCTCAACCATCACCGGGACTTCACCTTCAAAAGACTTCACCGACAAGGTCCCATCACTGTTTTGTAGCCAGACCTTCGCCCCCAGGATTTCCCCAAAATCAGAGATAAATTCTCTTAAGGGTTCATTTTTTGACAACTCCGCGGTGGGTGCCAATCGAATCTTGTCTTCAACGATCTCCTTTACAATGAGCACCTTTCCTTTGGTGTAATGTTCTAATTGCGCGCGGAAGTCTTTACCGGGAATCATCATGAAGAGTGCGAAAATGGAGATCTCCGTGATAAAAAGAATGGCCAGAAAAGACAGAAAAATCTTTAGGTACAGCTTACCAGGTTTCATGGTGTATCGATGAACATGTAACCGGCTCCCCATACCGTCTTGATTCGCATGGGGGAACGGGGATCCGGCTCCAGTTTTGCTCTTAATTTACTGATGTGGACGTCGATGCTCCTGTCAAATGCCATAAAATCTCTTCCCCGGGCAAGGTTCATGAGTTGATCTCGACTGAAGACCACATTGGGATGCCGCATCAGCACCTCGAGAATCTTATATTCGGTCGAGGACAGTTCCAATTCTTTACCTCCGACCAAAATGGTTTGCCTCGCCTTGTTTAATGTCACACCGCCTACCTTTAATAAGGTGTCTTCCTTTTTTCCAACTTTATCCCTTTCCTCGGGAACCGCCCTTCTCAATACCGCTTTCATCCTGGCCAGCAATTCCCTTGGATTGAATGGCTTGGGCAGGTAGTCGTCTGCTCCCAGCTCAAGTCCCACAATGCGGTCCGTCTGGTCTCCTTTGGCGGTCAGCATGATCACGGGTATGGGATCGTCCGTTCTGATCTCTTTCAGCACCTCCAGCCCGTCCTTTCCTGGCAGCATGATGTCAAGAATGACCATTTCCGGTGATTCCTTCTGTAAGGTTTTCTTGACATCGGAACCGTCAGCAAGGGTCAGGACCTTGAACCCATTCCCCTCAAGATATTCCTTGAGAAGCTTACGGAGCTTTTCATCATCATCTATGATTAAAACTTTATTTCCCATGAATGTCACCTTTTTTTACCTCATTTTACATATATTTTACATTTTTTTACATTTTCAAAAAACATTCTTCACAACTTTGGATTATCCTCTCATCAATGAAATAATTCAACCTAAAACAAAGAAAGGAGAAAAAATCATGGGAAAAAGAAAAAAGTATTTTATCGTTGGTGGCATTGTCCTCTTGATCCTGTTGTTCACGGGGCTTGGACTGGTTGCGGCACGGGGGCCTTGCAGAGGTTTTCACAGGGGTTTTCATCCAGGATTTCACGACAAGGATGTTTCGGAGTTCATCCGCTGGCGGTTGGACAAAGGAGTAGAGGGATTAAACCTTTCCGAGGCTCAGAAAGGAAAATACGAGGAGACGAAGGGGAAACTAGAGACACGGTTCAAAGAGCACAGGGATGACAGAAAGAGATGGATGGAGGAGCTCCAATCGGCAATGAAAAAAGAAGATCCCGACGTAAAGGTTCTATCCGAATCTCTTAAGGAACGAATCGAACGTTTTTCAGGCTTCATGGAAGGAAATCTGGATCTCTTTGTTGAATTCTACGAAACCCTCGATAAGGAGCAGAAAGAGAAAATAACGGCCACGATCCGGAAGAAGATGAAAAGATGCTGGATAGAATGATCTCCAAATTGCACAATTAAACAAAGGAGGGATAGGATGAAGAGCGTAACGAGAAGAGAGTTTATGGTTGACGGTTCAATGCTGATCGGAGGAGCTGTCGGAAGCTTAGCCCTGGGGGGCGAATTCTTCTTTCCGCAAAACGTCCAGGCAGCAAAGGTGGAATTTCCAGAATCAAGCTGTGGTCTTGAAAAGAAAGCCGGTAAGAAGGTCCTGGTCGCATATGCCAGTTATTGTGGAACAACGGGCGGTGTGGCTGACGCCATTGGAAAGGTCCTGTGCGACAGGGGCGCCGTTGTGGATGTGCGTCTTGTTAAAAATGTAGGTGACTTAAGTTCATATCAAGTGGCCGTGATCGGGAGCGCCACTCGCAGCGCATCGTGGTGGCCCGAAGCAATCAGCTTTGTGGAGGGGCACAAAAAGATGTTCACCCGGATACCTGTCGCCTATTTCTTGACCTGCCTGGCCTTGGTCAAGGATACCGAGGAAAGTCGCCGGATGGCAAGGAGCTATATGGAACCGGTGCTGAAGGCAGTGCCTGATGTGAAGCCCGTTGACATGGGGTTTTTCCCAGGGGCGCTGGACTACAGCAAGCTTAATCTGATGTACCGCAGCGTGATGAAATACAAGATGGGAAAAAAGGGTGTCCCGGAAGGTGATTTCCGCGACTGGACTGCCATCCGCACCTGGGCGGAGGGTCTGTGTTCGCCGTTGTTAGCCTTGGGAGGAAAAAGATATGCTGGACGATAGAAACAATCGTGTATGCCCTGTTGAAAGAGCAGGCATCCTCGATCATAGGATTCGAAGATGGTTACAAGACCCTCAGAAGATTTTGAGACCCTATATTGAAGAAGGGATGACGGTCCTCGATATCGGTTGCGGTCCAGGCTTTTTTTCTATTGACGTGGCTCAAATGCTGGGTCGATCCGGTCGAGTGATTGCTTCTGATTTGCAAGAAGGGATGCTTCAGAAACTCAGAGACAAGATTCGAGGAACAGAACTTGAGGAACGCATCACACTCCATCAGTGCGAAGAGGACAAAATAGGCGTGTCAGTGAATGTGGATTTTGTTTTAGCATTCTATATGGTTCACGAAGTACCGAACCCCAAAAAGTTTTTTGAAGAGATCAAATCCATATTGAAACCGAACGGACAAGTGCTCATCGTAGAACCACCTTTCCGTGTCTCAAAGAAGGCCTTTGAAGAAACGATCAGAAAGGCCAGGGATGCCGGATTGAAGCCGGTGGAAGGGCCGAAAGTGCTTCTTAGCAAGACAGTAATCTTAAGAAAAGCTAATTAAGTTATGAGCATGTTTTCGGAAAAAGAAAGGAAGGGATTGAGTCGAAGCTATAAGAAGCATCTTATACCAACAGCACAGGTCAGATGAATAGCCTAAGGGGAGGGAATGTTTTCATGTGAAACCTGAATGGACACTTTCTAACCTACCTGTTCTTCTTCTCCTTTTTCAACTTTCTCTTCTCTTTGAGGCTCAACTGCGGTGCCTTCTTGCTTTCCTTTACCCCTTTGCTTTTCTCTTTCACAACACCCTCCTCTCCAATTTCTGTTTCTTATCGTTACGCTCCATGCCCATAGTAGTGAAGGAAAAGTGTCACTTTTTAACTACGTCCCCGTGTCCATTTTTTGGGTGAGACCGACTCATGCCCTTTTTATTTCGATGCCAAGCTTCTTTTGTACTTTTTGAAACCTTTTTTGAGAAAGGAATATTCCAAGTGAAGGAGATAATCGGTTAATCCACCAGTACGCCTTCCACCAGGACGGTACGATAATGATTGCTTTATTTTTTGAAACCAATCTTAACACCTTTTTTGCAAATAGATTTGGGGACATGGGCTTGAGTTTTTCGAACAGTTGACGTACTTGCTCAGGAGGAATGTCTATAAGCATCTTGCCATACTTCCCTCCTCCTTCTAAGATAGGCGTACGAACAACGCCAGGGCATAAGACACTCACCCGGACTCCCAGCTGTGCGGCTTCGGCCCGTAGTGATCTTGAAAGACCCACGACCGCATGCTTGGTCGTGGTATAGGAGACATTTCCGGGACCGGGCATCAATCCGGCCATCGATGCAGTATTCACAATGTGTCCGAATCCCTGCTGTACCATCATTTTGTAAGCTGCTTGGATTCCATTGATCACGCCCCGGAGATTGACATCTACCACTCGATTCCAATCTTCAATACCGTAATGGTTGACATAGCCGCCAATGGCAATACCTGCATTGTTAAAGATATAGTCTAACCGGCCCGTACGCCTAACGGTTTCTTGGATGAGTTGCTCCATCGCAGGATAATCGGTCACATCTATGTTCACCGCCTTTGCTTTGCCGCCCGAAGAGCAAATTTCTGAGACGACTTCTTCAGCTAATTCGATCTGAAGATCAGCCAAGATCACCTCGCAGCCTCGCTTTGCCAATTCCTTTGCAAGGGCTCGACCAATTCCCGATGCCCCACCCGTCACAATAGCAGTGGCCTTATCAAAAATACGAATCTTCTTATCTGATGGCATGGTTTCATCACGCCCCCCTCTTCCTTTTCTTTAAGGACACGGAAGGTTTTGCCGGGGATCCTTCTTTTTTGTATTTCTTAAATTCCGCAATCCGCATTCTGCATTCGTCCCGCGTCAAGGGCTGACCCCAACCCTCTCAATCTGCCCTTACGTCCCCCTCTCTGTTCTTTTATGGATGACGCCTGGTGCCTCATTCGATCTTCTTCTGAAGGATCCGGAAGGTCTTTTCGTAGATCCGTTCTCGGGGACCGATGGCAACAAGTTCTATCCGCCCGGGGTCTTTAACTCTATAGATGATTCTAAAAGAACTGACTCGAAAACTCCTCAACCCTGAAAGTTCGTCTAAGAGAGCTTTACCAGAATGAGGGTTAGCTAAAATCATCGTTAACGACGCTTGCATCTTCTTCTTCAGCGTGGGATGCATCGTTCTGATCAGTTCCTTAACGTCTTTTGGAACAACCAATTTGTACATGGGTCGCCGTTCTCCCATTAGCGCGTTGCTAAAAAAGCGATTCTTTCTCAGGCTGCTCAAAAATGCCCAGATGCAAGGCTCCTGAAATCCCGAAGAATGAGGCGTACCCGGATGTACGCCGCAATGATGAGGGATGAAGGCAACGCAGCAGATGGGTCGTTTTTCAGCAGCCGGTTAGCGGAACAATTCATCAAGGGTATACAGCTTTGTTCTTTTCATTTTTAAAGCCCTCAGGCCTTTCTTTATCTCTTTCATTAAGGCCGTATCCGATCGAACAGCGACCGTTTCCTTCAGATTTTCGAACTCTTCAGGACTGACTAACACAGCAGCTGGCCGTCCGTTTCTAGTGATCACAATCTCTTCATCGGTCGCGTTGACCGTATCGATCAATCCGCTCAGTTTCATCTTTGCTTCGGACACAGATAAGGCTTTCATAAATTCGACCTCCATTTAGGTTGACCAGAATTCAGACTATTTTAACAAGAAGGCACGACGATGTCAAAGGGTTCGCCTAAACGGTGTCTCCCGGGGTGAAAACTATTTCTTTTGTGCGCTCGGCAGCGCACACCACCGGCAGACCCTGAACCTTACATGGTACAGGGCAGTCAGGTGCCTTAGAGCTCTTGACTGAAAAATTAAGTCAGAAGTGACTGCCTTGCTGCGTGGGTTTGTGACTCAATAACCCAATGGACCCGATAACTCAATGACTGAATAATTGGGCAACTTTTTTATGGGCGACACCGGAGATCTTTCCAAGAACTTAACTTGTTGAATGTTGCGGCCTGACCCGGAAGTCCTTTTTTGTCAGCCTATTGGATCTTTTTCACTCTTTCCACAATTTTGGGCAGGATTTCTCCGGTTTTTCCTTGAATGAGATAATCTGAAATTCTTCCAGTCAAAGGAGTGGGCTCGCCGTTTACTTCAATGATGATTGTGCCCGGACCAACCATCTGTGGTAAACTGGCAAAAGGATGAACGACAGCCGAGGTCCCACAAATTAGCATTAAATCGCATTTCCAAGCCTCTCTTTGGCTTCCTTCAAGAACGTCACTTGGAATGGGTTCCCCAAAGGAAACGACGTCACCTTTGATAACTCCTCCACACTGGCAATAAGGAGGAAGCCTCCCCTCCATTTTAATTTTCTCCAAATTGAGTTCATCTTTGCTGAACCTTCTGTTACATACGATACACCTTAACTTATTAACGCCTCCATGGTACTCAATCGTTTTTTTGCTCCCTGCCTTTTGATGTAACTCATCCACATTTTGGGTAATGACGCATTTTAATATTCCCATTTTCTCGAGTTCGGCTAAAGCGTAATGTCCAGGATTAGGTTGAAACTTCCCAATCTCCCCAAGGATTGAGAAGAGCCTCGACAGAGAGCTCTGAGGGTCCAGTCTTTCTTCCCAATATCTTTTTGGATTAGTCTTGAATTGCTCATAGACTTCATAGGCCTTCATTTCAGCTTCAGGATTTTTGGTCCAAATTCCGTCCGGGCCACGGAAATCAGGGATTCCCGATTCGGTTGAAATCCCAGCACCGGTTAAAGCTATCCCATATCTTGCCTTGATTAAATCTTGGGCTGCCCTTTGTATTAAATCTTCCATCTCTTATCTCCTCATCCAGCAATTTGAGCATATTTAAAAAACTAACTTGTTGAATGTTGCGGCCTGACCCTGAAGTCCTTCATACAGGCTCCGTCCTATTCATAATGGGTCCACATCCTGATGACCTTGACGGTCTTTGTTTCTTGCAAGACTTGGTAAACGAGACGGTGTTGAATGGTGATGCGACGGGAATAAGCTCCAGAAAGGTCTCCGATCAGCTTTTCAAAGGGTGGAGGGGTTTGAAACGGATTTTCAGAGAGAATTTCAAGTAGTTTTTCGGCTTTTGGCCTCAGGCCCGCCGCCGCGATTTTCTTTGCGTCCTTCTGAGCTTGCCCGGTGTAGACAATCCTCCACTTTACCATCCAGGCTTCTCGCTGCACTTTTTAACAGGCGTCTTGAGCCCCTTCCGGATGGATTCTCTCATGCCACGAATAGATAAGAGATAGAGGGTTTCTTGGATGGATCGCCAGTCGCCCTCGGAAATCAAGATAGCGTTTGACCTCTTTCCCGTAATCTGAATCGGCTCGTGGGATTCTGAAGCCTCGTCGAGCAATTTATAAAGATTTGCCCGAGCCTCTGTCGCCTTAATCGTTGTCATACGGATCACCTCAATTGATAACGTACATTAAAACGTACGTAATGTCAAGAGCGATTCCCGATGGCTCTGAAACCAGACACCAAGTTCGGAGTGACGTACCACAGCCTTCTTATGGCGAATCTCTTTCTTAGGAGTTGACTGAATTTGGAAGCACCTCAAAAAATTATGCTTCCCGGAGAGATAAATGTCACTTTCTATCGGGCGCTCGGCAGCGCCCATTGCCGGCAGACCATGTACCTAGCATGGTACAGGGCGGTCAGGTGCCTTACTCTTTACTCTCAACTTTACTCATTCATTGAATGACTCTCGACTTTACCACTTGCCTAATCACTCAATAGCTTATTGACTCAAGGCCCGAATCACCAGCCAGCTTTTTAGGGATGACACCAAATCTCAATTTCCCAAGCCTGCCCCCAAAGCCACCTGATCTTAATTCCGCAATCCGCATTCCCTGCCTGCGCGAAGCCCCGCCTGCCAAAGCCTTGTGCGGCGGGCAGGCGCTTCGGCGAAGGCAGGCGAAATGCGCAATTGGAATGGCCAGCATTTTTATGGGTGACTCTCAGGGTTTCCAGGTCGTTAGCAGTTCAAAGGTGAAAACTTAAGAAATAGAACGGTTTTCTATTTTTTCAACGCGGAGTCTAAGTTCAAGAAATTGTTTCTCGAGGGTGGTTAGTCGTTTGTCCAGTTCTGCATAAGAAAATTTAACGGCTGCGAGGACTTCTTGCCTTGTTTCTTGGATTTCAGTTCTTAATTCTTGGTGAATCCTATCCAACTTCTCATTGGCCGTCGTAACCCCTTCAGCAACCAGTTTGACTTGGTCGATAACACCTTCAGAGACAACATGAAACTGATGAATAATCTCTTCTTTGAAGCCTTTTAGATCGTCTCTGGTTAAGCCACTCTTTTGAGGAGGCATACTAAATACACCCCTAACTTTGTATGGTCAACAATGACATAAAGCATTTTTACAGTCAAGCATTAAAATCAGACACCCTCCACTCCTGCCCGACTCAACGACCAATGCCCCTTCTTGCTTTGAGCTTTACACCATGCGCTCTGCCCTTTGCACTATGCTCTCTCGTGCTTTTAGCTTTAGATTCCACAATCCGCATTCCCTGCCTGCGCGAAGCCCCGCCTGCCAAAGCCTCGTGCGGCGGGCAGGCGCTTCGGCGAAGGCAGGCAAACTCCGCATTTGGAACGGCCAGCTTTCTTAGGGATGACACCTGTGAATGGTGTAGATACGACACCTCATCTAATCCTATGAGCTGTTATCTGGTTTAACGCATCCTCTTAAAAACGGAGTAAGCCTCCATAAAGGTCGGAAATCCCGCCGTCTGTATTAACAGAAGAAGTGCATGCTTAATCTCATCATCGGTCAGCCCCGATTCCCTTCCTTTCAGGATATGAGTCTCCAGAGATAACGGATGACCGCTTGCCCCGGAAACGGCAATCTTGATCAGCCAGCGGGTTTTCTCGGGCAGAGGGCCGGATTGCTCGTGAATCGTTTTCCCCAGTGCTTCATGGCCTTTGTAGACGGCGGGAAACTCTTTCTTGAATTCTTTAAATGGCTCGTGAATTTCTTTCATCTCAGCTCTCCTTTCCTCCCTGAAACGATCAGCGATTGACTTGATGTTTCAAACTTTATTTTTAATATGCCACCGGCAATTGAATGGTGCAGCCTTCAGTGCTCAGCATCAACCTTGCCCTTTGCGCTATGCTTCAGGGTAGGCCCAACTTTTTTATGGATAATAACCGATTGTTCTCAGCGACTTTAACCTTCAAATTGGCGTTCTAAGCCTGGAATCACCCCTTTTTTATAGAAACGATTTGTTCGATCAACCAGTTAACCTGGTCCGACCCCGCACCCAGAAAGTGTTAATTTTCAACTACATCCCGGGTAGTGTCCTAAATTGCTGTAGAAATTGGCATAAAAAACGTACAAAATAACTCTTGACAAATAATTTTATCTATGTGATTATAAAAATGGCCCATTAGCAAATATTGGTTAAGGTTTGGATCGGGGTGTCACTCGGTCGGTAAAAGGCCTCTCTGTG
>Ga0315282_10011801_pt1 | contig 13472 bp, 11 predicted proteins | sample YL17G07_20_MG_FD_203693 | JGI IMG/M metagenome (GOLD analysis project Ga0315282, IMG submission 203693) | Sediment microbial communities from Yellowstone Lake, YNP, Wyoming, USA - YL17G07_20 | ecosystem: Environmental > Aquatic > Freshwater > Lake > Sediment | place: USA: Wyoming | collected...
TAGCATACCCGATGGACATGCCCTTCAACGCCCTGGCAGAGTGGCCGGCGATTTCAACTTTTTTCACGCAATAGAGGAGGTCCGCTGCTTTTTTTCCTAACCGCTGGGCCAGGCGGTAAGAACCTTCAGCCAGCGAATCCCCAAACCCCTGTCTCTTCCCGGTCTCCTCGACAAGCTCAAGAAGCAAAGCCGGGTCTCCAAATCGAAGCGTGCGCCCTCCTGCATCCTGGGCAGTGAGAAATCCCTTTTCAAAGCATTCTAAGGCAAACGAAAGGGTCACGCCCATAGTGATCGTATCCAGTCCCCACTGATCACAGAGGGAGTTGAGTTGGAGCAGCGAGACGGCGTCCCAGTTTCCAGTCATCGAGCCCAAAGAAAAAAGAGTCTCATATTCCGGCATTTTCCAGCGTGGAGCCCCCGGAGACGTGGGAATCCGAACGGTCTTTCCACAGGCAATGGGACAACCAAAGCAGGTGTCATTTCGTTCAAAGAAAAGCTCTTTGATACGCTCTCCCCCAATCTCAGGGGCCTGGGGACTGTGCTCTTCTTGCAGGTTGCGCACTCCCAACCCTCCCATGGTGTTAACCATGTTCACCAGGACGGGCGTACCCAAGTTCTTCAGGCCAGCCGTTCCTTTCTCCATGGGTTCTTTGCGCGCGTCAATCAGCTCCCGGAGACTCTTCGGGTCAGCCACCTGGGTTTTGCCGGACCCTTTCACCACTACAGCCTTTACATTCTTGGACCCGAGAACAGCCCCGATTCCTCCCCTGCCGGAAACACCTTCCCGGCCGCGCCAATAATGGACCAGGCAAGCAAAACGAACTCCTTTCTCCCCTGCCGGACCAATCGCTGCCACATCGGCATCTTCTCCTTCAATGCCATGGAGGACATCCACCGTCTCCCGGGTCAGTTTCCCCCAGAGAAATGCGGCCGGCTTCATCTGGGCCCCTTTCTCATCGATCAACAGGCAGACAGGCTCCGGGGACTTCCCGGCAATGGCGATGGCCTCAAAGCCCGTGCGTTTCTGCGTGATGGCAAAACGCCCGCCGAATGTTGAGTCGAAGAAAAGGCCGTTCAGGGGGGATTTTGTGGCCACATAAGCCCGGCTGGTGCTGGGCAGGGGGGTATCGGTGATCGGTCCAACGGCAAAGACAACGAGATTCTCAGGAGAGAAGGGCTCAGTGCCAGCCTTCAACCGGTCATAAAGGATCTTCACCGCAAAACCGTTGCCCCCCAAATATTTCTGGGCATGGGTTTCATCGAAACGCTCTACACGGGGGTCCTTTCGGGTGAGGTCCACATTGAGGATTTGACCGGTATACCCATTCATCGGATGCCTCCTTTGTAAGGTTAAGACTCCTTAAAGGTTGCCCAGAAATCGAAAGAGAAAGATACCGAGAAGAACCCAGTCAATTTGTATGTAAAATAGCATTTTTTGTCAAGAATTTTTCCCTCGCGATCGCCCTTCCTTGAACCAACCCCCAGTTTTCATCCGAGATGCAAAGCCCGGGTGTATGCGTGCCTCCATCGGACACCTGGGCCATGATGAATGGGCGATGATTAGAATAAGGGGTGGTTAAGCACTTCTCTTCCCCCTCTTATTTTTGAAAAATCCTTGTGTTGTGGCGCGGATGGAAGAGCGGGGATCGCCGACTGAATGGGCGGGTCAGGATTATCCAGGAACGAATCCCTTCGATGCCGCATAGAAAGGCTCAAAAAAGCGTAACCGCTGGGGAGCCCTGAAGCCCTTCTCCCACCGCCTGTTTCTGGCGAAAATATTCGAATTCATAAGTAACATCAAAAACTGAAGGGAGGCATGACTTCCCTCCTCTTGACATCTGCTGAAAATGTGTGAGAATTTTTCCCAGTTGCCCAAAAAATTATCCCTTACTCTTTGTGATTGCCATGGCCCGACAAATTACCATCATCGGCGGTGGATTGGCCGGATGCGAGGCTGCCTGGCAGGCTGCCAACCAGGGGGTTCCCGTGCTCCTGTACGAGATGAAACCCCAGCGTTTCTCTCCCGCCCATGTCTCTCCTCACCTGGGGGAGTTGGTCTGCAGCAATTCCTTCCGTTCCAACTCCCTCGAGAGCGCTGTGGGCTTGCTAAAAGAGGAGATGCGCCGGGCCGGGTCCCTGATCATGGCTGCTGCTGAGGAAACCCGCGTTCCGGCTGGAGAGGCTTTGGCCGTGGACCGGGAAGCTTTTGCTGCCCGAATCACCAACCAACTGGAAACCCTCTCTAAGGTTCAGATCGTGCGCCAAGAAATTCAGCAACTCCCCCAAGAAGGGACAACGATCATCGCGTCTGGACCTTTAACCTCTGCGGCCCTCTCTGATAACCTCCAGAAATTCATCGGGGAAGAATATCTCTATTTTTACGATGCCATTGCCCCCATCGTCGAAGCCCGCTCGATCGACCGCAAGGTCGCCTTCCGGGCTTCTCGCTATGGCCAGGGAGACGATTACCTCAACTGCCCGTTAAACCGGGAAGAGTACAACCGCTTTGTCGAGGCTCTAATGAGCGGAGAAAGAGTGCCGGCCCGGGATTTTGAACGCATGGTCCATTTTGAGGGGTGCCTTCCCATTGAGGAAATGGCCGAGCGGGGCCGGGAAACTCTGGCCCATGGTCCGATGAAGCCCGTGGGCCTCATCGACCCCCGTACTGGAAAGCAGCCTTATGCGGTGGTGCAGCTTCGCCAGGATAATCTACCGGGAACGCTGTACAACCTGGTGGGCTTCCAGACCAAGCTAAAATGGCCGGAACAGCCCCGAATCTTTTCCATGATCCCGGGCCTGGAGCGCGCCGAGTTCTTACGCTTCGGGAGCCTCCATCGGAATACCTTTATCCATGCCCCCACGATCCTGGAGAAAACCCTGCAGATAAAGAGAGACCCCCGCCTGTTTCTGGCCGGCCAGATCACGGGCGTCGAGGGCTACGTCGAATCGGCAGCTATGGGCCTTCTGGCCGGGAGCAATGCTGCCCTTCTGGCTCGGGGAAGAGCCCCTGCCGTCCCGCCAGAGACGACCGCCATGGGGGCATTGGTCCACTACATCACCAACCAGCCGTTGAAAGAATTCCAACCCATGAACGTGAACTTCGGCCTCTTCCCTCCCTTGTCCGGGCGCTTGAGGGGAAAGGACAGAAGAAAGCAAATTGTAGAACGGGCCTTGAAGGATTTTGAGGAATGGATTAAGAGAAATTAGCTGTCAGCCATCAGCAGGCAGCCCACAGAAAAAAATTCCTTTTGGAGGGTGCGTGGATGCTGATGGATTCTTTCCTGCGCTTTATGCGCTCTCTGTGGTAACATTTTTCAAAAGATATGACCAAAAACTCTTTTCCCTCTAAAGCAGAAGTCCTGATCATCGGAGCGGGGCCGGCAGGTTCGATCCTGGCCTATGAATTGGCCCGGTCCGGCGTCGATGCGCTCCTTATGGACAAATCTAAATTCCCCCGTGGAAAAACCTGCGCCGGCGGAATCAATGCCCGGACCCTCCGCCTTCTTCCATTTGACCTCGATCCTGTAGTGGAAAGGGTCATTACCGGTATCGCTTTCACCCGTAACCTGGAAGAACCTTTCGTTCGCCGCCATCCAGAGGCCCTCATGGTCACTGTGCACCGGGAATACTTCGACAATTTTTTGGCCCGGAAAGCCCAGATGGCCGGAGCCCGGTTCTCCGATCAAACCAGGTTCATTTCCCTCACAGAAGAGAACGACTCAGTCCAGGTGGAGACCTCTTCCGGGACATGCCGGGCAAAATTCGTCCTCGGGGCAGATGGGGCCAACAGCGCGGTTGCCAAGAATTTAGGATTGATGAATGGAGCCCCCCATATCCTAACCATTCACAGTGAAGTCCCAAATTCCTTGATCCCCTGGCTGGAGCCAGACACTGTTTATATCGACTGGGGGAGCTTGAAAAGAAGCTACGCCTACCTCTTCCCCAAACAAGATTCTCTTTCTCTGGGGGCGGGTGGGTTCAAGGTTTCTCTGACTCAGGTGAAAAATTATCAGCGGGCTTTCCTGGATACGCGCTGGCAGAAAGAAGAAACCCTTCCTTTCAGCGCGGCCGGGTTTATGCTTCCCCTGCGCCAGAAGCGCAGACCGATCCAGAAAGGTCGCTGCCTCCTTGTTGGAGATGCTGCCGGTCTGGTTGATCCTTTTACGGGAGAGGGGATTTATTCGGCGGTCCGCAGTGCGAAACTTGCTGCCCCGCTCCTCGCCGAAGCATTGAGGGAGGGCCGGAAATCCCTGAAGGCTTACCAGGAAGCTGTTGACCGCGAATTAACTCCAGAACTGGAATCCGCGAGACTCTTCCGGGAAATCTTCAATCTGCGTCCTTCATTCTTCCACCAGAAAATCGCCTCCAGTGACCGCTGGTGGAATGCCCTGACCAAGATCCTGCGCGGGGAGAAGACCTTTTTAGACGTGAAAAAGAAATTGGGGCCCCTGGGGAGTTTGCTTCTCCGGATGAGCCGCTAAAACGCAGAGCCATAGCCTTTTGTTTCTTTTGATTTATTTACGCTCGGCGCTCTGCGCTCTGCGTCTTTCATAACCCCATCATCCGGCCGACGATCTCCTTCAGGATCTCGGTAGTTCCGCCACCGATGCTGTTGATCCGGACGTCGCGGAAGAAGCGCTCGATTTCGTATTCTTGCATGTATCCGTAGCCCCCATGAAGCTGGAGGCAGGTTGTGGCCACCCGATTGCCCACATCGGCAGAAAAAATCTTGGCCATCGATACCTCCCGGGCGCAGGGTTCCCCGTTCACTAATTTTCGCAAGCAGTGATAATTCAGCTGCCGGGCGGCCTCAATCTCCACGGCCATATCGACCATCTTGTGCCGGTTCACCTGGAATTTTCCGATGGGACGGCCGAAAGCCTCCCGTTGCAGAATGTAGGTGTGCGTCTTTTCCAGGGCATGCTGGGCGCCGGATATGGCTCCCAGGGCCATGACCAATCTTTCCCACTCAAGGTTGGCCATGGCATTGTAAAAGCCCATCCCTTCCTCGCCCAAACGGTTGGCCAGGGGAACGGCAACGTTTTCAAATGTCAGTTCGGCTGTATCCCCGGCGCGCCAGCCCAATTTTTCCAGGGGCTTTCCCTGGAGGAATCCCGGCATTCTCTTCTCGACGATCAGGGTGGAGAAACCCTTGTAGCCTGCCCCCGGGTCTGTCTTGCAGAGGACGAGCGCGAAATCTGCCCGGTTCCCGTTGGTGATAAAAGTCTTGGAACCATTCAGAATGTAATGATCGCCCTCTCGTTTTGCCGTGGAGTGGATTTTGGCCAGGTCCGACCCGGCAACGGGCTCTGTCAGGCCGAGGGCCCCGATCTTCTCCCCCCGGACGCCGGGGACCAGAATCCGCCTCTTCTGTTCCTCCGTCCCGAACCTCATGACCGCCGGAAGAACGATCAGCCCGTGCATGTTTATCCCTGCCACCACCCCCCCTGAGCCGATCCGGACACACTCCTCGGCCCAAATCGTGGCCATCAGATAATCTCCCCCCGAACCTCCGTATTCCTCGGGGATGAGAATTCCCAGGAAGCCCATCTCTCCCACCCTGCGGAATACTTCATTGGGAAATTCCTTTTTCTCCTCCCATTCTTTGGCATGGGGAGCCATCTCTTTTTCCAGAAACCTGCGGCACTGCTGACGGAAGAGCTCGTGCTCTTCACCGAAGGGGCTTGTCATAAATTTGTCGGGCATGAAGTTTCATCTCCCTTTGTTTCTTTCGTAAATTAGGCGCAATCCTTCCAGGGTCAAAAATTCATCCACTTCCTCGATGCTCTTCGATTCGGCAGCGATCAGGGGCGCCAGCCCCCCGGTGGCGATGACCTTGGGGTTGGAGCGGACCTCCTCCTTCATTCGCCGGATGATCTCATCCACCAGACCCACGTAGCCGAAGATGATCCCGGCCTGCATGGAATGGACGGTGTTTTTTCCCACGACGCTCCTGGGCCTCACCAGCTCGACCCGGGGAAGTTTCGAGGCCCGCATGTACAGGGCTTCGCTGGCGATGCCCAGCCCGGGGGCGATGGCTCCACCCATGTATTCCCCCTGGGGGTTGATATAATCAAAGGTCGTGGCCGTCCCGAAGTCCACCACGATCAGGCTTCTCCGGTACTTATGGTAGGCAGCCACGGCATTGACTATGCGGTCGGCTCCTACCTCCTGGGGATTATCCGTGAGGATGGCCACTCCGGTATCCACTCCCTCTTCGACGATCAAGGGCTCCCGGTGGAAATATTTTCTGGAGAGCTCCAGGAGCATGTTCAACATGGGGGGAACGACGCTGGAAATGGCAATGGCCTCAATCTCTCCGAAGGAGATGTTTTTTGTAGCGAAGAGGTTGCGCACTAAGATGGCATACTCATCGCTGGTGCGGTCGCGCTCCGTCCAGATGCGCCAGTTATCCACCAGGAGCGTTCCCTCATAGATCCCCAGCACCGTATTCGTGTTGCCCACATCGATGACTAAAAGCATGGTTCCCTTCCCTTAGATGCGCAGGCTGACATCCCCGGCGAGGAAGCGCTGGATCTTCCCCTCCCGGTCCATCAGCAGGAGGGCGCCGTCCGCGTCGAGCCCCAGCACCTCGCCCTCGTATTTCTTTTCCATCATCGTGACTGTCGCCCATTTTCGGTTGATCCAGGAAAGCCGATTCCACTCTTCCCGCAGCCTAACGGAGAATCCTTCCTGCAGGAAAAGGGCATATTCCCTTTCCAGCTCTTCAAAGATCTCTCCCGCCACGAGGGCCCGGGAAAACTCCCTTCCCCCCTCTGCCCGCAGCGAGGTGGCAACCTCCCCCAGGTAAGGGGGAACATCTTCCCTCTGCCAGTTCACATTCACCCCTACCCCCAGGATGATGAAGTGAGTCCTGCAGCCCTCCGCTTTCATTTCGGAGAGAATGCCGGCCACCTTTCTTCCATGTATATAGATGTCATTGGGCCATTTAATGCGCGAGTCCAGGCCCGTAGCCCTAACTAAAGCATTGGCCCCAGCCACTCCGGCCAGGAGCGTGATCTGCGGAGCCACGGCCGGGGAGACCGGGGGCCTTAGGATGATCGAGAAATATAAATTTACTCCGGCTGGAGACTCCCAGACTCGCCCCAGCCTTCCCTTCCCCTGGGATTGCCAATCAGCCGCGAGGACCACTCCCTCCCCTGCTCCGGCAAGGGCCCGATCGTGGGCCACCCGGTTCGTGGAGTCAACCTCCGTGGAAAAAAGGATCTCCCTGCCGATCAGTTTGCCCTGCCGGGCTTTTCGAAGTTCCTCGACCCAACGGGGTGAATGGTCCATATAAAACAGCTATCAGCAATCAGCGGTCAGTCGTCAGCAGGGCGGCAAAAGATCTTGTGGCCTGAAAGCTGACCGCTGACGGCTTTTTCATTTCCTTTTATCCGCAATTCTCTTGGCCTTGAAGGTCGTTCGCTCCAGGGTGCCGAAATCCTCGAGGCGAATCTCCGGGGTGACATTAAGCTCTTCCTTGAGGCCCTTCTTCAATCGGCCCAGGACCGTCCGCCTGTCTTCCTGCTGCCTTAAACATTCGCATACCACCGTGCAAATATCTATGCCCACCTTCTCATCCCGGGTGAGTTCGATGACGAACTCATCGCCCAGTTCCCGGAAGCTGCGAACGACCTTCTCCACCTGAACCGGGTAAAATTTTGCTCCCCTGTAGATGACCATATCGTCCGCCCGGCCCAGGATACCCCCGACCGAACGTCCATGGGTCCTTCCGCACAGACACCGGGAAGAATCAAACTTGGCGTAATCGTTGGTCCAGTAACGGATCATCGGCGTGGCCTCCCGGGTCAGGTGGGTGACCACTAAAACCCCTGTCTCTCCCTCAGCGCACCTTTCCATGGTATCCGGGTTTAGGATCTCCACCACATGGTGGTCTTCGGCCCAGTGTAGCCCGGCCTTGGCCGTACATTCGCAAGCGAAAGTCGGCCCGACCTCGGCCAATCCATAATAATCATAGGCCTCTATCCCCAGCCCTTCTTCAATTTTCTTCCTCGTGGCCCCTGTCTCTGTCCCCCCTTCCCCCCCGAAGCATCCCAGGCGCAGCTTCAGCGTCTTTGGAGATACGCCCCGGTCCCTCAGGTTTTCGGCTATGTGCAGGGCAAAAGAAGGCGTGCAGAGAAGAACCGTCGACCCCGGGTTAAGCATGTATTCGATCTGCCTCCCGGTCATGGAGGCCCCGATGGGAATGACGAAGCATTCCAGCCGTTTGGCCGCGTAATGGGTGGACATGCCCGCAACCCAGAGCCCGTAGCTGAACCCGTTCTGGATGACATCGCCGGGCCGGACCCCGAAGGACCACATCGTCCGGGCCGTAACTTCGGTAATGTTCTCCACGTCGTTTTCCGACCAGATGGTATTCACCGGAACCCCGGTAGTACCGGTGGAAGGGTGAAGTTCGCGCCAGTCCTTGGCCGGGCCTACCGTGTAGCGCCCGAAAGATGGATGCTTGACCTGCTCCTCCCTGAGTTCCTCCTTGGTTACAACCGGGACATGGACCAGGTCATCCACAGTTTTTATATGAACGGCTTTGATCCCAGCTCTTTGGAATTTTTCGCGATAAAATTCGGACTTGGACAGGCACCTTCTGATCTGCCAGCGCAGCCGCTCGTTCTGCAGCTCCCGCAATGCCTTTCGGCTCATGGTCTCCATTTCAGGATGATAATATTTCCCCCTGCTCATTGCTCTCTCCTCATGGGTTTTAAATATTCAACTTTTATTCCTATACGGCTAAATACTTTCTGACGATCTCCTCGTTCTGCCAGATGCTCTCCATTTCTCCCTGGAAATGAATGAGTCCTTTCTCGATGATGTATCCCCTTCCGGAGACCTTGCGGCAAAATTTCAAATTCTGGTCGGCCAGTAGAATGGTAACCTCTGACTTCTGGATCTCCCGGATCACTTCCACAACATTCTTTACCACCAGGGGAGCCAGGCCTTCGATCGGCTCATCCAGCAGAATCAAATCCGGGTTCTTCATCAGGGCACGCGCGATGGCCAGCATCTTCTGCTCCCCGCCGCTCAGACATGTCCCTTTGCTGGCCCGTAACCTCTCCAGGACCGGAAAGAGCTTATACACCCTTTCAAATGTCCAGGGCCCTGCGCTCCTTTTGGCCAAGCGCCTGGCCATCTCCAAATTCTCCTCGGCGGTCAGGTCGGCAAAGATTCGGCGATCATCGGGGACATAGCCAATCCCCAGCCTGGCGATCTCGAAGGGTTTCCGGCCGACGAGCTCAGTGCCCTTCAGCAAGATGCTTCCCGAGCGGGGAGGGGTCAACCCCATGATGGACCGGAAGGTGGTCGTCTTTCCCACCCCGTTCCTCCCCAGGAGGGAGACGACTTCCCCCTGGCCGACGACCAGGGAAACACCGTGCAGAACCTGACTCTGTCCGTACCGGGTGACAATCTCCCGCACTTCCAGGATGGTGGTCATATCTCTTCCCCCAAGTAGATGTCCCTGACCTCCTTATTGTCGCGAATCTCATCGGGCCTGCCTTCGGCCAGGACCTCACCGCGGTTCATCACCACGATCCAGTCCGATAGGGAGAAGACGACATCCATGTCGTGTTCCACGATGGCGAAGGTGGTCTTTCTCTCGGCGGATAATTTTTTAACCAGCTCCAGCACCTTGATTCTTTCGATGGGGTTCATGCCCGAGGAAGGTTCGTCGAGGAAGCAAAGCTGGGGGTTCGTGGCCACGGCGATCCCCAGTTCCAGAAGTCTTTGATCGCCGTGGGAAATCTGACCGGCCGGCAGATCCCTTTCTTCCCGAAGCCAGACTTCCCCGAGTATCTTTTCCGTCTCCTCTACAGCGTCTTTCTGGCTTTTCAGGGCGGAAAACGGCCTGGAGTTCTTATTCAGGCGGGATAGAACAGGCAGGAGAATATTCTGGAAAACCGTCAGCCGGGGAAAGATGTTCATGACCTGGAAGGAGCGACTGATCCCGATCTTCACCCTTTTGTCCGGCCGCATGCGGGTGACGTCAGTTCCCCGGAAAAAAATCCGGCCCCGGTCCGGCAGCAGATAACCGGACAGGAGATTGATGAGGGTCGTTTTCCCCGCCCCGTTGGGCCCGATGATGGAAGTAAAGAGCCCCTCTTTCAGGCCGAGGGTCACCTCGTGCACCGCCGCCATTTCTCCGAAATACTTTCCCAGGCCTTCGGTCCGGATAATATCGCTCACGCCTGGCCTCCTTTGCCGGAAAATATGCTCATGACCCCACCCCGGAATCCCAGCACCAATACCACGACGATCACCCCGAGACAAATCAGCCAATATTCCGTGAATCGAACAATAATATCTTTTAGGATATAGAACAGGATCGCGCCCACAATGGGACCGGCGAAGGTATAGATGCCCCCCAGAAGTGTAGCCAGCACCGGCTCGGCGGAATAGCTCCAATGGGCCAGGGGGGGCGTTACGGTGCTTTCCAGGGGGGGGAGCAGAGCCCCGGCTAACCCGGCGTACATTCCGGCAATGGTAAAGGAGATCAGGCGGTAGTTGCGGACCGAGATGCCCACGCAGGATGTGCGCGTTTCGCTGTCCCGAATGCCCTGCAGGGTGAGACCCATGGGGGAATGGACGAGGCGGTGGAATAAATAGATGGCCAGGAGCGAGCAGACCAGAACCACGTAGTAATAATTCTCCATCGGGGCCATGTTGAGTCGCAGAAGACCGGGGATCTCCAGCGGGGCGCGGGGGATACCGACCAGGCCATCATCCCCGCCGGTCATGTCCCGCCATTTCCAGGCCAGGGAAAAGATCATCATGCCGAAGCTGAGGGTGAGCATGGAAAAATAGATGCGCGTGTGCCGGATGCAGAGGATCCCCAGTAAAAATGAGGCCACCCCGGCAACCGCCACTCCCCCGATGATCCCGGCTAACAGCGAAGGAAAGGCCAGGAGAATCTTACCGCAGCCATAGGCTCCCACCGCAAAAAAGCCGGCCTGCCCGAAGGAGAGCAACCCCGTGTACCCGAAAAGCAGGTTAAACCCGAGGGAGAAAAGCGAAAGAAGCATAATATGGATCGTCATGTATAGAATATACTGCCCGGCCAAATGGGGCAGGATGGCTAGGAAGACGATCAAACTACCGATGGCCAAAGTTTTTTTCATCCCTTAGCTCCCGAAAAGACCCTGAGGCTTGACCATGAGGACCACGGCCATGATTAAGAAGATCAGGAAGAGTTCGAAGACCGGGAAAAGAAGAATGCCGTATGCACTGAGAACCCCCACGATGACGGCTCCCACGAAAGCGCCCTTCAGATTTCCCAGCCCGCCGATCACCGTGATGATAAAGGCCTGGATGATCATGGCCGATCCGATCCCTGGGGCCACCACCCGCACCGGAGTTCCCAACGCTCCCCCCAGGGCAGCGAGCATCGCCCCGAAGACGAAGACCCCGGTAAAAATGGTGGGAATATTGACCCCGATGGCACTGGCCATTTCCCGGTCTGAGGCCGAGGCCCGAACCATCTTGCCCCACCAGGTTTTTTCAAAAAGGAGCCAGAGAACGACAGCGACCAACAGCCCGGCTCCAATGATGAAGAGATTATAAATGGGAAAGGGCCTCCCGAAGGCTGACAGGGTCCCCTCAAAAAAACTGGGCATGGAAGGAATCTTGGCCACCCCTCCCCAGACTATCTTCACCGCGTCGTCGAAGATGAGGATGAAGCCAAAGGTCAGCAGGAGTTGATAGGCATGATCCTGCTGGTAGATGTGGCGCAAAAAAAAGCGCTCCATCAGGTAGCCCACGACCGCCACGGAAAGCAGGCTCAAGGCAATCGCCAGCCAGAAATTGACTCCCCACAGGCCATAGAAAGTGAAGGCGAAGTAAGCGCCCAGCATGAACAGGCTGCCGTGGGCAAAATTGAGTACACCCAGGACGCCGAAAACGATGGTCAAGCCCGCGGCCAGAAGCCAAAGGTACATGGCCACACTCAGGCCGACCAACCCTTGGAAGGCTAAAGTTTCCATATTCCCATTCTTTCCCCCGCACCCTCGCCCTCCCCCTCGAGGGGGAGGGTAGGGAGGGGGTGGTTGAAACTTACTTCTCCATCTTGATGGGTGTAAAAGGCGGGTTGCGGTAGTAATCCTTCCCTGGAATAATCTTTAAATCTCCTCCTACGATCGGAATCGGATAATTCGGGTCTTTGATCACCCTTCCCGCAGGAACCGTGTAAATCGCCTGGTGATCTTCCGGCCGGAAGAATCTTTGGCCACCCGGGGTCATGATTTTCATCCCCTCAAAGGCTTTGATAAGTTCAGCCGTTTTGAGACTCCTGGTCTTTTCAACCGCCGCCTTGAAACAATAGAGGGTAGAGTAAGAATTTTCCGCCGAATAGTTGGGAAATCGGTTCCACCGTTTCCGGAAGTTGGCCACAAAGGTTTTGTTTTCTGGGGTATCGGGATAGTTGTGGATATACCGGGCGGTGGCCCATAGCTTATCTTTGAATTTACCCGCTTCCACCTCTCTGGAAATTCCTTCTAAAATATCGACAGACCCACCCATGCATTGGAACCAGGCCTGGATTTTATCAAAGACTCCCAGCATGAGCGCCTGCCGGAGAAGCATCACGCCCTCCCCAGCCCAGGGGGTAGCGTGGATGGCATCGGGGTTAGCCGCCATCACCGCGGAGATGTGGGATGAAAAGTCCATCGTCCAGAAGGGGGCCCAGGCGATAGACACAAATTCCACATCCGGGCGGTATTTTTTCAGGGTATCCTTAAAGAGCGCCCAGACCGAGTACCCATACTCATAGTCACAGTGGATCCCCGCCCATCTTTTGATGTTGGGAAAATCTTTGAAAATCAGCGAGGAGAGAATGCTTTCCTGGTACACGGGGGCAGCAATGCGAAAGATTTGCTTAATGCCTTTCCCATAAACCAGCTCTTCAGTCAGGCGGTGGGTGGAGGCATGGCAAAACATGCAAATCCGATCGATCTCGGGAAGAACAGGGCCAATGGCCATGGAGCTGCCGCTGGAGTCTACCCCGAAAAGAAAGTGAGCTCCCCACTCGGTAGCTAAATACCTGGCATTCTTCACCGCCACCGCCGGCTTGAGCTCTTCGTCCATGAATTTCAGTTCCAGCTTGCTCCCCAGGACCCCCCCTTTGGCATTGATCTCTTCGATGGCCAGCGTGGAACCGGCAAGCATCTGCCAGCCATAATCGGCATGGGCTCCGGATGTGACTCCCTGTCCGCCGATCTTAATGACATCGACCCCTAAAATTTTTTTCTTAGGTTTGGCCGGAGCCGGAGTTCCCTCTTTCGGGGGAGCTGCTTCCCCCATCCCCCCGAACCCCAGGGTCATCCCGCCGATCCCGGCAGCGGCTGCTGTTTTTAAAAACGCCCGGCGACTGATCTTCTTTCTCTCGCTCATCGATTCTTCCTCCCTTCTTGAGATATCCTGGCACCCATGGATCTTTCTAAACCCTTCCCCGCCGAAGAACA
>Ga0315282_10011802_pt1 | contig 13471 bp, 16 predicted proteins | sample YL17G07_20_MG_FD_203693 | JGI IMG/M metagenome (GOLD analysis project Ga0315282, IMG submission 203693) | Sediment microbial communities from Yellowstone Lake, YNP, Wyoming, USA - YL17G07_20 | ecosystem: Environmental > Aquatic > Freshwater > Lake > Sediment | place: USA: Wyoming | collected...
ATCAAATCGGTTCCGTTCCCCTTCACGGGAAGGGTTATCGATCCCCTCTGCTGAGGCACGAACGGTATACGATGTCCTTACGGTTCCAAGCATTAAGAATCGGTTCACGATGTCCTTACGGCTACCAATTAGCCACGTATCAATTTCCCAGGTTTTTTTCGCAACTGGGATCTGGTGAGCAATAATAATTCCAATAAGGCCATTATCGCCAAACCTGTCCCGCAGCTTGAAATATTGCGTCCAATATTCTTCTGAAGCCATCATCCGGCGTACCAGCTCCTCTGAGTGACGCCTGGTTGTCAGATTGAATTGGTTAGTTTTCCTAATGAGTTGAACGACTCTTGTCACTACACCATCATTAAAGCTACCGATTTCTGCTTCCATATTAAGGTTGGCAAGAAATTCGTCGAGCGATCCTGACGCGGTTTTCATATCGTCTCTTAATACATTCGTCCTATAGCTCTGATGTCGCTCTCGATCCTCCTGAGATATAGTCAAGGATTCAAAATATAAACCTCGCTCCAGGGTATCTACAAAGGTAGATGGGTCCTTGGCCAGCTCGGGAACAGCTATTTCTGGAAGCTCACCTCGCACTAAGGCACGCTCAACGGGGTTATCATCCAGGAAGACAAAACTGTCCAATCCCAAGTTTAATTTGTTCGCAATATCGCGCAAATTAGTCGGCTTATCAAGCCAATTCGCTCTGAATATCGCAAAGTCCTCCAAGTGTAAAACTGTCGCGTCATGCCGCAGGAAAGGCAATTGAGCATCCTCGAGGTTATTTTTTGAGCAAATCGCAATCAATACGCCCCGTCCTTTCAATTCTAAGGCATACCTCTGAAGAGCTTGATAAGCTTCTCCGGCGGCCGAAGGAGGCCCCAATTTAATTCCATTCAAGCCGTCTTCACCGATCACACCCCCCCATAACGTATTATCGAGATCAAAAACCAGTACTTTCTTTGAAAGCCCAAGGCAGGCTCGGACCAATGCGACTTGTTGGTTCACCAGCCAGGGAAGGGCCTCGGCGCTGGGATATTGTTTAGCCGAGTGCCAGTACACAGCATCGAACCACCTGTTTTTGCCATAGATTGCCGAAACCCGCTCTAGATCAAGCACAGTGACAGTGGAAGGTACTAATGCAAGTAGTCTACGATTGATTTCCCTCAGCGTGTGGGATAACCCCCCAGGCATTGTTACGCCCAGATGGCCGTAGGAGTCTATGCCGGGTATATCAAAGTTATGCAGAATGATATGGCACGCCCGCCGGTGAAGCAAAGTCTGCCACAAATGCTCAAACTCCCCAACTACTCTTTCAACCTGCGCGTCCGGGTTTTCGACAAACGAGGGAAGATTGGCATCCCGCCAATTGGTCGCTATGATCACAAAATCTGGAGCAAATGCATATAGACCTGAAGCTGGATTCAATATATCTTGGCGAAAATTGCCATAAGGCGCCACATACAATTCCACATCTATCCGTTCTCGGAAACAAATCAATTTGAGTAATGGAGCTGCTAGGTCAGCCGTTGTGCTTGAGAGCAAGGCGAGTCGGATCTTGCGAGCGGAAGGCGGCGGGCCTTGAGCTCTTAGTTGAGAAAACCAGTTTGCCGCCTTTACGAGAAAAGTATAATTATGCTGACTATCTATCGCCTTACGAAGGCAGGCAAAAGCGTTAACGATATCACCCACGCCGTAACATGCCCGCGAGCGAGACAAGAGCGCTTGATAAGCAGGGCCATCTCCTCTATTCAAAATCTGATCCCAAGCGGAAATTGCACGCTTGTCTGCACCCCGCAATTCCAATATCTGGGCAACAAGCCAAGCGCCTGTCGGTCTTAATCGCCAATCGGATCCTTCTTTCAGATATGCTTCAAGGGCTGGCGAATTGATTAGTTCTCGCGCTTCCAAAACGCTTAAACATTCCTCGAGCACTGTATGGTTATATCCTTCTGTGGCCCGCAGGATTTTATCAACAAGAGGGATAAGTTCATCTCTTTCGCCCGCAGCCAAGATAGTATGAATCACAGAATCAGTTAACTTATCCAAATTTGCGCTATTAATAAGATTAGCCTGCAACAGATTTCCCCTTACTCGCTCAAGCTAAAAAAGACAGAGAAGCTAGGATCATAACGAAATCCGCTCGGAACTTGCTGGCGATCATCTTTCGGGGGTGAAGGGATGAACCCTTAAAGCTGGTTGAGATGTCCGTCAATTATTTTTATGATGTCCGCCACGGAAGAAGCAGTCGCCACCTCATCCGTATTGAAGCGCACGCCGAATTCGGCCTCGGCCGCCAGTATGACGTGAACCATCGCAACCGAGTCCCATTCATCGAAGTTGGACATGGCCATATCTTCGGTCAAAACCAATCTCGGATTTGAAAAAACATCGCGAAAAATGGACTGCAATCGGTAGAATGAGTTCACGCGACACCGTTTTTTTTCATTATCGAAGCTAGTGTTAAATAGCCATCGCCCGATTCAAGCAACTCAATCAATAAAGCCCCTCGATCCATGAGCCACGCAATTTGCCGCCCAGGAAATGCAGCGGCTGCGACTGGGTTCGAAAGGGTCAGCATAGCTTGGCCACGCAAGTGATCGCAGGCGCGAACAATGTCATTGACTTCGTAGCAAAGATGATGCAATCCGCCGCCTTTGCTTAGAGCTTTAGCAAGTTTACTCTCCGAGCCGTTCGGCATTACTAATTCCAGCCAGCACGCTGTATCAGGCTGCCGGATCAACTGGACGAAAGCGGTCTGCACAGGGTCCTCAATGACATCGCTTTCTATTCTATAACCGAGTCTGTCAACAAACTCTTGCGCAGCCGACAGGTCCCGCACCAAATAACCAACATGATGAAGTCTGAATTGCGGCATGGCCTTATCTATTTTGTCAAACGGGAGCGTCATGCGCTAATACCCCCTCAGTGAGCGGTGAGTCCCCCGTCCACGACAACTGTTGTTCCGGTTATCCACCGCGCATCTTTAGACAAGAGAAACGCCACCACACCTGCAATATCCTCAGGCTCGCCTATTCCCAGCAAATGATCTGCAGTAATAGATTGGACTTGCTCCGGCGTTAACCCGGACAAGAAGGCTTCACTTTGGGGGGTCCGTACGACCCCTGGGGCAATGACATTCAATCTGACTTTGCGCCGCGCTAATTCAACCGCCAGGACCCGGGCAGCCGATATCAGAGCACCCTTGGCAGCAGAATAAGCTACCGTGCCTGCTCCGCCCTGTAAAGCAGCCGTCGAAGAAAACCGGATTACAGAGGCCCCTTCCCTCGGTAATAGATGGGCTGCAACTACGGCACGGGTAAGCGCTATACTTGATACGACATGGGAATTCAACATTTCGAGAAGTGATTTGCTGTCAGTAAGTTGCAGGGGACGCAGCCAATGAATGCCTGCACAATGAACAATACCGTCCAACAGAATGTTTTCAGTCCGGAACTCGGTTGCCAAATGATTCAAGGCCGTTTCATCTGTCGTATCCATCAGGCGCATGATGTGGTTTCCCTCAAGAAGCATGGAATAAGTATCTTTCAGTCGTGGAGAATCACGATCCACCGCGACAATCCGGCCTCCTTCATTTGATAATCTAATCGCCGAAGCGCGTCCGATGCCGGAGCCAGCCCCAGTAATTAAGAACGTATTCCCTTCAAATCGATTCATGCTTTAACCTCTCCGGGTTCAATGGATCCGACCACAGCCGGTCCCAAGTTCTCAGGCCATTCAATCACGGTTATACCCCAAGAAAGGCCTACGCCAAATGCGGCCAATAAAGTTCGTGATCCTGGTTGCAGCCTGGATTGTCGCCAGGCTTCGGCCAAGGTCATGGGAGAAGAAGCCCCGCTCGTGTTTCCCACAGTTTCGATAAAATAGAATCGTTTCTCTGCCGGCACATCCAGAGCTTTGTAGATCAGATCAACCATCGTTTTATTAGCTTGATGAAGCAATATAAGATCTAAATCGGCCACCGTCAGCTTGAATCGGTTTAACGCCTCCCTGATGACTTCAGGGATCTTATATACAGAAAAGTGGAAGATAGCGGGGCCGTTCATGTATAAGTGTTCCTGCGTTCGGATGATCCCTGTTTCATCTTTTATCTCGATTTTGGTCTCTGCCGTTCGAGGCACACGCGCTCCAGAAGCCGGCATAATTAAATGCTGATAACCGGTCCCCTCCGTTCCTAATAAGAAACCCAAAAAACCACCTTTGCCCGATGTGGGTTCCAATAATGTAGCTACAGCGCCGTCCCCTTGCAAGGGCACCAGGCCGCGATCCTTAGGATGAATGACGGTCGTTAAAGCATCCGCATTTAATATCAATGCCTTGCGAGCCACTCCGGAAACCAACATGCTGTGTGCTACACTTAGAGAATATGGAAAACTTGTGCATCCTAGGTTTATATCGAACGCAGCACATTTTTCGGAAAGGCCGAGGCGCCCATGCATAACACATGCGGTCGCTGGAATCTGATAATCGCCTGTCTGGGACGCGAAAATTAAAAGATCAATCTCCTTAGGGTCGATTTTTCGATCATCCAATAGCCGTTTGGCCGCCCAATATGCTAGGTCGGAGGCTGTCTCGCCAGGGGTGACTACTCGGCGCTCACGAATACCTGCCATCTTTACGATAGACCTGAGCTGCCGCTCATCAAAACGAGTTGCCAACTCTTCGTTTGTAAGGCGATGTCTCGGTACGCAGTAATGCATGCCGGTAATCAAAGTATTCACAATTTTATCTCCATATGCACAACACAAGGAGATTAATCAACAAATTTAACACCCTGTCTTTCGGCCAAACTCTCTATGTCTCGATAGTGCCTTAAAGTGTTCGCTTCGGCAGGACTAATCTTAATGCCGGCCTGTTCGTCGATTACTATCATGAGAGTGAGAACACTTACCGAGTCAAACGTATCTATAGTGTTCAGGTCAGTATCAGAATCCAGATTATTTGGATCAATTTCCAGGACTTCAGCTACGATATTTCTTAATTCGGCACGCTTCATTAGCCTGCCCTCCTCACGTCCTTTTCATGTGCTTATGGCGCAAAACCACTCGGGCCGGCGTGCCAATGGCTGTGACGTCGTCCACAACATCGGTCATGGCAAATGAACTAGCTCCTAACGTAGCAAAGCGTCCAACTGTTATGCCCGGAGCAATCACGGCATTTGACCCAAGCGTTGCTCCTTCTTCTACGCGACAGCTCCCGGATACACGGCCGCCAGGTGAGATTTGAACAAAATCATCTAAGACAGAATTATGCCCTATCGAACAATGATGATTGATTATTACATAATTCCCAATTTGAGCATAAGGAGATAGGATACAGCCAGCCCCTATATATGTTCCTTTTCCCACAGCTACTTCTTCTGCAACAATAACTGACGGATCAATGACAGTCGCTGGAAGCCAGCCTAATGAGAGAACATATTTTGCGGCTTTAGCTCGGTTGATATTGTCTCCGATGGCGCATATAAAACTGGGTTTTTCGGGCAATGTTCTGTCAACCTCCTCTGGAGTGCCGAGCACAGTCGCAGAGTATATTACACTTCCTTTTTTTGCCCGGTCATCATCACAATAACCGAGAATTTCGTACTGGGGACTCGAAGCATTCATATTGCGAGCTGCCCAAATAATCTCTTGTCCAAAACCACCTGCGCCGACTATGACGAGGCTGCGACCTTTTTTCATGATTCTCCTTTCTCGCCTGCAGAAATAAACGCATCCTCCAGATCTATTCCTTAGACTTAGCTGCACTGCCTAGGAACTCTTCCATGGTAGCTTGCCCAGGCTGGTTGATCCCCTCGCGTTTGAGGATCTTCCAAAGGGTTAATGTTATGATCTTAACGTCAAGCCAAAAAGACATATGATCGGAATACCAAACGTCGAATACGAACTTCTGCTCCCAAGCAAGTGCATTACGTCCATTTACTTGCGTCAAACCGGTTATTCCCGGTTTGACTTCATGCCTTCGAGCCTGTTCAGAGGTATAGCGGTCTAGGTATTGTGTCAGTAGAGGGCGCGGTCCCACAAGGCTCATTTCACCACACAGCACATTAAATAATTCGGGTAATTCATCGAGCGACGCGGTACGCAGAAAGCGCCCAAACGATGTTAGCCGTTCTGCATCAGGGCGCACATTGCCCTGCGCATCGTAAGCAGCAGTCATCGTACGGAACTTAAGAAGGGTGAACGGCTTTTCATTTAAACCCGGCCGCTTTTGGGAGAATAATATGGGCCGGCCAAGATTGACTCGAACGAATAGTGCAATCACCCCTATGATGGGCGCAATAACGCACAATGCGAGAATCGTGAATAATATATCAAAAAGCCTTTTGCCAAACTGCTTATACATAGATGGCTGACATTCTAATATTCGAGCCCGTGCGGCAGTAACGGGATATGCCCCCCATTTATTGGACCAGTTTGAGTGCTAATTTGTGCTAACATCTCAGCGGGTCTTCAGCCCTTTCTTTTTGAGATATTTCATCGGCGATAGGTTTCCCAATGCCGAATGCTTGCGCTCGAAATTATAATACCGGATCCTCGCTTCAACAACTTTCTTGAGTGATTCGAGATCCTCTTGTTCGAAAAATAGATCCCGATTTTCTCCTTTGAATCGCCCGTTGAACGATTCCATGTGGACGTTCCCTTTACATCCGTTCTCCGAATAGGAGACCCGGGCCTTCGATTTCATCACGATCTCGTTCAGCCATCGGTGGCCGATATAAACGCCGTCTTGATCGCTATGAATGATCACATCTTCGATTTGACGGCCGAAGGATTTCAACGTTTTCTTCGCCCGGCGCCAGGCCCCCAAGGCTAGATCCGTATCCTTGGCCGGCCCCAGCGCGTGACCGACGGCCACTTTGCTCCTATGATCGATGATCGGCATCAATTGCGCCTTGGCCCGGCCTCGCTGATAGATGATTTCCGTAAAATCCGTGTAGAAAACCTTCAAATCCTCGATGTCGTCTCCTAATTGTGCAACCAGGTTGATTTTACTGCCGCTTTTTTTCAAAAGCGCGGCGATGGGATTCGGTTTGGGATGCCTTATTCTGCGCATAACCGATAGATTCCAATGACGATGGAGCCGTTCCACAACTTTATGGTTGATGGGCCGGCCGGATTCCCGTAATTCCGCCGTCGTCCGGCGATAGCCATACTCGGGATGACGTTCCGCGATTTCCATGAGTGGAATCCTCAACTCTCCATATTTTCCTTCATCCGTCTGCCTTTGCTTCAGGGCGTACCAACTGCTCTTGGCCAAACCCAACACTCGCAAAACCTCGTTAAGCCCGAATGTTTCCTTGTGTTCATCAGCCAGAATTATTTTTTCCTCTCGGGTGAGGTCCCGATCAAAAAATTTTTGAGGAGTGCGATTTCCACCTCCTTGTGACCGATCAAGCGTTCCATGTCAGCGATTTTCTTCTCGTATTCATGAATCGTCGTGTCCTGGCTGAAGATTTCAGGTCCTTTCTCCATGAACTCCTTTTTCCAGCGATGAATGGAAATCGGATGCGCTCCGTACGACCGGGCGAGTTGGCCGACGGCTTTTTCGCCCTTTAAGGATTCCAAGACGATTTGAAATTTGAACCGCGGTGTGAACCGCTTGGCCGGGTTGGAAGACATCATCAGCTCCTTTCTTGAAGGGCTGTCGTTCCCTCTGATGATGCCAATTATAGCACGCCATCTCTATCACCCCCCTGGTCCAATTATCGGGGGGCAGTTCAACGAGTTTGCCCCATCGCCGGCAAGTGCGGCAAGACTTAGCTTGCCACTGCCCATAGATCAGTATCTTATGAGGGATGGTGATTCGTAATAATGGATCGTCAGTTCCGATAGGCCCAAAGGCGCCCGGACCTCTTAACTCACCGTCATTTCGATCGTGCGATCGTCTCAAGGTGGGCAGCCATCGCGCCATATACATCCGGAGCCCAAAATGTGGCCTCGAAAAGACGTCGCGAAGCGCGCGCCATCTCTTTTTGTCGTTCGACATCAGAGAGGAGGGCGCCGATTACCAATGCCAGTTCGCGGGGCGAATGCCCTTCGACAACAGCGCCACATCCAGCCTTCACCACGAGTCTCCCAACCTCGCTCTGAGCGGGCGACACGATCAGCGGCAGTCCGAACCGTAGGTATTCAATCACCTTATTGTTAATCGACGCCAGATAGTCAGCCCTTCGGGGCACGAGGTTAACTCCAAGAACAGCCGCCTCCAGTAGTACCTCCAGTTCTACCCACCCTACCCATCCCGGAAGCACCACACCGGGAATCTTCCGAGCCCGCTCCTGATACTCTCGAAACCGCTCTCCATCCCCACAAAGAACAAATTTCGCCTGAGTGCCGTTATCTGAGACAATCCGGGCTGCGTCCAAGATGGTATCTACGCCGTGCGCATGCCCGAATGTGCCAGCAAAGGCGATGATAGGCGGGGTCCCCCCCTCCGCGTCCAGATCGATCCCATGTTTCGCCCACGCCGCGCGCGCCTTGCATCTCTCATCCTCCGACGCTGCCCGTTCCAGATAGCCATGCGGAAAGGCCCTGTCATCAGGGCAACGCTCTCGCCGTGCTTTCGACACACCCCAGTCGACAAATGCCTCTGTAATTCCCGTAATTGCAGACGCCGCGCGCAGGGCGGTACGCACTTGATAGTCAAGCGGCGTGAGAAGTAGACTGATTAGCGGCCGAATCGGGCCGGGGAATGAGAGGGCAAAGGCATCCGGCCACCAGTCCCGCACGTCTATAACGAACGGAACGTTTGCTCTCTCTGAGAACCGCGCGACCGCCATACACAGCTCCGGAGTGGGCAGGGCCGACACGATCAGATCAGGCGGCGGCTGCAGTGGCGCGAGGCGAGAGAAGGCAGCAGCGGTCCGGGAGTGGTGTTGGACACGTGCGAGCGAAACGTGGCGTGTGTACCCCATTTCATGGAGAAGTTCCACTTCGAACCCCGGGCTTACTCGCTTCCGGCCCCCGCATGGACTTATGCATTTTTTGGTCGAGTGCATGAAGGTCGAGGCCCACCACATAACCTCGTGACCCCGATCGAGGAACGCTTGCGCGAGAAGGCTCATCCGCATGGGACGTTGCGAAGGGTCGAGGGCCGCTATTGGTTCACCGATCTTTACAAGCCACACTCTCATTGAGACTGTCCCTCATGGTCGGCGTTCCAATCGTGTCTGGCGAAGTTAGAATACGGAAAGGACAAGGCAGTAATCGACGAACAATCCCGTGGCGGGCACAGGGAAGTGAGAATGAAGCCGCGGCAATTCATATCGATCATGCGTTAGTAGCTAGCAGTCGTAAGGCCACAGTCAGCGCCTCTACAACCCTATCCTGCTGAAACTCGGTCATCTCAGGGAAGAGCGGCAATGACAGGATCTTGGACGTCAGCCGTGAGGCCACCGGAAAATCTTCGGGCTTGTGGCAGAAGCGGTCGTAGGCCGGTAGTAAGGGCAGGGGCCGGGGATACTGGACGGTCGTGGAGATCCCATTGTCTGCGAGGGCTGCGACAATATCATCCCGAGCGCTGACCTCAATAACGAAGAGATGGTACACATTGACCGCATCGTCCGGGCAAGTCTGCATGCCCTCGACGATATCCCGGAGTCCCTGACGGTAGCGGGCGGCGAGGCGCTGGCGCGCCTCCGTCCAAGCGCGGAGATGGGGTAACTTGGCCGACAGAATCGCGGCATGAAGGCCGTCCATCCGGCTGTTTCGCCCCTCCCGCTGGTGGTCATGTTTTCGCTCGCCCTGGCCGTGCTGAGCGATCATGCGCGCTGCCCTCGCCAATTGCGGGTCGTCGGTCAGCATGGCGCCGGCATCGCCCCACGCCCCCAGGTTCTTGCCGGGGAAAAAGCTGAACGACGCGGCGTGCCCGAACGTGCCAACGGCTCGTGCCCTGTAGGTGGCAGCATGGGCCTGAGCACAATCCTCCAAGATAAACAGACCATGACGTTGCGCAAGGCGGCAGATCTCGTCCATCGAGGCCGGCAGCCCGTAGAGGTGGACCGGGATGATCGCTTTGGTTCGCGACGTAACCTTGGCGGCGGCGGCCTCCGGATCCATCGTATAGCGGCCCGGCAGGACATCCACGAACACGGGGGTGGCCCCGCACGTCGATACCGCCTCAGACGTTGCGATCCACGAGACTGCGGGAACAAGAACCTCGTCACCGGGCCCGACCCCGGCCGCCTGCAGAAGAATCTCGAGGGCATCGGTGCCGTTGCCGCAGGCGACGCACGAATCCCTGCCGACGAATGCTGCGAACTCTTCCTCGAAGGCCCTGACGAAGCGATTCCCCGAGTTCCCGACAAACGCGCTCTCGGCAACGACGCGCCCTACGGCCGCATCGAGTTCGTCCTTGATCGACAGGTACTGTGCCCATAGATCGACCATCGGGATCTGCACCTTCATCTCGCCTCCTCCGCACCGAGCCGCCTCAGCAGCTTCGCGGGATTGCCAATGTAAATACCGGGCACGACAATGTCCTTGGTTACGACCGCCCCAGCCCCGATGACGGTTCCCGAACAGACACAGACCGGGAGAAGGATCGCGCCAGTGCCGATGCTTACACAGTCGCCGATGGTCGTCGTTCGCCACAAGGATCGGTCGCCGCGCGCCGGGCCACCCCGATCGAACCGATCATTGATAAACATCACGCCGTGCGAGACGAAACAGTCGTCCCCGATGGTGACCCCCTCGCAAATGAACGCGTGGGACTGGACACGGCAGCGAGCGCCGATCCGCACGCCCCGCTGTATCTCCACGAACGGCCCGATCATCACATCGTCGCCGATCTCGCAACCGAAGAGGTTGACCGGCTGGTGAACGACGACGTTATTGCCGAACTTCACATCCCGGATCCCGGTGTCCCTTATGAGTGGTGTGCCCATCTGCTCAGTCCTTTCGCCCGCCGCGGTCTCCCCCATTGCACCGTTCGTAGATCAGCTCGATCGCGCGGACGGTCTTCCGACCTTCCTCGCCCGTCACCAATTCCACGCTCTTATTGTTGACCGCACGAATGACATCCGCCAGCACCTTGTCGTGGTTTGAGCTGGAACCCTGGTACTTGCCGTACGAATTTGGACGATCCACCCAGTTGATCCCTTCCGGCAGAGGGTACCCCTCAACCTCCCAGTGCTCTATGCGGTTCAGGTACTGCCCGCCGATCTTCACGGTGCCTCGCTCGCCGACCAGCAGGATGCTCCCCTCGAAGTTTCGGTCGTACGCGCACGTCGTCCAGAACAGGGAGGACATTGTGCCGCCAAGGAGCCGCAGCAACGCAACCCCGCAATCCTCGATCTCCACATCGTGATTCTTGGTCTCGATGTGGGCACTTGCGTCGATCACATCGCCGCACAGCCACAAGATGAGGTCGATGAAATGGCTGACCTGGGTATAGAGGGCGCCGCCTTCGAAGGCCTTCCGTCCAAGCCAGGGCGATTGGCTATAGTACTCGGGGCATCGATTCCAGACCACGTTGCACTGCGCCATCAAAATGCGTCCGAGACGCCCCTCGGCTATTGCCTTCCGCGTCAGCACGACCGGGACGTTGTATCGGTTTTGCATGACAACCATCAGGAGTACCCCTGCCTTTTCAGTCGCCGCTATCATCCGGTCCGCGTCTGCGACGGTGAGGGCCATCGGCTTTTCAACCAGCACATGCCGCCCCGCCGCGATGACCTTCAACGCGTGCTCGGCGTGCAGGTAGTGCGGCGTGCAGACGTTTACGACCTGCGCGTCGGTGCGCTGCAGCATCTCATCTATCGACGCATATGCCGGGACGCCCGGAAATAGCGCAGCGTATTTCTCCCGCTTCGCGGGATCGATATCACAGAAGCTTGCGATGCTTGCCCCTTCAAGTGAATCGAGGACGGCGAGATGCCGCCCCCCGATATTCCCGCATCCTACGACAGAAAACCTCACTGGTTCAGCTTTTTCCTCGACCGGCGTCAATATCATTCCCAATATCCCCCTTGTTTAGGATCGGAGTATCGCCCCTCAGGGCCGCGTCGCGATGTGCCGGAACACGTTCTTCAGCTTCAGCATCCGGTGGAAGAAGAAGTAATTGCTGGGGTAATCGGTTGCCAACTTCGGGGGTGCCTGAAGGATCGCTTCGAACTCTCCCGCGGTCAAACCGAACTTTTTCAGAACGAACTCCGTGTCCTGGCGGAGGAGCTCCGGTTCGTAGGCGGGCTTCGCCATCTCTGCGAGGGCTTCGTCCCGGCTCATCTGCCCTGAGCAGATAAGGGTTGAAAGATGGGCTTTCCGCTTATCGTAGCCAAATTTGACGGGCAGGTAATAACCCTGGAAGTATCGTGTCCAGACCGATTCGTAGTGTTTTCCACCGTAGTCCCGCCAGCCGATTTCGCGGGCGAGCATTTTCTTCGCCTCGGCTTTGTCATACTCCATATAGTTCAGAAAAGGGATCTGCCGCATCCCCCGGACCAGGACATAGTAGAAATAGTGCCCCATGCTGATGGTGGGCATGGTCTTCAGGGGCATGGTGCCGAACCGGCGGTGGATTGCCTTCATGTGCCTAAGGTCCTGGTTGTAGTGGCCCCAGGAGACGGGCATGATCGCCTCGGTCACCACATTGCTCCCGCTCAGGATGAAGCGGGTGCCGACCTTCCGGGCCATACGAAAGAGCAACGCCGTGATGCCGTGATCCGTGGGCACCTCGCAGTTAGCCACAGACGCTCTTAGGAAAGAGAGCTGGAGGTCCCGGAATTCTTCCCAGTCCACCACATGAGTGAACAGCTCGATGCCCAGAGCCTCCAAGGTGCGTCTGATGTTGTCCACGGCGAGTTCGGAATCCCACCCGTTGTCAAAGTGGACCGCCAGTGGCCTCAGCCCGAGCCTTTTTACCCAGAAGGCCGTTGTTGTACTATCGACACCCCCGCTAACCCCGATGATGCAATCATAATCCAGGCCTTTTCCCTCACGCCGAACCTTCTCCACGAGGGCGTTCAGCGCTGCCTCCCGCTCCACGGGAAGTAGGATTTGCCGACGGATTCGCTCAAGCGCGCCGGTACAGTGATTGCAGACGCCCTCCGAATCGAAACGGATATCGGGATCTGTCGTGTCCATGATGCAGCGGACGCAAATTCGGTAGGAAGCCTGTTGGGTCACTATTTTCCTCCCCCACCCTCGAATGCCGTTTGAAAGTCCTCGGGCGATGGATAGCTGATCAGGACAGCCCGGTGGCGCCCGTGGAAGACGAAAAAACTTCCCGCCGCCACGGCTGAGGCCCCTCCATTGCGCACAGCGTCGGCAAAATCCTCCACCCGGCCCGCCCCTCCGCAGGCGATAACTGGAATAGAGACGCTATCCGCCACCTGCCGGACTAGGTCCAAGTCGTACCCGATGCGGGTCCCGTCCCGGTCGATTGATTGGAGGACCAGTTCGCCGGCCCCCATTGATCAGCGATAATCATTATTCCCGGCTGACGACAATTA
>Ga0315282_10011803_pt1 | contig 13471 bp, 18 predicted proteins | sample YL17G07_20_MG_FD_203693 | JGI IMG/M metagenome (GOLD analysis project Ga0315282, IMG submission 203693) | Sediment microbial communities from Yellowstone Lake, YNP, Wyoming, USA - YL17G07_20 | ecosystem: Environmental > Aquatic > Freshwater > Lake > Sediment | place: USA: Wyoming | collected...
CGGTCGCATGGTCGAGATTCGCCGTCGGCTCATCGGCCAGCACCAATTCGGGATTGGTGACCAAGGCTCGCGCTATGGCTACCCTTTGCTTCTGCCCTCCCGAAATCTGGTCGGGATATTTATCCTTCTGCTCGATCATCCCGACAGCCTCCAGGAGCGTAAGGACCCTCTTCGTTCTCTCGCCTCCGGGGATCTTTTGAACCATGAGAAGAGGGTATTCGATATTTTCGAAAACGGTTAGAACCGGAATCAGGTTGAAATCCTGGAAGATGAACCCTAAATGCTTTCCCCGGAACGAAGCGCTCTGTTTGCGGTCGAGATGGAAAACATCCTCGCCGGCGACCTTTAAATTGCCCTCCGTCGGTTTATCGAGACAACCGATGAGATTCAACAGGGTTGTCTTTCCGCTTCCTGAAGGTCCGACAAACGAGATGAAAGAGGCAGGTTCGATTTCGAAGCTGACTTCCTTTAGAGCCTTGATAGTGATCTCTCCAACCTGATAATCCTTACTGATCTTCTCTGCTAAAATAAGTCCCATGTGATCTCCTTTCTGTTATATGATATTATGTTGAGGTTTTGCGATTCGACCCTTATCTTTAGGCCTCCTTTTTCCGACGTTCAATCTTATTGAAAGCTCCTCTACCCTTCTTTGAACAAAATGGGCATGAAAGACGCTGAAGATCGTGAAAGAGGGATATAGGATAACAATCATCTGAAACAGGTAGATGAGTGCTTGCACTTTTGAGAACTGATCAAAGAGACTGAAGACCCCATATAGCCCGAAGACAATGGGCATGAGGGTCCCCACATATTTTCCGATCATTCTGATTTCATGATTCTTCCGGTTGAAATACCGGATGCCCATATCATCCAAAGTCCAGAGGGTGGAAAGAAAAAGAGAGATCACGATTGTGATTCCTGTGACGACGAGGAATCGCCCAAGTTGGAACTGCCCTTTGGGAATGAGCAGGGAGGCTGAAGCGGTTGTCCCGATAACTACCTGAAGAACCGAAAGAAGCTTCGTTCCGAAGAGAAGCCCGATGCCGATTCCCTGAAAGGGGCGAAAGAACCAGTGTTTCAAAGGGTGAATTTCGAGGTCCTGCTTTTCCTTCATTTGAAGAAAGGCGCTATTTTTTCTCTGAACGACCCTACCCAGCCTTCCAAAGACGGGTAATAACAAATAGAGAGGGAGGCAAAGGAGAAACGTGATCCGAAAGAACCTGAGGAGCCCCTTGTAGATTGCATCGGACCCTTTAAGAAACGTGAACTCCCCTAAAAAGATGGAGAGTGAAATTGTAAGAATTAAGATCGCAACAGCGTGCCCTATTTCCTTCGACCACCGACGAAACTTGTTTGAAGATGTTAAGTAAATCATCGTCCTATCCCATTTACCATTCAATATCTAAGAACAGATCAGAAGAAGATCTGTAATGGTTTTCAATGACTTGAAAAACATGGCCCAATTTATCCAAATATCCACGGCATCTCCCGCATTGAGAGACGTGCTTTTGAAGCGTGACAACTTTTTTCCTTCCTAATGCCTGATAAGAAAAAAGGATCAAAGATTCCTCATACCTTGGGCAGGGGTTCATTTTTCCCTCCTCTATTTGAACTTTTCGGATCGAAGGACTTCAGCCGATACCTGTGACGTTGGTTCAGCTTGCCGGAGGTCATTCTCGCAGAATGGACAGAAGGGCCACTTTCCGTCTCTTGAAACAGTTGCCTCCTTTGGTCGGAAAAGGAAGTTGAAAAACAGGAATCCGACGGCAAACATGACCGCCAGCGTCAGAAAAGGAAAGAAAGGAAAGAGCCTCGGCCCGAAATGGTAATATCTCCAGCCTATAGAAGGATGGAATGGCCAGAAGGGACGGGCGAAGTAATGGAAAAATATCAAGAAGAGAATAGCTATCCCTGCAAAAAAGAATCCCCAACGCATCACATTTTTCATCGATTGTTCCTCCTTAATAAGCGTATTATTCTATCTACCATCGTGGTCCTCTTCGTGGGCCCCTGCCAATTCCCATCCCTGTTTCATATCCTATTCCCATTTCCAGTAAACAATCCTGAGGAAGCCGGTCCAATTGCTCTTTCGTCAATATGGATCTGGCCTTCATCTGGTATGAAAAAGAGAGCGTTTCAATCTCTGTCTGAAGTGAAAGCAATTTCTTATGCCGTTCCATTAAATCTTGGGGTTTGATACTTTTTTCTAAGACGTAACATTGTAACTCAAGTCTTAATGTCATAAATTCTCTATATTTTGGTGTTGCCTCTGCCTGGTAGGCGCGTTGAAGACTTTCAAGCGCCCTGATTTGCTCTTCTGTAAGGCCAAAGGAAGGTGATTTCCAGCATCGTCCCTGACTGTCCATCCTCAAACTTGGCCTATCCAATTTAGGAAACCGTTCTTGGGCCTCTGGCATTGATAGGCCGAATAGAGTGAGTAAGGAAAGTAGGAGGATAATGAAGATTCTGCGCTCCACCGATGAATTTCTTTTGATGTTTTGATTGTTACCGCTCCACGTTTTTGTGAGGACTTTGATCAAAGCAATGAGTTCATCCCATTCAACAGGCTTGGGAAAGAATCCTGTTACCCTTTGTTCCTTTGCCATGAGTTTAATTTCCTCGGTTGCAAGACCGGTTACCAAGATCGTTAAGATTTCAGGATTGACTTTCCTGGCCTCCCTGATCAGCTCAAGCCCGTCCATTTCTTGCATCCGGAGGTCGGTGATCAGAATTCCGAAAGACTCTTCATGTAACCTGACAACGGCCTGTTCCGCAGTTCCACAGGAAGAAGTTTCGTATTGATGACTTTCAAGAATCTTCTCCATGACTCCCCTTGAGAAAACGTCATCCTCTACAATCAGAATTTTTTTGGTTTTCATGGTTCCGCCTCTTCATTCCTGGGAGGGGTGGGACAGGGGGTTCGTAATCCCACCCCTCTCTCATCAAGGTTAAGGTGTTATCACCTTAAGAATCTCTGCCCTGAGCTTGCCTGACTCCTGCTGCATTTGATCGATCAGGTCAAAAACCTCTTTCTGCAGAGCACTGACTTTGGCCTGGTCTGGATTCTGGCTCAGCCAGAGACTTCGGAGCTCCATCTTTTTTGGAAAGAGTTCCTGCTGAATCGGGGCGATCTTTTCCTGATGGGCCTGCTGGAGCACCAGAATCTTTGCTGACTGCTCGGGTGTTAGATTTGGGACAGCGGGTCCCATGCCGTAAAAACGCCCGCCCCACGGGCCGGCCAATGCCGCCGAGGCCATCAAAGCCACAGCCAAAACTAAGCTCATCATAACGATTGTCTTTTTCATTGAAATTACCTCCTGTCTCTAATATTTACTAACTGTTAGAGTGAAGATGGGCGGGGCAATTTCCCCGCCCATCCGGTTTACCATCGTCCCATACAGCCCATCTTGCCCATGCCACCTCCCATGCCTGGGCCATAGAGGGAGAGTTGAGCCTGCTGCTCAGGGGTGAGGGCCTTCCGAATTTCAAACCTCAGATTGGTTCCCTTCTCTTGAAGCTTCGATTGGAGATTCGAAATTTCCTTTTGAAGGGCCGTGATCTTGGCCTGATCCGGGGTCGGGCTCAGCCAGAGGCTCCGCAGATCGGTCTTCTTCTTCAGAAGATCCTGCTGAAGCGGTGCGATCTCATCCAGATGGGCCTTCTGCAATGCCTGAATCTTTGAAGATTGCTCCGCCGTCAGGTTGGGAATAGCAGGAGTACCATATCCGGGTCCCGTACCATAGCCCCGGCCGTATCCAGGCCCCCAGGCCAGGGCTGCTGTGGCCATCAGCCCAACTACCAAAACCAGGCTCATGCCAATGATGGTGTTCTTTTTCATTGGAATTCACCTCCTTTCTTGCGGATTCAATTTCCTCAGTGTGTTTCTCTTGACCTCTGAGGAGAAAATGGTCGATAGAATTTCTTCCGTTACTAATTTTACGAATGAGATGAATTAAATGGACGAGTTATTTGGATAGAAATTAACAGCGAAGGGGTACTACGCTTAGGGAGCTATTGGAAGTGATTGAGTGAGAATTTAAAACCTCGAAATTGGGTAAATGAATGGATGTGGAATCAAGGAGCGCTGAAGGTAGATCTGTAATCCCGTGGTTTTCTTGAGAGATGATAGAATGGAAAGGACACGGATTGCATTTCAGTGCTTGCTTGTCTTGAGATAATGGACATCCGGCTCCAATTTTATGAACAAAGTTTAGTGGGGTCATACCGAGTAGTATCGGTATAAGCAGGATAGCGGTAACAGAGAATATGATCTTTGACCTATTTGACATTGAAGATCCTCGAAATTGAGTTTGAACTTGCCTATAGGAACAGCAACATTTGTGCCAAGAACTTAACCAAATGGTCCGATAAGAGAAATCTCAAAGGATTGTATGTGGTTAGAGGAATCTTTGAAGGCTAAGTTTAGCTTGGAATTTTTGGATCTTTTTCGACAAAAATGTCGTCAGAAAAAGATACCAATTAGAGCTTCTGTTTTGATATCAATCTCTTGGGATAGTCTCGACGTATTTTTCTAAGTCGCCCAAATTGTCGAAAATCGAAAGAATTAATCTTAGTAGTTTCAGAAATTATTCCAACCTTTTCTTGAGCGTCCTCACACTCGCCCAACATGAAGCCAACAAGAACATTGTTAACATCCCAATAGAAGCCCAATAAGGAATGGCATGATGATTGGTTAGCAGAGCAAATGCTCGAATCCTTCAGAAGTCTTTTAGGCCAGTATCCTATCAATTATGAGACACCTAAGTTCTTTCTGAATTTTCATCGATGCAGATTTTGTAGAATTCGGTTAGTATACATAAGGGCAGAGTTTAAATAGATTACCCATTCCTAATTTTTAATTTAACCTCAAGAAAGGGGTCGTCTCATGGATAGGGAAAGGACAAGGATTGTTTTTGTCTGCGTTGAGAAAATGCCCGCCGGAGCCAGATGGCAGAAGGGTTTGCCAATGCCTTTGGACAGGAGAAGCTGGAGGTATATAGTGCGGGCTCCCGTCCTTCCCCTGAGATCGATCCGCTGGTCATTGAGGTCATGAAAGAAAAAGAGATTGATCTCTCGACCAAGCGACCCAAAGAGTTGAATGACCTTCCCCAAATAGAGATGGATTGTCTCGTTACGATGGGATGTGAAGAGACTTGCCCCGCTGTTCTGGCGAAGAAGATCATCGAGTGGGAAATCCCGGACCCCAAGGGAAAAACGATTGATGTCTTCAGGAGTGTGAGGGATATGATCGAGGACAAGGTAAGGGCCCTACTTTCAGAGATCGATTAGAATAAGAATTGAGCGGTAATCAAAGGAATTATCTTTTTCTCTTGGGTATTCTTCGAATAACTCTCTTCATTCTTTTTGCGTTGTTTAGCGCATCTTGAGAGAAAGCAAAGATTGATTATGAGCCCGTTCATTCGGGGCTCCTTTCTTGGACATTTCAATCCTTCTGGTCTCTGGTTTTTCCATAGCCTAATCGCGGGTAGAAAGGGTCTTTAAAAAAATTTCAAAAATATCTTAATAAGGGGAAATCAAGTGTAAATAATATGAGTCAAGGCTCATATAGGAGACAACTCATATTTGAAAGGTTACAGGTTTTAGACCGTCCCTTTACCCAAATTCCGATTTAGAAATTGTCATTGCGAGGGAACCGAAGCAATCTCGCCTTTTTCAATGAGATTGCCACGCCTGCGTGCCGAAACGCCTGCCTCGCTCCGGCGAAGGATAGCACTTCGGCGTGCAGGCACGCACCTTGCAGGTGGACGCAATGACCGGATGGGAAAAGGGTTTCGCTTTCTAAATCGGGACTTGAGCTTTACTTCTCTGTATATTTCTGTTAATGGTAGGGTCAGGCCTTTCATGGGCGAGGAGGTTCGGCATGAAAAGAGTGGATACTGCAAAATTGATTTCTGAGAAAGCGAGGATGTTTTTTGAGGAAGGGTTTAACTGAGCCGAATCAATATCCTTGAGTTTCAAGGAGTATTTTGGGATTCAGGATTCGATCGTTCCGAGATTGGCAACAGGATTCGGTGGAGGCATTGGACGGAAGGGATCACTCTGTGGAGCATTCACTGGATCAGTAATGGCTATTGGCATGAGATTAGGAAGGGCCGATCCAAAAGATCGGGAAGCGGTCTCAAAGGTCTATGAGAAATGCCAACAGTTTTGGAATCGGTTTGAAAAGGAGTTTGGAAGCTGTATCTGTTATGATTTAATCAACTGTCATCTCGATAATGAGGAAGAACGTCAAAAGTGGTTGGCTTCAGGCGGTATGGAGACGTGTGGCAAAATCGTTCAAAAGACCGCCAAGATGCTCTGCGATTTCATCAAGAAAGTCTAACGACGAGTCTAACGAGGGTATTGATTTTTTGAAGGGATTAAGATAAATTATCTTTGACTCGAATAGCTCAGTCAGTGTGAAGGAGAGAGGGAAATGTATCTGGTCTGGGTTTGGCAGAGAAGCAATAAGAGTGGATATTGCCTAAGCCCTCTACATCCATAATTTGACAAAACGGGACGGACAAGAGGCCATGGGCAATATCAACCCATGGCCTCTTTCATTATTAAGAGACGCTAAGCGCTTAATGCTTTGCCCATAGCGTCAAGGGAAGGAGTCATCGATGGATCGTATCTTCAGCGGGATTCAGCCTTCAGGCGAAATTCACATCGGCAATTATGTGGGCGCTATCCGCCACTGGGTCAAATTGGCGGATCAGTATGATTGCATCTATTGTGTGGTGGACTACCATGCCATTACGATTGAATACGATGTGGCCTCGATGCAACAGAGGATTTTGGAAACAGCGACCGTACTTGTTGCTTGTGGTTTGACTCCTGACCGATGCAAGGTTTTCGTCCAGTCCCATGTGCCCGAGCATACAGAACTGGCATGGATTTTCAATTGTATCACGCCTGTGGGTGAGCTGGAAAGAATGACACAGTTTAAGGAGAAGGGAAGACAACATCGGCACAACGTCAATGTCGGGCTTCTTGACTATCCGGTCCTCCAGGCAGCGGATATTCTCATCTATAAGGCAGGCTATGTGCCGGTCGGAGAGGATCAGATCCAGCATGTTGAATTCTCGAGGGAGATTGCGCGAAAATTTAATACCCGTTTTGGAGATACTTTTCCTGAACCTCAAGTGCTTCTTTCAGATGCGCCCAAAATTCTGGGAACGGATGGAAGCTCGAAGATGTCTAAATCGTTGAATAACTCCATCGGACTTCTCGAACCTCCAGAAGTCATCTGGGAAAAGTTGAGGACAGCTTCGACCTGTCCACATCGGCAGAGGCGGAGTGATCCAGGACATCCAGAACACTGTAATATCTTCACCATGCATGAAGCATTTTCAAAACCAGATCGGATTGCTTTTGTTGATCATCATTGTCGGACAGCGGGAATCGGATGCATTGAGTGCAAAAAGATCCTTTTTGAGAATATGATGGAAGAGATCGGTCCCATTCAGAACCGCGCCAAAGAGATCAATCGAAACCCTCAATACATGATTGATGTATTAAAGTCCGGCGCAGCCCGATGTAAAGCAATTGCCATAGAGGTAATGGATGAGGTAAGGACAAAAATCGGGGTCAAACCGAAATAGATGTAAAAATAGGGACACATCCCATTTATTTCACGACTTTCATTCAAAAATGGGATGTGTCCCCATTAAAAATGGTGCTTTTTGAGTTATCATGACTCCATTTTCTCAGGAAGCTTTAGGGTAAAGAGGTTATAGACATGAAGAGGTTGAGGATCGCCGTTCCCCTTTCGATATTTTGTCTTTTCCTTGTCGGTTGCGCTACAGATCGATCTGCAAAGAGAGAACCGGAGAGGGTGATCGTTCAGGAGGAGTCTTTTGAGAAGTATGACTCCTTGGTAGAGAGGTTGAGGACATCGGAACATTCGATCTCCTCTCTTCGTTCGGAGTTAGAGAAGATGGAAGCTCTGCAAAACTCCCTCACTCTACTTCGGTCAGAAGTGGAAAGATTAAGCGCATTGGAAACGTCCATCTCCACACTCCGTTCAGAGGTGGCAGGTTTGGGATACCGCCTCACAAGCATTCACGTCCGTCCTCCCCTCACCTTCTACAAACTTCCCCAAGAGGTGTCTCTCTGCGGAGAGAGGGTTCCATTGGAAGATCGAAACGTGTGGGAGAATTTGGATCGAGAATTTCTCGTGACATTGGACAACGAGGCTCAAGCCCTCCTATGGATGAAGCGGGCCAGCCGATACTTTCCCTATATTGAAAAGAGGCTGAAAGAGATGGATCTTCCGGACGATTTGAAGTATCTCACCATTACGGAAAGCAGCCTGCGGCCCCATGCGGTGTCCTCATCCGGGGCATCTGGAATCTGGCAATTCATCCCTTCCACTGGTGAGAAATACGGGATGAGGAGGAATCGCGTGATCGATGAACGCCTCGATTTCTTTAAAGCCACGGAGGGTGCTTTGGCCTATCTAAAAAGCCTCTATGAGGAATTTAAGAGCTGGACGTTGGCAATGGCTGCCTATAATGCAGGAGAGAATAGAATTCGCAAGGAGATAGAACTCCAAAGGACGAAGGACTACTTCTACCTTGATCTTCCCATGGAGACGGAGCGGTACGTCTATAAGATAGCGGTCGCTAAGATTGTCCTTTCCGAACCAGAGAAATATGGGTTTTATTTAGAGAAGAACGAGTGTTACGATCCTTTGCAGGTGGATAGGGTCCAGATTGAATTGCCTCAACCTCTTCCCATCATGGATGTGGCAAGGGCTGTTGGATCTTTTTACAAAGAAATGAGAGAGATGAACCCACACTTCTCCGAGGAGACCATTCCATCTGGAACTCATTTTCTCAATCTGCCACCGGGAACCTCCGAACGATTCTGGGCCTTCTTCTCCACTTGGAAAAAAGAATTGGAACGCAAATAACCGTTGCCGGGCAACGTATCTCGTGAATTGCGTCCCGCCCGATGGTAGGCTTCACAATTTTCTTGAAATTACTGCACAAAAGGAATATCCTTTCTGTTGATGATCCGGTGGTAGGTTTGGCAGGGGCGGTCCTCCCTGCCTACCGCAGGCAGGCACGGAGTGGCTCTCCCGCATCTCTTTTTTGATAAAATTTGAAAAGGATTTCAAGGTGGAAAAGGAAAGGATTTTAGTGGTAGATGATGAGGAATCGGTCCGAGAAATGGTTTCCAAGATTGTGACCCACATCGGCCACGAGGTCGTAACGGCCAGAAGCGGGAAAGAGGCGTTGGAGGCGTTAAGGAATGAGCCCTTCACCATTTTGATCACTGATATCAAGATGCCCGAGATGGATGGGTTCGAGTTGATGAAGGCCTGCCGAGTTGAATTCCCCGACCTCTATATCATCTGTATGACCGCACACGGGGCCTCTTACACTTACACCGATGTCGTGACCTCTGGGGCAACGGACTACATCACTAAACCCTTTACGATCGACGAGGTCAGGGCAAAATTGAACCGGGTTATCCGTGAGAGGAATCTCATTGGCGATTTGACTCAGAAATCGGTGGAATTGGAGGCGGCGAATGCAGAACTCAAACGGCTCGACCAATTGAAGTCTTCCTTCATCTCGAGCGTTTCACATGAACTTCGGACCCCTCTGACCGTCATCAAGGAATTCATTTCTCTTATGCTTGAAGGATATGTGGGAACCCTTACGGAGGATCAGAAGGAATACTTGGGCATTGCCAACAAGAATATTGTTCGGCTGACGAATCTGATCGAAACCCTCCTCGATTTTTCGAGAATCGAATCCGGAAAGGGTTTGAAATTGAGGTTTGAGCCAATTCCTCTGATCGAGGTCATCGAGGATGCATCGATGACATTGTCCCAACAATTGGGAGAAAAGGGAATCACACTGGAAAATCGCCTCGATCCGGAAACACCATTAGTTTTGACTGATCGCAATCGATTGGTCGAGGTTTTCATCAACCTTATTTCGAACGGAATTAAATTTACCCCTCCAGGTGGGAAGATCACCATTGATTCAAGGGGGCTCACAGAAGGCCGGGATTATTTAAAGGTGGTCGTGAGCGATACGGGAGTTGGTATTTTGCCGGAAGACCTGCCCAAAATATTTGACCGTTTCTATCAAGGGAAGAAAACCCAGATAGGGATGATCACGGGAACCGGTCTGGGCCTCGCCATTACCAAAGAGATCATCGAAGGACACCAGGGTTCCATCCATGCAGAGAGCAAATCCGGAAGCGGCGCCTCCTTTGTCTTCACCCTCCCACTCTTTGGGGTGAACATCGTTTATAAACTCCTTCTCAACCCAATGGTGGAGGAGGCGGAAAGGGATAAGATGCCTTTTTCGATCATTCGGGTGGAGTTTTGGGACCAGCGGACCAAGCGAGAGGTTGCGCTCAGCCAAGACTCTTGGGAAGGGGTGGTATACGCCCTCCAGAAGATGGTCCGGGCGGTCGATACCGTCGTTCCTTTTAAAAGCAATATGGTTCATATTTTTTCTTTCAACGATAAGAGGATGGCTAAGGAGATTGGCGAAAGGGTTCAAGCCAAATTGACCCAGGGGGGCTATATCCCAAAGGGGACGGAGGTGCAGCTGAGAACCTATTCCTACCCAAAGGCTGCTCTCACCAAGGAAGACTTCCTGAAAGGATGCCGGCTTCTTTTGAAAGAGGATTAACCCTTTCCGTCGCTCAAGGGGCTGAGGTGGAATGAAAAAAATACCGATACTCTGTATCTTGGTGGTGTTCGTCATGATTGGCTGTAAGGGAGAACCTCTTGCCCCGCAGGAAAAATCAGAGGTTCCGTCGGTCCCGAAGATCGTGGTGGAAAAAGAGAAGGCAGGGAGGGAGCTGCCTCTTCCCCCGGAGGTGAAGATTAAGCTGAAGAAAGATGGGAAGGATAACTATTCTTGGGAGCTCAGCGGTTCGGATGTGGATCAAATTTTGAAGGTCAATGAAAAACTGAAGAAACAGTTGGGAGGAGAAAAGGCCCGTTAAGAGAAAATTCGAAATTCGAATATCGAAATCTCTGCCTTCGTCCCGCAAGGCGGGACTACGCGCAGGCAGGCGAAACAAACCCAAAATCCAAATGGCCAAATTTGGCACTTTGAATTTCGGCCATTCGAATTTGTTTCGAATTTCGTGCTTCGGATTTATGATTACCGACATTGATAACTTCGGATTTGGAAAGGAGATCCAAGATGGGGATGGAATGGTATCTTGAACAGATCTTTAGAGAACTTCCTTTTGGGATCGCCATTGCGATCGTCATCTTCTTGGGCATCCTCCTGATTATTTGGCTTCTTCTTCCCCTCTGGGTCTTGTTCATCCAGTGGAATACGGGAAAGATCAAGGATGAAGTTCGAAACCTCGTTGATCTGATGGAGAAAAGGGAATGGGATGGGAAGGGTAAGGATGTCTCCGGACCGAGGGATTGAGAAGATTATTTTCATTCTATTTTTATTCTGGATTCCCATTGCACATTCTCAGAGCTCCCTCAGGATCCCTCTTTACATTAAGAGCAAAGAGATATGGGTGGAGGTAGCGAAGACACCCGAAGAGACGAGCAATGGTTTGATGGGCAGAAAGCATTTGGGGAAGGATGAAGGGATGTTGTTCATCTTCGAAGTGGAGGACTATCACGGATTCTGGATGAAGAACACGCTTATCCCGTTGAGCATCGCCTTCATCGACAAGGATGGCCGGATCGTAAAGATCACGGATATGAAACCCCTGAGCTTACAAACCCACGCCCCACCCAGACGGGTCATCTATGCCCTGGAGATGAATAAGGGATGGTTTTCTTCCAATGGCATCAAAGCGGGAGATATCGTAAGATTTTCTAAGTAACGGAGCGTTCAAGGATTCGAGGATTCAGGGGTTCAAGTTGAAATATCTTGTATTGATCACCTCTTCACTTTGACAGTTTCCTCGGACCCTTGACCCCTTGAACCCCGGACCCCTCGTGGAATTTTGTAGTCTCCGCTCCAACAATAGAGGCAGAGTTTCTCCTTTGGGAGGCCGATCACCTCAACCCTATCCTCGATTTTTTGATATCTCAGCGTGGTCACTCCCCATTCCTTCCGAATCCGCTCGGATCTTGATGGAAAGCGAGGGTCAACGGGATCCGGGGGCGGGAGGCCTCGACCGAACGATCAAGGCGTCTTCGTTTCCGTAGTAGCTCGGAACCACTCCGGTGATCTGGAATCCCATACGGAGATAAAATGCCTGTGCTCCTTGATTGCTCTTTCTTACCTCCGCCCATATCCTTTTGTGAGGTGCAGCGTCCATCACCCTTTGGAGGAGTTCTTTCCCGATGCCTTTTCTTCTATCGTGGGGATGGACGGCGATAGAGATAATGTGTCCATCCGGAGAGAAGATGAGATAGCCCCCAATTTGGCCTTCCTCTCGGTCACGGGTCTTGTCGACATAGACCAAGAAGGTTTCCGGGTAAAGATAGTGGAGGTTGACGAAGGTGGCCCAATCGTACGGGGATTTGGGAAAAGATTGAAGTTCAATTTGGAGGATACGATCGAGATCGGAGAAGGTGAAGGGCCGAATCATTGGCACTCTTTCATTCCTGAGATGATGGAGGCAATGCCACCCGTCAAAGGACGGGAACTCACGCTCTTCAGCCCTGCTTTCTTCATGATCTCCTCATAATCTTCAGCATATTGAAAATGGTAGACCGATTCTGGAAGATAGGCATACGCACCTTTGTCGCCGGAGATGAGGCCACCGACCCAGGGCAGGACCTTTCTAAAATAGATGGGATACAATCTTCTCATCCATCCCTTCTTTGGAAAAGTGAACTCGAGAATAATCACTTTCCCCCCCTCTTTGATGACTCGGACCATCTCGGTGAGAGCCTGCTCCTTCTTCAGTATATTCCTTAAACCAAAGGCGATCATCGAGGCGCTGAAGGTATTCTCTCGGAAGGGAAGAGATAGGGCATCCCCGAGGCTTAAGATAATCCTTTTGGAAAAGCCTTTTTTTAAGAGTTTTCGGTGGGCCCTTCTGATCATGGGGTCAGAGAAGTCCAATCCGAAGACCTTTCTCTTATAACCATTCTGATGAGCAATCTCTATGGCGACATCTCCGGTCCCTGTGGCAATATCCAATATCCAGCCTTCAAACCCTTTGAGCTCCCGGACGGCCATCTTCCTCCAATAGAAATCCCTTCTCAGGCTGAGAAGATGATTGAGAAAATCGTATGTGGGGGCGATGGTGTCAAAGAGCTTTCGAATTGAATCCGGATGGAGAAAGTAAGTCCTCATCCACACCACTTTCCCCCTCCCCTGGTGGGAGGGGATTCACCCAGTTAGATAAGATTGATTATCCAGCCCCGTTATTCAGGGAATCTTCTATCTAACAGGGTGAAGGGGAGGGGGCTTAAGTTCTTTTTGTCCACCCCTCTCCGAGCCAGAGGCTCTCTGAGCCGGCGGCCATCCTCACCCTCCCCCATCGATGGGGAGGGGAATGAATCCAG
>Ga0315282_10011804_pt1 | contig 13470 bp, 19 predicted proteins | sample YL17G07_20_MG_FD_203693 | JGI IMG/M metagenome (GOLD analysis project Ga0315282, IMG submission 203693) | Sediment microbial communities from Yellowstone Lake, YNP, Wyoming, USA - YL17G07_20 | ecosystem: Environmental > Aquatic > Freshwater > Lake > Sediment | place: USA: Wyoming | collected...
ACCATGAGCATCCTTTCAAATGGTCTTATCAAGTGCCTGCTGGAAGCAAAGAAGTGAGCACCTGGGTAGGTGTGCATGCTGGCAACAACATCATCAAAGGCAAGAGTGGCGTGAGAATCTTTTCAAGGTTCAGAACTGAGCGGGAAGGAATGCGTGGTGGCATCAAGCAGCCTGCTTGTCACAACTGGTGTGGCATGTGGCAGTTTCCAGAACAGTTCTTCAAAGTTCCATTGAAGGGCTTGGACAGCATTATCAACTATGTTGGCAAGGAAAACGTGAAGGACATCGAGATGCTTCAGTTCCATTTGAGGCCTGACCTTAAAGGGTTCGAGCAGGAGTTGTCAGGCAAAATTGCGAACATGATAAAGGCTATGGAAAAGATAACTCCAGTCATCAACCAGAGCGTCTACAGTCCTCTGAGCCGAAACGAAATGAAGAACATTCTGTGGGCTTACCAAGCGAAGAGCAAAAGCTATCTGCCAGACTATGTTGTCGAGCAAATCTTGAAGCATGTCGAAGATGAAACAGTCTGGGGTTTCAGTCAGGCTGTCAGCTGGGTGAGGACTCATGGCGAGTTCAAATTCGTAACATCAACCAATGCCATGTTCAAAGATGTAGAGGACAGGGACTTGACTTGGAGGCTTGAAAACATAGCTGGAGAAGTGCTTGGGTTGACTCCGACAATCATAGACATTCATAAGCAGTTCGGCGAGATAACTTTGGACTTTCTAGTGGGCGAAGAAGCTGCAAAGCAGATCTGTGAGGCTCAGAAGCAGAAGGAAGAGAAGTTAGCTCTCAAGGTTAAGGTGTAAGAGATGGATGGCATATTATTGCAGTTGGCAGCGGGAGCTTTGACAACCCTACTTTTTTCTGGTGTGGCTTATGTTACAGTCAAATTGGAACAGCGAAAAACTAAGGCTCATTAAACAGATTCTTGAGAATGGAGACAGGGAAAGCTTCACGGAATTGCTTTGGAAATGTGGAGATACGAAGTCATGAAAGTCTGGATAGAATTGCAGATGTGCGACAAGAGTAAGCCTAGCGTGTTTCTGCCTATGAAGTATGATGACTATGTGGTCTGTGAGGATGGCAGCATTAGCAACTGGCTAGACACGACCTTTGCTATGAAGGGCTGGAGCATTGTTGCTATCGGCGTAATGCGAAACCACATTATCGTTCAGGTGCGTTGAAATGGCGTTGCTGGATTCGTTCATGCAGCAGAAAGTAGAGTTGACAATAAGCTTGTTCGGCGTGCACAGGACAATCAAAGGGTTGTTGCTGGATTACCAAAAGCCATGGGTCAAACTGCAGATTGCAGGTGTCACGAGAGTCTTTAATGAAAACACAGTGAAGGAGATAGTACCATGTTAGACTGGAAAAAGGTGGACGAAGCTCTCAGACTTGTTGACAGAGCAATTGACAGCGTAGAGTTTGGGAATTGGGTTGAGCGGCGGCGAGACGACCTTGACTGTGACTATGATAGCTACCAGATCGCTTGTCACAAAGACCTTGAAGAACCTGACAGCTTCTATGTTTGGGCGTTAGGATGCTTCTTGCAGAGAAAGTTGGTGAAAGCATGACGGACTATAAGAAGATGCTGAAGAAAGTTAAGATACCGATTTGCTCTCAGTGCAAACAACCACTAAATGAGGTTTCAGAACGGTATGTGAATAATCACTACAAGTTTGAAGAAGGTCGTTATGTCCTCTACGAGACTTGCTACGATGCTGCCGATTACTTCTGCGCAAGTTGCGGAGCTGAGCTTACAGGCGATCTTAGACAAGAAATAGTGGAGCTGTTCGTATGACAGACTACAAGGTTCCGAGCTTGTTTGACTGTCCTGAAGGTGGCAAACATCTCTTTGACCAGTTGGACATGGATGCTGAAAACTGTGCGGAATATGGCCATTGCGTCAAGTGTGGCAAGTGGATAGACACTAGTTCGGGCGAGAACGAGACTCAGCTTCAAATCTATCTAGAGGAGGCGGAATGAATGGTTAAAGTAGTCAAGGAAGTTGTTCATCGGAACACTCAAAGAATCTGGGGCTACTTCAAACTGTCTGACAAAAGCAAGTCATGCTTCGAGATGACAAAAAGAAACCTGAAACATTTGGGTGACGGAGCGTGGTTTCAATGGGGTAATTCACAAGAAAATCTGGGAATCACAGTTGACCGAGTAGTACAGCTTTGCCAAGAATGGATAGAATGGATAACATCTCTAGGAGCCAAAACCAATGGAAACTGAAATTTGGGAGCCAGTAGGCAAACTGCCGTCTGGACTGTGGGCTGGCGAAACGAGCAACTTGAATGATGTCTTCATGGCACTGTACAGGTACTTTGAAACTCACAGCGAATACTCATTCGAGTATCTAGGCGGTTCAAACTATAACGATGAAATTCAGAGAAGCTTCAGTTCAATGCAACTGGCAAGGATTTCAAAGTGGCTGGCGCACTTCGGTCTACTGCAACACTATGCAGAACACGTTGCTCATACAGATCCGCATGACGAGAAGAAGAAGGTTCTGATGCACACGGTTAAGCCTACACAGAAAGGACTCCAGGTGATTCTGCAGGGAGAAATCTTTGACGTTGGACAAAGCCACTCTGACAGTCACAAGGTAGGCGTGGGCAAAGGCTATCCATCATTTGCTAAATGTCACAAGTGGCTGAGCGATACGTACTTGTCAGTCAAAGTTGCTCAGTGGAGACAGAGTAAATGGTGGGGCGAATTCAACAGGCTCTACTATGACAATGTGGACAAGACAGCAGACGAGATGCAACATCTTCTTTCAAGATGGCTCAGTGAGAAGCTAGCAACTATACCTGCGCGTCGCAATCGGCAGATCAAAGCCACAGCTCCTCTTGAAATGGCAATGAGCAAGTCTATCGTAGACTTCATGCAGACGCCTCTAACAAAATTTGCAGGTGAGAAGCTATGACTAAGATTAAGACAATCTCAGGAGCATGTCAATTTACTAAACCATGCGATTGCAAAACTCCCGGCACAAAGACCTGTTATTTCCAAGGAAAATGTCATTACAAGAAGCTGTTGGTGATAGCAGAGGCAGAGAGGTGACAAGTAATGGTCGAATGGAAGAATGAGAAGATGGTGTTGGCTGGCAAGAAAGCTCAGATAACAAAGCTGAAGAATCTTGGAAAAGCGGATGAAGCGAGAAGGCTCGAGGAAACTTTGATGGGTCATGTTGAGATGCCAAAGCCAGCTCTTCCTAAGCAAGTGTTGAAGCATGTCAAGGTTGCCTATGATGTCCCATACGTTTGCTGTGGAACGGACAGTAACCTGCCATGGATTGAAAAGTACAGGCCAGAAACTCTTGCGGATCTCGTAGGCGAGGTGGGCCCGTATCTGAGAGCTTTCGTAATGACCAACTCTTTCCCTCTGTCAATGGTGTTCTACGGCGATTTTGGTCAGGGCAAGACTGCAGGGGCTAGAGCTTTTGTTCGAGACTACTATGTGAAACAGCAAGTGTTCAAGCCTGAAGCAACGTGGAAAGCCGTTTTGAACGGTGTCAACTGGACTGAAGAATACGAGGGTTGCTGGTCGCCTGTGCTGAACATTGATGCAACATTAAACGCGGAGGTTGAAGTGGTCAGGGATAAGGTTCAGAATTTCATGAAGGTCAGAGCTATGTGGAATGTTAAGGGGCTTAAACTGAAGAAGTTCGCTGTCTTTGACGAAGCAGATCGGCTAGGCTATGCTTCGCAGGGAGCGTTGAGGAGCTTGCTTGAAAAGTATCCTGGGACTGTCACAATCTACACTACAAACAAGATTGAATCTGTTGACCCTGCCATTGTCAGCAGAGCTGCCGGGGGCGTCTTCGAGTTTAGGAAGCCTGAAAAGCAGATGCTCGTTGACCATCTGAAACGTATCTTGCAAACTGAACGGAAGACTCTGGGTGTGAAGACAATCGAAGAAATTGCTGTAGCTTCTCAAAGCGTCAGGGAAGCAGTTGGCAGACTTCAGCAGGAAGTCGCGGTGGAGAGTGTTGACTGAAATGAAGAAGCTAGACTTGCAAATTGACGAAAGTTGTGGCGAATGTCAAAGACTGTTCCAGAGAATACAAAAAATACGGAGGACACAGCATACTGAGAGAAAAGGAACGATGGATGGCAACGCTAAGCTCTGGGTTTCAGTAGTGCTTGCGCCAGACTATGACCATGCAGGGCTGGTCTCGTGCTGGCACATCGAATCAGTCTATGAAAAGAGAAGAGGAAAAGACCATGATAAAATATAAAGAGTATAAACAGTTAGACGGCGAAATCCGTAATCAAGTATCAACAGTTGGAGAAGGCCTACTAAGGCGATTTGACAAGACACCTTTCCCAGTCAGCGATGCAGACGTGGTGTGTCCTCACTTCATGCTCTTGGCTTGGGCAAACGGCTGTCCATACAACTGCGCGTGGTGCTACCTAAAAGGCACATTCAGGTTCTACGGGCAGAAGCCGAACGGCAGAATACCGATGGTCTTCAAGCAAAGAGAGAGAATCGGCAAAGGCATCAGCCAGTTTGTAGCGGACAAGAGCCTGCCACCTGAAATCATTAACACTGGCGAATTGTCTGACAGTCTGATGGATGAAGGTACTCGAGAAGGTTTGCCTTTCAGCGAGTGGATAATGCAGTTCTTTGACGGTACACAGCACAAGGTCCTGTTCCTTACGAAGTCGACAAACATTCAGCAGTTTCTGAAGCATGAGTGGCAGAAGAACGCTATTCTAGCTTGGAGCGTCAACTCGGAAGAAGTGGCTAAGAAATGGGAGCTGTACGCGCCTACGCCACAGGAAAGGCTGGCTGCTGCTAGGGAAGCTAGGGAAGCAGGCTATGAGGTAAGGCTTAGGATTGATCCGATGGTTCCTGTTCTGGGATGGCAGGACGAATACAAAGCTCTGGTCGACTGGATATGCAAGGTGGAGCCTAGCCGAGTAACTTTGGGCTGTCTCAGAGGCTTGACTACGACGTTGATCTATTGCAAAGACAAGTCGTGGACCGTGTATCTGACTGAGAAGAGCAACTGGGGCAAGAAGCCTCCTTTCGCAGAGAGGCTGATGATGTATCGGGCTGTGGGTGATCAACTGGAGTCTTGCGGGATCGAGGTTGGCATCTGCAAGGACACGCTTTCAGTGTGGAGAAAGTTAGGTCTTGATTTCAGAGCGATTAAGTGTAATTGCACGTGGTGAGAATCCAGCAAGAAGCATATCCGTTGATGAGAACCAACGACGGTGTAGGACGCCTTGGCTTAAGGTGGCGTGCAGGTCTGAGTAAAGGCTCAGTCTGCCTCTAACACTCTCCACAAAGTTTTAGAGTGCCACAAGCAAACAAAGCACCCTCCAATCTTCATGCCAAACTAGAATTTCGGACTCGGTACAAGTAACTGACGCTTTGAAACAAAATGTATGTTTTGTTTCCAATGTTCTTTCTCTCCCTCAAAGCCCACAGAATCAGGATACATACTATGCAGGTGGGGGGTGGAACAAAATCTACCTTGCATTAGGATCTTATTTCCAAGGAATAAACGCTATGAGGTGAGGTGTTGTCAAGCATCCAAAATATCGGAGTATAGGACTCGGAGCGAAACTCATTCGGGACACCTTACCCTTAATCGGCACGCCCTATGTGGAGATGGTTGCGGTGATGGCTAAGTATAATCCGTTTGGCGAGAAGGCGGGGATGAAGAAGGTTACTAAGCAGGAGCCTCAGGGGGAGATTTTGCGGGTTTCCAGAGTTCTTCAAGAGGTCGGGTTTAATGTTCAGCTGCTTGGAAGCGGGAACTGTGTTCTGCAGAAACTTCAAGCACTCAATGCCGACGGCCTGGAAAGGGTTAGGAAAGCCTTCGTCAAAGCCGACCATCCACGCTTCTCAAAGTTTTTCAGCTCAGGCCTTCCATTCGGGCATATGGGGGATTACGAGAGAAAGGTGAATGCTGCAACCTTGGAGTAGCTTGCAGGACTTGTCAAGATCTGCGGTTTTCTGATGCAGACGAAGGCTTACCTTTTCTGGGAACGGCCCGCTTGAACTCATAGACATTTACGATCGTTTCTGTGGGTCACCCCCTGCTTATCCCGGTCCAGCCATGCTCTCATGAGCTCAGCGCGCGCTTGATCTTCTTTTTGGAAGCCAAGGCTGCAGCCACCGTTACCATCAGGAATATGGACAAGACAAGGGATGACGGGAACTCTGGTACCATCCCAAGCGAATCCGTTTTCACAAGCCAAAAATCATATCCACTTCCCATGCTGTAACCTGCAGCTGCGACACCCTGATCATCTGTCGTAATTATAGAAGCCATGTCTGAATCCCAAGGACCTGCAAACGTACGGGTCCATATTACCACCCTATTGCTTCCTATCTTCAACAAAGATCCATAATGCGCAGGATAAGACCAATTTCTGCCAGCCAAAATCAAAGCTCCATCGGAAAGCTCCACTAATGAATTAACTGTTTCAGCATAGCCGGACTCTCCATATATTTCACTCCATTCCAAGTTTCCAGAATTGTCAGTCTTGATCAATCGAATATCTGTCTCCCCGCTATTGGGATAATAATATCCAGCTAGTACGAATCCTCCATCATTCGTCAATATGAGATCCCCAAGAACGTCGTCTTGTGCAGAGCCAAAAGTCTTATTCCACTGCATATTACCGTTGATGTCTAGCTTCACTAACCAGAAGTCTATGCCTCCAGCACCAAATGACTGCGTAGTGCCTCCAAAAGCATATCCTCCATCAGTGGTGTGCACAATGGCACAAGAAGCCTCGAAATTCAAACCACCATATGTCTTGTTCCACAACTCGTTTCCATTTTCGTCCGTCCTTATTAACCAACAATCAGTCAATCCAGCTCCAAGTGATTCTGTATTTCCAAGCAAAACATACCCGCCATCACTCTCCTGAAGGATTCCTACTAAAATGTCATCGCTATATCCCCCGTAAGTCTCATTCCATTGAGGGACACCTGCAGAATCGGTTTTTATGAACCATCCGTCATCGCCACCCGCTCCGCTAGAGTCTGTTGATCCTACAATCGCCAAACCGTTATCATTAGTACTGATCAAGGAAATACCGCTTTCGTATCCGCTTCCTCCATATGTTTTGTTCCAAAGAGCGTTGCCGCTCACGTCAGTTCTGACCAGCCAAATATCGTGGTTTTCTTGCGTCTGTCCGACGAGAAAGTAGCCGTCAGCTTGGATTACTTCAGACGCCGAGTCCATGCTATAGTTTTTGTCATATTTCTTTTCAAAACGAATCGCAGGATCTGAGGCTAGGACGATTGTTGTGCTGCCCACTGTGAAGATTAGGAAAATGAGAACAAGAGAACACAACTTAACAAACAAATTCTCGCTCATGCCCCACAATTTGCTCTATTCACAGCCTCAACAATATGGCAAGTTCCTCGACTTTAAACTTTCTAACTAGGGTTCCTCGACTTTAAACTTCTATCCAATTCTATGTCTGAAAGAAGCTACCTTTCAGATCCGAGAGGCAACAGAGCAAATTCATGGCCAAAGCACGTCTATGCATTTATGGGCACGATGGTTATAGCGCGCTAGGCTGTTCCTAAATTCGTTTGCGAGGTGGCTTGTGCTTCTGGTTTTGCTTCGTATATGGATGACGATTTGCCTTGGGATACGAGAAGAATCGTTCGGAAGGCACGACCCAACTCTATCACGCTTGAAAAAGGGAATTTAGGAACACGCATGCGTGCTAAGCTTCTGGACAGTGACTTTCAATCCTAGACCTTTTTCTCTTGATTTCATGTGCCTTGTTTCAAGCTTGACTATCTTCACATCCTTTCTTCCTTCTACATATCTCATCACGTCATACCTGACGTCTCCGAGGGCTGTGAGCGTCACTGTTTCGTCTGTTTGCAGGCGCTTCTCAAGTTGCTCCTTCCATTTTCCATCACGACCGCAAAATATTATGCCATTGGGTCTCTCACTGTCACTCATAAGCGCCTCACACACCGACTTGCTTGCTTAGTACTGACTTGACAGAAACCTGTACTTGGCCTTTTCCATTAAACAATGCTATTCGCCATATACCTAAGGAATGAAAGAGAGGCATGGATTCCTCGAATGGCAAATCTGACTTTCTTTTAGGGAAGTTTGATTTCCACGTTTTCTGCAGTCGCGTTTGTCCTTGTAACTGTAACGGCAGTTGAAACTGTGAAAGTCAGGGTAGCAGTTCCCGTAATTGGTCCCATTAGAGTGCGATATACGATTTCTTTCTGAATCACTACTATAACGCTGGGAGAGCAATAAGCGAAAAGGAACAAAACTATAGTCAATATGGTGCTAAAAACGAAGGCTTTGTTTTTTCGCAGCAGCAAGGGCAACGACTTTTTCTTTGGCAATTCTCTACCTCTTTCAAGTTACACTAAACCTCAGTTGCTTTTAATTTTTTGGGGTTTAGGTTGGTTGGATAAAACTTAGCGCGCGCTGTACGTTGTGATCTCATCTATCCATCTTAGCAGAGTAGAACTCCTCTCCATTTCTACTGAAGATGTCTTGCGTAGCCAGAGAAGATTCCCCCAAAACTCTGCCACTCTGCGCTGATCCAGAAAATTCAGTTGCCATTAAATGATCGACCAGTCTTTCAATTATCTTAAGACGCTCCTCAAACCCAAACTCCCACCTATACCCTGTTAAAACATTGCCAGAAGGTTTTGGGAGAAATGAATGTTCTACAATTGCTTTTCCTTTATAGGGAATTAACTGTGACATTGCCTTTATGTGAAGTTCCAATTCCATCATCCCTCCATCCCATTTCTGCACTTTGAAAAGTTGAAGTAGAGTATTATCTAAGTTCAACGACTTGGTCAGTCTATCCCAGTGTAATTGGTCGCCATAAGCTTCTTCATCCTTTGAAAAAGATGGCAAAACGGGAATAAACCCCAGCTTCTTTCTCCAGCCAATGCGTACCAATGCAATTGTGTTTGGGATTTCTTTGTCGATCAGAGTTGCTATTGAAACGATTCCAGGCCACGCATGCGATTTTCTTGCTGGAACGTAAATTGGGAAACCGATGTTACACTTGGCAACTTTTGTGCTTCTTGTCTCCGCCCTTGAAAAAACAACGAATCCTGACTTGTCAGGTTTATGAATTTTCTCGAAGCCAACGGTTTGTTCTGCCACCACGGTCAGTGTAGAACGATATTGTTTCCCTTCTCCTGCCACGACTATCTCGGGTTCTTTCGCACTTATCTTTTTCAAGTCTTCCTTGAACCTACCTAGTAATGTATCAAGATATTCAGGGAAGCTCGACATTATTACCCAATCATTACATTCTCAACCTATGCTCTTTTAAAGATTACCGTCACAGATGTTCTTGTCATTCATTTGTCTTGAAATCTTTGTCGTCTTCTCTGGTCATCAAAATCCCTTTGAATCTAATCTATGCTTTGTTCCCTCAAACCATAAATTCCGAAGCAAAGATATAGTAAATGATGTAAAATGAGCGGACCTACAGAAGTACCTGCTTCCAGTCCCATCAACATGAAGTCAAAACGCATGATTTTCGTTGTGATTGCCATCATATTGACAGCAATTGCTCTGTTGTCTGTCTTATTACTTGCTAACAGAAGTGCTCCATGGGCCGGTCATAATCAAAGTGAAATAGCAGTTACTATGGTAGACTTGCAGATGGACTACGATATGTGGAAGGGTGAGTTCAAATCATATGATGAGAATGATACGTTGGTTTTTAGAGACACGATAACCAGCATTGAATTCGACTACAACCCATATGGCTATCCAATTACCGCTCTATATTTCAAGGCCCATGCACTGCCTTCTTTGGACGATTTGGAGTCAGGCAGAGTTCGTAACGAATCGTGGTATACGTGGAGATCTGCAACTTGGGATAATCCTGTTGGAGAAGTTAAAACCATGTTTCAAATGAGATATGATGATTTTGCCAATGAATACCTTCCAGAAGCAAGGATCAATGTTCAGGGAGATGTGCAGGACAGTTTTCGAGTAGGTGATACAGTGAAGATGACTTTGCACGTCTGGAAGGCTTTCTATCGTGCCCGATTGGTTGAATCTATTTTCGAGTTCTCCTATTCAATAAAGCCTGAAAACATAGAAAAAACTGGCTAATATAGGACATTAAAGGTTTTAAGATTAGCGCGCGCGAAGCGGCACTGTCTAAGAGTGATTTCTACCTACTAGAATGTCTTCTTAGGCTTCCAAGTCAGTCTCGAGAGAGGAAGTGTGTCAAAGCCATCTCCATGACTCCACTAATGCCACCCACTATGCAAAGACAGAAAGCTGCAAAGCTATTAGTAGGCGAACTGAATAGACCGAAAATCAAAGCATAGGGCAAAGATGCAAACGGTATTGGAAGTAGTACTAGTGCAAAGTAGTCCAGCATTCTTTCGGGGTCATCAAAGAAAACTTCCACAACAGGCCTAGTCAGATATAAGAAAGTGAGTACGTCGATAACTATGACTGTGAATAACAGACCTGCTGGTATGATCGTTGGCATGGGGAGCAAGCTATCCGACGAGGCCAACAACAAGGTGAAACCGAAAAGCACCTGAGAGACACGCAGACCTACACCAACAATTGCGAGCCATCGAGCCCAAAACAAGCCTTTCCATAATCCGTAGCCAATCATGAGACCAAGTATTCCGATTATTATGAAGGTGCTTGCCAATATCGCGACCAGCGTTGATCCAGTGAGATTCCAAAGATCAGCAAGCCACATACCAGTTCCCAACACGCCGCCGCCGAACATTCCAGAAAAGATCGCTAGAATCGTCACGCCGATCGGTCTTTTCGTCATCATTTCATAATCCCTCCACTGTCATCTAAGAGATGCGCTTACTAAATTGGTTTTCTCTTACTGTCTCCAAGTAGGAAGATTTTTCTTTCGTAGACTATGACTGCTAGTAGTGTTGCTATCATGAAAAGTGTTAGGATAGCAATTGATGGAAACTCTGAGACTATTCCACTCCAGTGAACTGTTAGTTCTGGATAGTATGAGGAGCCTTCTTTTGAATAGAAGGTAACCGATGACAAGAGACTTCTGAATGATGTTTCCAGCATAACTATCGTTACTATGTCAGGTCCTCCGTGTATGCCATCAACAGCCAGTAAGCGTAGACACAAAAATAGACTTCTGCTACGCCATGGCATGGGATTTACAAACACGCAAGTGCTACTTGCTGATCGACAAAGTGGGAATAGAATAGAAACCCAAAACCTCAACAAACCCCTTTTTCTCCTTTAGGTCCTCTGGGCCCATTGCATAGTGACCACAGTTGAGACCACGGTAGAAGATAGAATCGCCATTATGATTCCAATTATGAACATAGTTTTTGATACTCCAATGATATTCTTTACCTCAGTCATAGTTTTTCCCCAGTGAATCAAATCACCTGTTTCCATTGAAAAGGTTTGCCCTGAAGCATTGCTGAGAGCGCGCGCTATAGTCAACTGGCTTCAATCGAAGATTCTTCCACAAACCATAAAAATCGAAGCAGAGCCAATAAGAGAATGATTGATATGAGCAGAAAACTCGTTTTGCTTGTTCTACTTGCGTTGGGAATTTCCAGCATTGTTGCAACTGCCAACATTCAAACAGTGGAAGCCATTATCTGGGTTGAAGGACACATAACTTCTGACACTACTTGGTCCCCAGTAGATACGTATCGAGTGATTAACAACACATACGTTGACTCAGGCGTAGTTTTGACTATACTTTCAGGTGTTCACGTCCAGTTTGCAGATATGCGACAGAACAACGAGCTTCATATCCGCAAGATCCCTCAGAAACTGAACCATGACCGTTTGTTCTAAGGTTGGAAGGTTCTTGGAACGAATGTAATCGGGAACATTGGCTCCCTTATAACTGTCTAATCTAGCATCAGGGCAGAAAATCATTGTCTGCAAAACGCTTTCACTGAACTCTCGATTGATCAAAAAGGAAATATGTTCAGTTCTGAGTTTTCTATCTTTTCGTTGCTTAAGCACAATCTTCGGCTCTGAAAATTCCTTGCTTGCGTGTGCTCTCTGTGTGTAGATGCGTTCGAGTTCGTTAGCCTGATTTATTCCCTTCATATCTTTAGTTTTTCTCAGTCGATCGATTTCCTTGCGACCCTCGTCCTCAGCGGGGTGAGCTAGCTCACCTTTCAAGATCTCGTTCCTCTCATTAGTCAGGTAGGGTAGAGCCCTTTCTATTTCCTCAACATCGAACGTGAAGACAATCCTTGTTTCGTGTCTGTTCAGAAACCTCTCTCTTTCGCCTATTTGGCCGTCCAGAGAAAGAAGCGAATTAGCTTCGTTATAGATTGGTGCACATAGTTTGCAGTCAAATGGATCGTTATGCCTGTCGAAACGTATCCGTTGAAGAAGGTCTATCGCACGCAGAATACTCGTCTTCCCACAGTTGTTGGGTCCAATTATGACGTTTAGATCCATTAGATTCTCTAGTTGCGCGTTCTTTAGATTCAGGTAGTTGTTGATTTCAATCTCCCGTAGAAAGATGCATCTTAAACCAACTGGATCTCACTATTCCCCAACGATCATTTAACACTCTCGGTCAGGTAGTACGCTTGTCGAGGAAGCCATGATCTTCAAGCTTAACTATCTTATCTTTGGAGCGACTCGGCTTGCATGCCATTAGCGGATACCTGTCTGTATTATTCGCGTCAATGATATATGGAGTGTCTCCTATTCCATCAGGGTCTGAATCATGGCACGCACACAGAGAAGACAATATGACCACTCTAGGAAAGTACTGTCTTGAGGAAGTCAGCCAAGTCAATTGCTTCAATCTGCGAGCCGCAATACACACAGTTTTTCAACGAAGAAATGCTCGTCTCCTTGGCTATTCTGAGGGCTCCACCGCAATGTGGACAGCGATATACCGCAACAAGCCCACTATCTTTAACTTGTTGCAGCAGCGTGTTTAAATCTACAGTGACTTGAGTGACTGGAATCCGCCGGGATCCACAAGCTTGAAAATAAACCGGGTAGGGCACTGACTCAGAACAGCCTTCGCAACCCCGAGGAAAAATGTTTCTGCACGCCGAAAAGCCTCTAGTGGAAAAGTGTTTCGGCATGCCGACATATAAACAAAAATCGAGATCCTATGTTGAAGTCAGATCTGTTGAGGGCCTTTCTGCTGTGTTTTTGCGGGGTCGTTTGCGGCATGCCGCAACGTTTTCAAAGGTGTCAAAACGATAGTGAGCGAGCCTTCTTCAGTTGCAACTCTCAGGTCCAAGTCCTCTTTCAGATAGGGCTTGATGGTCTCGTGAAACTCCTTTGGAATGTGAAGGGAAATACGTTCGTACTCGTATACACGTTTGCTCTTCAGATACCTCTTTCTCGCAAGTCTCATTTGTAGCCTGACCAAATGATTCACACTCCTGTTCAGTGAGTGAAGGCTCTCCCCAGAGAGAGCCTAATGACTTTTCCGAGTCCGAATCTTGAAATAAGGTCCTCTACCATAG
>Ga0315282_10011805_pt1 | contig 13470 bp, 21 predicted proteins | sample YL17G07_20_MG_FD_203693 | JGI IMG/M metagenome (GOLD analysis project Ga0315282, IMG submission 203693) | Sediment microbial communities from Yellowstone Lake, YNP, Wyoming, USA - YL17G07_20 | ecosystem: Environmental > Aquatic > Freshwater > Lake > Sediment | place: USA: Wyoming | collected...
GAGAAACAGAGAGAGAAAAGGAATTAAAAGAACTTCAGGAGCGTTTTAAATGGTGGCCTACTGATGCTCAGCCTGGCCCTGTAAAAGATGAGGTGCGCGGAGGCTACTGGTGGTGGCCTAAAGAGCCTGGAGAGGCAAGGCCGTGGGGTAATAGAGGTTATGTCTATGTATACAAAATAATCTACGATTATAAGGAAGAAGAACTCCCTCCACCAGAGCCCCAAGAGTTAAGACCGTCGTTACTCATAAAAAAGATAATTAAGAATGTGAAGATTTATTTTGATTATGATAAGGCTGATTTGCGTAATGATACTAAAAATATACTTATACAGGCAGCCTCTACTTTAAAAAGAAGCCCTGAAACAAGTATCCTTATAACTGGTAATTGTGATATTCGCGGCTCAGAATCTTACAATGAGAAATTAGGCAGGCGCAGGGGGGATACTGTTAAGAAATTTATATTTGATAATGGAGTTAGCGAAGAGCGCATTAAGATTATTAGCCGTGGAAAATTAGATGCAATAGCTCCTGTAACAGATCTTATAGGTATGCAAAAAGATAGGAATGCTCAGTTTATGATAGCTGAGGTAGAAGAAATAATGCTGCCCTATCAAGGAGAACCCGATATCCCCAGGGTAAAAAAGATTGAAGAAGGAAAATATCTCGTAGAAGAAGAGAAAAAGGTAGAGAGCGAAATTAAGGTAACGACCAGAGAATATATTATCCAAAAAAATGATAGTCTTTGGAAGATAGCTAAGAAAGAGCTTGGCAATGGAAATCGCTGGAAGAATATATATGAATTAAATAAAGATAAGATTAAAAACCCAAATAAGTTAAAAGCTGGCCAAAAGATAACTATCCCTATTGAATAAGGAGTGTTTCATTTGTTAAAATCTGCGCTTATCCTGTCCGTAGTTATTATAATCTTGGTAATGTTTATTGAACCAGTGCGGAGTTATATAAATAATCTTTTACTTAAACATCAGGATAACTTACAGGTAGAGTTAAAAGAAAAAGAAATAATAGGTTATACTTCTGGACATAATCCTAAGGTCGAAGAGATACAAAATATATTAAAGTACGCTGGCTTTAAGCCAGGGCCTGTAGATGGGCGCATGGGTACTAGAACAAGAATGGCTATAAGAAAATTCCAGAAATCAAAAGGCCTAAAAGTTACTGGCAGGATAGATTCAATAACATGGTCAGCGTTAAATAAAAAACAAGAATCAAAGAAACCTATTCCAGGTATGATATCGAAAATTCATTTACCTTCAGTAAAAGTCAGTAAAACTGAGAAGAAACTTGATATCCAGGATGAAACTATAAGTCATCGCTTAAAATCTAAAGATAGAATAGAAAAGATTCAGCAAGCGTTAAAAAATGCAGGATTTTATAAAGGTGATATCGATGGAAAAAGTGGATTAAAAACTAGAAGCGCTGTAAAAGCATTTCAGAAATCTAAGGGCCTTATTGCGGATGGAGTCGTAGGACAGAAAACATGGGATGAGTTAAGTAGATATTTTAAAGACTGAAAGGAGGCAGGATGTATAAAAGTATAGCGGTAGGAATATTATTTATTATGCTTTTAACAGGATGTGCTACTACTCAGAGAGGGCAGGGCATTAAAACGCAAGAGCTTCAAAACCACGTAAATTATCTTGAATTGGAATTAAAAAGAAAGAATCAGGAAATAAACCGTTTAGAAAGCGAATTAGAAAAAACGCAATACGTAACTTTAAGTTCCGATGACCAAAAAATAGGATATAAAGAAAGCGAGGCGCCAAAAGAAATACCTATAAAACAGGTACAAATAGCTTTAAATAAAGCTGGATTCTATAAAGGTGATGTTGATGGCAAGCAAGGGCCAAGGACAAAAGCGGCAATAAAGGCTTTTCAAAAAGCGCAAGGCCTTAAAATTGACGGCGTAGTAGGAAAGGCAACATGGCAGGCATTAAGTAGATATTTGAATTAAAATTTAGAAAGGAGGGGAATAAATCATGAAGTTTTTGGTGATGTTTTGTGTTTTATCAGTATTGGTTATTTCCGGGTGCACTGGAACCCAGAAGGGCGCGGGCCTTGGCGGTTTGCTGGGCGCAGGAGCAGGGGCAATAATCGGACATCAATCCGGGCACGCAAAAGAAGGGGCATTGATTGGTGCTGCTGCTGGGGCAGCTGGTGGCGCTTTAGTTGGCGATCAGATGGATACAAAATTCTGCCCTGTATGTGGCAAAGCATATACATCTGGTGTTCAGTTTTGCTCAAAAGATGGAGCCGAGTTAAAATTTAAACAAAAGTAATGTTAGCGCTTGCAAAAAGGAGAATCTATATGCGAAAATATATATTTTTATCTATGTTTATTGTTGTTGCAATATTAGCTATTGCTATTCAGGGGTTTTCTGCAGAGACAAAGGCAAAAACAAAGACCAAGGCTTCTACAACATCAACCCGGGGGACTTTTAATATGACAGGAGACATCACCCGGGTGAGGGGTTCGGAGATCACTATTTCTACCAAGTTAAAGACTGTTTTAATGTTTATAGTAGATAATAATACCAGCATTTCCAAATCAGGGAAAAGTATTAAAATAACAGATATTAAAAATGGAGATTCGGTTGATGTAACTTATGAGAAAAAAGGAGATAAGAATATAGCAAAATATATTTATGTCCAGGAGAACTACCCAACTTATCCTGTAAAAAGCAAAAATAGATAGTAAATAAATTAGCTTAAAAGAGAAAAAGCATTGTATTTTTAGAAAGACAGGGTTATAATTATGACAAACATAGAATTAACTTGGGTCCAGAAACAACATCAAATTTCTGGAGGAGATTTTTAGATGGTCGGGCCGCCATCTTGCTTCAATGCAAGATGGCGGTTTTTTATTTTATTTAGAGAAAGGAGGAGACAAAAGTGAGCGCATTATTAAAGATTTTAAAACAAGAAAAAGATATGCTTTTTATTTTTGTGATTCTTATAATTTCAATTCTGATGGGGATAGGGTGTCTTGTGTTTGCTATAGTCATGCATTAAAATAATAGAATTTTATAAGAGGTTTTAATAATGAAAAGAATACTTTTATTTATTCTACCTATATTGCTTATCGTTGCCATTGGATTTACGGTGTTTGGCATCATGCAAGTCCGTTTTACTCAAGATAGATTAATGGACGACCTTCAAAAAAAAGCTAAGGCTATTGATGAAACCCTGGAATTTTCTGCCAAAACAATTCTTATTAATAATGAGTTAAAATCTGCCAATCGTTTAGTTGAAAGCTTTCAAAAAAGAGAAAGACTGCAGGGGTGTGTTATTTATGACGCTGGCGGCAAGATTTTAGCTATTACTGAAAGGATTTCTGACTGGAGAGATAAGGAAAAGCCCTATCTTGCAGAAGTGCTTTCCGATAAAACCCCCCGGGGTGCCATGGAGCAATTCAGATATTCTTCTGTATACAGCTATATTTTACCTGTCATGGATGATGAAAATAATATTTTGGGGATGGTAGAGGTTATTTACGATACATCCTATGTTTTTACCACATTAACTACGTTATGGAAAAGGCTCAGCATCACGTTAATAGCTTTACTAATCGTAATTGTATTTATTATGCTTCTAATTCAAAGGCAGATATTTATATTGCCGGTCCTTAGGCTTACTGAATGGTTTCATCATTTCCAAAAAGGAGAAATAGACGGATTTCATCCTATTAAAGAGAGAGGAGAGCTTGGCAAGCTTGCCAACGAAGTGGAACAAATTGCGTTGAGCCTTAAGATTGCGCGCAGGACGATTTCCGATGAGGCGTCCGCGCGACTTCAGAAAGAAGATGCTTGGACAGAAGCTAGGTTAAAGGATCTTGTCCGAGCCAAGCTGGGAGAAAACGCGTTATATGTGGTTTCAAACAGAGAGCCGTATATGCACGTTGTAGACGATGCTACAGGTATAACTAAATGCATAAGGCCGGCAAGCGGGGTCGTAACAGCCATACACCCCATCCTATGCGCTTGCGGAGGCATGTGGATAGCCCATGGCGCAGGCAATGCTGATAGAAAATTTGTGAACTCAAAGGATAAACTTGGAGTGCCGCCTGAAGATAACCGGTATATTCTAAAAAGAACATGGCTTACTAAGGAAGAGGAAGACGGATATTATTATGGTTTTGCAAATGAAGGACTATGGCCTCTTTGCCATAATACGCATACCAGGCCTGTTTTTAGAGAGAATGATTGGGAAATGTATAAAAAGGTAAATCAAAAATTTGCTGATAGCGTATTGGAAGAATTGCCCGCAAAAAATCCATTTGTGTTTATACAGGACTATCATTTCACGTTAGTAGGCAGGATGATAAAGAAAAAACGTCCGGATGCCACCGTTGCTTTATTCTGGCACATACCCTGGCCTACGCCTGAATCGTTTTCGATATGTCCTTATCGGAAGGAAATTTTAGATGGCATGCTTGGCTGTGACTTAATCGGTTTTCATGTCCAAAACCAGTGTAATAATTTCCTGGATACGGCAAACCGGCTTCTTGAATCAAGGATAGATACTGAGAAATTTAGTGTTGTCCGATTAGATAAAGAAACTTTTGTAAGAGCCTTCCCTATCAGTGTTGATGGACATATAGCCAGCGATGTTAAAGAGACCGATTTAACCAAGCAAATAGAAAATATAAAAAAGGAATTTGACTTGGAAGATAAGATTATCGGCGTAGGAGTTGATAGAATTGATTATACCAAAGGTATTATTGAAAGAGTTCTTGCGATTGATAGATTTTTCGAGAAATATCCCCGATATAGAAAAAAGGTAGTATTTATGCAGTTAGCCGCTCCCAGCCGAGTCCATATAAAACGCTACCATGATCTCATGTCGGAAATCGATGAATTGGTGGAAAAGAAAAACTGGAAACATATGGATGGAAACTGGAAACCGATTATTTACCTTAAAAAGCATTTCTCTCAAGAAGAGATTGAGCCTTTTTACAAAATGGCGGATTTTTGCATAGTGAGTTCTTTGCACGACGGGATGAATCTTGTAGCCAAAGAATATGTAGCAGCGAAGAAAGATTTATCCGGAGCGCTTATTTTGAGTCAATTTACAGGTGCCGCCAGGGAATTAACGAGCGCGGTTCAGTTTAATCCCTATGCGATTGAAGAATTTGCGGATGCGATAAAGTTTTCATTAGAAATGCCTCCGGAAGAAAAAATAAAACGAATGGAAAGTATGCGCAAGATGGTTACAGAAAACAATATTTACCGCTGGGCAGGAAACATTATTACAGAGCTAACATCTCTAAAAAGGACATAAATCTTTCAACAGGTGCAATAATGGAACATTTATTTTTTCAATTAAATAAATTAAAAGCATCTTTAAAGGACAAATTTATTTTTCTTTTTTTGGACTACGATGGTACATTGACGCCTATAGTGCAGAGTCCGGATAAAGCAATTATTCCCAGAAAGACCATGGAGATTCTTAGAGGTTTGTCAAAAATTCCACATTGCAAAGTGGCTGTTATAAGTGGCAGGGCTTTGAAAGATATAAAAAATAAAATAGGCTTGGAAGGAATAATTTATGCCGGCAATCATGGCCTGGAAATAGATGGCCCGAAGATTAAATTTAAGACTCCTGTTTCCCCTGGATATATGGCAATACTCAAAAAGATAAAAGCTGTTTTAAAAAAGAAACTATCAAAGATTAAAGGCGTAATCGTGGAAGATAAAGGTCTTACGCTTAGCGTTCATTATAGGCTTGTTGACACAAAGGACGCAGGGCTTGTAAAGACGATTTTTCATGAAGCGCTGACTCATTATATTGTAAGCAATAAAATTAAAATAAGGTATGGTAAAAAGGTGCTGGAGATAAGGCCGTCTTTAGAATGGGATAAAGGCAAGATTGTGTTATGGCTTCTTGCCAGGCTGAAATTTAGCCTTGGCAAAGAACCATGCGTTCCTATTTATATCGGAGATGACATAACCGATGAAGATGCTTTCAGGGCATTGAAGAATACAGGCCTGACTGTGTTTGTAGGCAATCCAGGGAGCTCTCACGCTAAGTATTATCTGAAAAACACCCAAGAGGTGGCTGAGTTCCTGGAGCAGATTTTAAAAATTAAAACAGATGAGGACATATGCCGGGATTAATCAAAGCCATAGAGCCATTTAGATTTTATACAAGGCTGCATTTATCAGAATTGACTGGCCTTAGGGCAACAAATTTAAGCCAGTTATTGAGCGTAATTAAACAGGTGCCTGGGGCATGTATTTATTACCATACACATAGATTCTTACAGCAACACCAGTATTTATCTCCTGAACCGCCTAATGATTTTGCCTATTGGGTAAGTAAAATATTGGGAGAGGATGAGCTGGGAGAAAAGCTAGCTAGTATTGATACGATCCAGTTTTCTACGGTCCGTAGCCTCAGGGATAAAATTATTGCGACCATTGAAGATTATCTGAAAAATAATATGTCAGCTAATCTGAGATTTGCCGGAGAAGGAGAGGAATTTCATTTTATAAAATCAGTAAGCTTTGTATTGTCTACAAATTACATAGCTTATGATTTGAGAGAATTTGTGGATATAGTTAAAAATATAACCATAGACTCCATATATTTCCATATCTTTGAATCGCGGTTAAGGCTGGAAAAAAAGACAAATGATTTTTCAAACTGGATAGAAACATCCATCGGTGATAAAAAATTGTCGGATAAGATCTCAAAGCTCGATCCTTATACGCATACTTTGGAAGACTTAAGGAAAACAATTATTAAAATAGTAGAGCAGAAGCTGAGAGATTCATAATGGCCAATATAGAAGAATACATACCAATAGTAGGGCGGCCCATCATAGATGATCTGAAACTATTGGCTGAAAAACTTAAAGGCAGGGTTATCCAGCATATTAATTCTACGGCTGTAGGTGGCGGAGTTGCTGAGATACTTAGTCGCATGGTGCCTTTATTGAAAGAGTTAGAGGTAGATACCAGGTGGGATGTTATAAAGGGAGGAGAGCAATTTTTTGAGGTGACAAAAAAATTTCATAATGCTTTACATGGAAGGCCGGAAGAAATAACGCAGAGCGATTTTGATATATTTATGGAAACTAGTCAGAAAAATATAGAGGCGTTAGATATTCACGGAGATATCGTATTTGTGCATGACCCTCAGCCTATAGCTTTGATAAAAAAGAAAGCCGGCAATAAATGGATTTGGCGCTGCCATATTGATGTGTCTAATCCTAACCAGAGAGTATGGGGATTTCTAGAGAACTTTATAACCAATTATGATAGCGCGGTATTTTCCGCGCCCAGTTTTTCACAAAGACTGCCTATAAGACAGTTTTTGATATCTCCTTCCATTGATCCTTTAAGCGATAAAAATAAAGAATTGCCTCAGGAAACAATAGATTCGGTGCTGAGAAAATATGGCATTAAAAAAGATAAGCCGATCATTACCCAAATTTCCCGTTTTGACGGTTTAAAAGATCCTATAGGGGTTATTGAGGCGTATAAGCAGGTAAAAAAATACTTTGATTGTCAGCTTATATTGGCGGGAGGCGGAGCTGCCGATGACCCTGAAGGCGCACAGGTTTTAAAAGAGGTTATGGCGAGATCAGAACACGATAAAGATATCCATGTTTTATTACTGCCCCAGGATGACATAGTGGTTAATGCCCTGCAGAGAGCTTCAGATGTGATAGTGCAGAAATCTTTAAAAGAGGGATTTGGCTTAACTGTTGCCGAAGCCTTATGGAAGTCAAAGCCGGTTGTAGCTTCTAATGTAGGAGGAATCCCGCTACAAATAAAACATAAATATTCCGGTTTATTATGTCATTCCATAGACGGCGCTAGTTTTGCTATTAAGCAGTTCCTTGCAAACCCGGAATATGCTAAAAAATTAGGACAAAATGGCAGGGAGCACATAAGGAATAACTTTTTAATCACACGCCATATCAGAGAATATATGTTGTTATTTTTATCGTTATATCATAAAGAAGATGTGGTCTATTTATAAAAAGAAGGAGGTTTTATGTCAGAAAATATATTAAACAAACTGGCCCCTTTTGTTCTTTTAGCAGTGATAGTATCTTTTTTTGTGTTTATTTTCATAATGAACAAAAAATTTAAAAAATAAAAGGAGCGTGTACTAATGAAACTCAGCGGCTGGATATTTATGATATTCTCATGGACTATGATTTTGAGTATGGGAATATATTGTTTCAGTAAGGTATTAAAAAAGAGGAGGCGTTAGTGCTATTTAATATTTTACAGCAATTGGAAGTGCTTATGCTTGCAGTTTTATTTTCTATATTGTTTATGTATCAAAATAACAGGAAGGCAAAAGAACAGAAAGAAAAGAAGATTTAAAGTAATAATAAACCTTAAGGAGGTATCTATATCATGAATAATTCAGTGGCGAATTTAATAGTTTTTGTTTTACTGGGAGGAGTGCTTACTTTTGTTATTTCTATAGTTATTCATAGCAGACGGGTGGAGAGAGAAGAAAAAGAGCAAAGTTTAAAAAAAGATCAAGCTAAGACTCAAGATAAAAGCCAAAAAGGATAAAAAGAATGATTTTTGTTTTTTTAAAATTTGCTATCTGTGCCACGATAATCCTTTTTATTGGTAAGCGTGTAGCCAGATATGGCGATGTTATTGCAGAAAAAACTGGTCTGAGCGGGCTATGGATTGGTGTAATATTGATATCGATTGCTACCAGCCTTCCGGAGATATTCACTGGCGTAGGGAGTACAGTTTTTGTTAATTCTCCCGACCTTACAATAGGCAATTTATTTGGAGCAAATACATACAATCTTTTGAATATCGCTGTTTTAGACATCGTAAACAAAGGTGCCCCTTTATTAAGTTCAGTCTCCATAGGACAATCTTTAACCGCGGGATTAAGCCTTATTCCTTTATCCATTGCAGTCATCGGAATATTTTTGAGCTCAAAACTACCTCAGATCGCTTTCGGGAATATTAGCTTATATAGCATTTTAATCCTAATTTCGTATCTTGTTTCCGCAAGGATAATTTTTGGATTTGAAAGAAAACAACAGCTACTATTTAAAGAGCTGCAAAGAGAAGAAAAGATATTATTTAAATATGATGGCATTTCATTAAAGACAGCCTGTATTCGTTATGGACTGGCAGCGCTTATTATTGCTGCAGCAGGCATTTGGCTTGCCTATATTGGAGATGAATTAGCGCAGTTTTTAAACCTGGGTCAGAATTTTATAGGTGGCCTGTTTCTTGGCTTTGCTACTACTTTACCAGAAATAACAGTTTCGATAGCCGCTATCCGCTTAGGCGCTAAAGAAATGGCAGTGGCGACTATGCTCGGATCCAATCTTTTTAATATAGCAATCATTTTTATCAATGATATATTGTATGGGAGAGCACCTATTTTTAAAGTGTTATCACAAAATCATATCTTCACTGCTTTTTTAGTTATTCTGATGACTATTATAGTTATTACAGGCTTAGTCTTAAAGCCAAAGAGAAAGACAAAGTTAGGCTTAAGCGCTTATGTTATATGGTTGATAGTAGTATTTATTATAGGCGCTTATATTAATTTTAATTTGGGACATAAATAAAGGAGGAATGGAATGAGGCGCAGATTAATCACTCTTATTTTATTAGGGACTTTTCTTCTACCCGGATGTTCTTATATCCAGAAAGCCCGCAGGACAGATCAGCTGGAATTGGAAAATTCAGATCTAAGATATAAAATAGCTCAGCTAAAGAAAGAAAAGGTTAAGGCAGTTGAGCAGGTAGCTGAGGATAAAAATAAAGAACTTTCAGAATTAGAACGGGCAAAACTGGAACTTGAAAAATCTCTGAAAAAAGAAATAGGTGAATATAAAGCAAAACTTAAGATGACAGAACGAGGCCTTGTCATAACATTTCTATCTGAGGTTTTCTTTGATTCTGGAAAAAATGATGTAAAAGAGGATGGCAAGCTCTCTCTTCAGAAAGTAGCTGAAGTTTTGAATAGAAATGTTCCGAATTCTAACGTAGCAGTAGAAGGGCATACTGACAATGACCAGATAAAGTATTCTGCCTGGGCGTCTAACTGGGAGCTATCTTCAGCCAGGTCATTGGCGGTTTTACATTATCTTGTTGATGAGTGCAAAGTACGGCCGCAGCGATTATCAGCTAATGGTTATGGCGAGTTTCGGCCGGTAGCAACTAATGATTTACCGGAGAATAAACAGAAGAATAGAAGGGTAGAAATAGTTATATTGCCTTCTCTGGTAAATAAAGTTAAGGCAGATAAACTAGGAGAGTAAAAACTTTATGAAGCCTGCATTGATTTTCGTTTTAATCGGCTTAGTTGTTATTCTTGGCTTTAATATTTATACATTGAAAAAAGAATTACGAGATATCATAGAGCATGCCAAATTTATGGAAGAAGGAAATAACAAATTGCAAAGAGATTTAATGCGTCTAAGTAGAACCAATAGCGAAAATGAACAGATGCTGAATGAATTAGGCCAAAGCCTAAAAGAATTCAATAGCAAAGTGCCCTTTGCAACTATGAAAAAATATGTTCCTGGACGGGTGTGGAATGACATAAAGCCGATCATTGACCGACTTCAGGTTTTTCAAGAGACAAGAGAAAGAATATTTCCACAAAGTGTCTCCAATAATAATCCTTAATTAGCCAATGTCCGGGTTCTTGCCTAATAATGCTGATATTTTTCTTGACAAAATGGCCTATCAGTATTACTATTTTAATATTCGTAACACAGGAGAATCAATGGGAAAATTAGTACGCTTTGGGGTATCTTTAGATCAAGATCTTCTGGAAAAGTTTGATCGCCTTATGAAAGACAAAGACTATACAAGTCGATCTGAGGCATTTCGGGACTTAATCCGCCAGGAGCTTGTGCAGAAACAATGGCAGAGCGGACAGGAAGTTGCCGGAGCTATTACTCTTATCTATGATCACCATAAGAGGGAGCTGGTCAATAAGCTTATGGATATTCAGCATGAATATGGCGATATGATAATTTCTTCTCAGCACGTTCATTTAGATCACAACAATTGTCTGGAAATCATTGCGGTTAAGGGTTCTCCGAAAGAAGCTCAAAAGTTAGCCGATAGCTTGAAGTCAGTAAAGGGGGTGAAGCACGGGACACTTAGCATGTCTACAACCGGTAAAGATATTTAACGGTATTATTTTTTTGCCTATTCGTAACACGATTATTATAATAGTAGCACGAAAGGAGATGAAAATGTTACGGAGTATTTTAGCTGGTTTGTTTGTGTCGATATTATTGGCTATACCTAATAATATATGTTTTGCGGAAGAAGCGAATGAAGAGTGGAATCCTATTTCCGCGGGGCCTGTCAGCACGTGGACAGCACCATTATGCGGCAAAGGCAAGTTTGTAGCGGAGCCATTTTTATTTTATAACCGCACCAGGGGTACTTTTAATGAAAAAGGTCATTACAATCCTCTGGATAATGGGGATAGGAAATATCAATATCAGGAACAGCTGTTAGCGCAATACGGCATTACAGATACACTGGAAATAGACGGTCAGACAGTTTATCAGGAAAATTACGTGAAGAATGAAGATGGAAAAGCGCATTCTAATGGGTTTGGAGACAGTTATCTTTTTATGAGATATTGTTTGCGCGAGGAAACAGATCATGCCCCGCACATAACTGCTTTATTTCAGGTCAAAGCCCCTACCGGAAAATATGAACATGCTGATACAGATAAGCTGGGTACGGATTTAATGGGTGCTGCTTCAGGAGGAGGTTCATGGGATCAAGGCATGGGGTTGATTATTACCAAGAAAGCGAAGCCATTCGTGTTGCATGCTGATGCTATGTATAGTTTTCCTCAGAAAGTGCGTGTAGATGGAGTCAAAACACGTTATGCTAATTACCTTAATTATGATTTAGGATTGGAATATTTTTTGCCCAAAAGTCTTAATTTTATGCTGGAGGCAAATGGGTTTTTACAAGGCGATAAAAGAGAAGACGGTGCGAAAACCTCAGCATCTGATATTAAATATTTAATAGTTGCGCTGGGTATAGGATGGTCAAATGATAAGGTTCAAACGCTTTTAACATATCAAAGGGTAATAATAGGTACAAATACAGACGCAAATGATGCTGTAGTTTTAATCTGTGTTCATACATTTTAGAAAGGAGGTGGTAAGGAATGTGGTTAGTAACGACTTCTATCGCGGCAGCGGGTGCGACTTTAGGTAAGTTTGTTTTACCCAAGGATTACAAGTTAGGTTTTCTAGCTTTAATGCTCTGGGGAGCGGCAGCAATGATTCTTATCGACCATGTATTAGGATATGAAGGCGGAGCGTTTTTGGAGAAGACAACGGACGGAATGATTAAAAATGGCGCTATGTTAGGAATGGCAATGTTGGCGCCTGTGTTTATAACCTGGGGAATTTCACTTTTAATCTCAAACTTAAAAAGGAGGTAATTTATGGCTTGTTTTCTTGTTCCTGCTGGTGCGGCAATAGTAACAACTGTCGTAGGAAAAAAAGCTAGTGAGAAATACCATTTCAATTGGTTAAATTCAATGTTGTGGGGAGGAGTGGTAATGTTGGCAATCGAACATATTGCCCACAGAGAAATTGTTCTTTACCCACCCTTCTTAACAGCTGGTCTTTCTGAAGTTTTGCCAGAAATGATGAGGGTGGGTATTCCAATGACTCTGGCTATTTTCCTAATATGGGGGATAATGGTAGCGGTAGCTGCAAGAATGAGTAAGAGAGTAAAGTATGTAGAGGTGTAATTAGATTTATCTAGGTTATCAGAATCCCCCTTGTTAATAAAAATATTGACAAGGGGGATTTTTCTTGGTATGTTATTGGCATATGCCAATAACAAAGAGGAAAGAATATGTCAAGGCCGTGTCGTTGTAGAAGAATAAGATGTAAGCCCGATACTAACTATTTTAAGCCCCGCGGTATCCCTTTAGATATGCTTGAAGAGGTAAATCTTACCTTGGATGAGTTAGAGGCCGTTAGACTTGCGGATTTAGAAGGGTTGTATCAGGAAAATGCTGCTAAGAAAATGAATATTTCTAGGCAGACATTCGGCAATATTATTAATTCAGCGCATAAAAAAATAGCAGATGTTCTTTTAAATGCCAAGGCATTAAAAATAGAAGGCGGAACCATTGAAAGGGTGGATTAAATGGATAATGCGATAAAGCAGGATATAAAACGATTAAAATTATTCAAGAAATACGGCTATGATATACCAAAGGCTAGAAACTTTATTCTTTCTAAAGCCAAGCTTGCTAAAGATAGCAGCATGCTCGAAATCGGCACAGGCAAAGGTCATATGACTATTGTTTTGGCGAAGAAAGGATTCAGGCTGATCTCAATCGACCTTGATAGAAAAGCTCAAGATATTGCCAGGATGCACCTTGAGTCAATTAAACGTAGCAAATCAGTGAACCTTAAAATTATGAATGCCGAGAGATTACGGT
>Ga0315282_10011806_pt1 | contig 13468 bp, 10 predicted proteins | sample YL17G07_20_MG_FD_203693 | JGI IMG/M metagenome (GOLD analysis project Ga0315282, IMG submission 203693) | Sediment microbial communities from Yellowstone Lake, YNP, Wyoming, USA - YL17G07_20 | ecosystem: Environmental > Aquatic > Freshwater > Lake > Sediment | place: USA: Wyoming | collected...
GGTCGTGGGCGGCGTGGTCATTTCCATGTACCTCCCACTGTTCAGCTTGATCGGCAAACTGGCGGGCTAAACCAACCGGTGCTGGGGGTTAGGGGCTAGGGGCTGGGGAAAAACCAAGACCCAGCCTGTAGTATGTCGTGTGGCGTTCGGTAAAGATGATTACTGATACCAGATGTATCAATCCATTGTAGCGCCGGGCTTTAGCCCGGCACGTCTCGATACACCGAAATGCCGCCCTAAAGGACGGCGCTACGCGCAAACCCCCAACGCAACCCGGGTTCCTACCCCCAGCCCCCAGACCCTAGCCCCCAATCCCCAACGCCCGAAGGGGTCATGATTTTCACTGGCGAAATCAAGGAATGGCTGCCGTGGGTCATCAAGATCCGCTTCGTGATCATCATTTTTGTATTCGCAATCGATTTTGCCATCCATTCCCTGGCGCCCAATCCCGCCAATGCCGCTTCCATTCGTTATCTGGGAATTGTCGTCATTCTCTGGTTGATCCTGGGCCTGTTCTTCCTGATTTACAATCAGATCAGCCGCGATTATCTGCTGCAAGCGTATCTCCAGATCTATTGCGACATCGTCATCATCACCGCCATTCTGCACGTCACGGGCGACCTGGAGAGTAACTACTTTTCGCTCTACCTGGTGACGATTATCCTGGCCAGCATTATCCTTCCCCGGGGGCAGGCGTTTCTGGTGGCGGCCGTCAGTTTCGTGTGCATGGGGGCCATGATCGAGATCGCCTACTTACCTACCATCTACCCCGAGCTCAGGGGGAACTACCCGGCGCTGCAATTCTTCGCGACCACCTCCGCGCTGGAGCCCGATCTGACAACACTACAAGTAAAAATCAGCGCGAGCCTCTTCGGTTTTTTCGCGGTAGCTTACCTCTCCAGCTATTTAGTGGAAAGTTTGCGCAAAGCCGGCGGCGAATTGCGCGACAAGAGCAGGCAGGTGGCGAATCTGCAAGCCAAGAACGAAAACATCATCCAGAGCATGCGTGAAGGTTTGCTCAGCACGGACCTGGACGGCACGATCACGGAGTTGAACCCTGCTGGGGCTGAAATCCTGGGCCGGCAAATAGACGAGTTGCGCGGTGGCCACATTAATTCCATCTTCCGCGGTTTGGCCGCTGACCCTCCCTCCAATTCGGAAACCGGTTCCCCCCTGGCACGCCAGGAGATAGCTTACCTGCATCCGCGCATGGAACACCGCATTTTAGGCATTTCCTCATCCCCGCTGGTCGTGCCGGCGGCCGGGGTGGTGGGGTACGTTTACAATTTCCAGGATCTTACGGAGGAGAAACGGCGGGAAGCGGAGTACCGCACCAAGGACCGCATGGCGACGCTGGGCCGCATGGCGGCGGGCATTGCCCACGAGATTCGCAATCCTCTGGCTTCGATCGCGGGGTCGGTGAAGTTGTTGCAGTCAATCAGTCAACTGGACGAAGATCAAGCGAAGCTGATCACCATTGTGAGCCGCGAGTCCGAGCGGCTGAACAAACTGGCGTCCGATTTCCTTCTATACTCCCGCGACCAACGCTTTGAATTTCGTCGGGTGGATGTGGTCACCCTGCTGGAGGAAACTCTGCTGCTGCTCGAACACCATCCCCTTTTCGGCCCGAAAGTTCACATTGAACGCAAGTTCCCCCGCCGCGGGACGATGATGTCGGCCGACGCCGACAAGCTCCGGCAGGTCTTTTGGAATATTTGCGACAACTCCCTGAAAGCCATGCCCAACGGGGGAACGCTCACCGCCCAAGCGGAAGAAGTGGGCAAGCGAATTCGTGTAGTGCTAGCTGACACCGGCATCGGTTTTACCAGTGTGCAACTGGAGAAAGTTTTTGAACCGTTTCAATCGGGCTTTAATGAGGGGACAGGTTTGGGATTGGCGTTGGTCTACCAGATCATCCGGGGACATCAGGGCTCCATCCAGGTGGCTTCCCAGCCGGGAAAAGGGGCGCGATTCGTGATTGACTTGCCCCGCGAAGCTCTCCCGTCGATGCCCGCCAAGGCAGGAATGGCCAAGGCTCTGAGCGATTTCCGTTGAACTCTCGCGATGAGGGACAGGGAATGGCGCGACTGCTGATTGTCGATGACGAAAAATCTCTTTGCCAGGTTTTGGAAATTGCCTTTCGCAAAAAGGGCCACGTGGTGGAAACGGTCTCGAGCGGCCAAGCCGCCAAAAAGAAAATTGAGTCGCAGGTCTACGACCTGATCATCTCCGATATCCGCATGCCGGACCTGACCGGAATCGATTTGTTGCAGTACGCGCGCGAGACCCGCAACCCCGCGGCGTTCATCCTGATTACCGCCGTACCCACAATGTCCACGGCCATCCAAGCCCTGAACCTGGGAGCTTACCGCTACGTCGTCAAGACCGACACCTTGGTGGAGGAACTCAACTTGACGGTCGAACGGGCCCTGGAGGAGCTGGCTTTGCGCGAGGAAAATCTTCGCCTCCGCCGCGAGCTCTTGCGGATATTTGCCGCGCAAAACATCGTAGGGCACAGCCGATCCATTGAATCCATCCTGGAAATGGTCCGCACCGTGGCGCCGACCACCAGCACGGTGCTGATTACCGGCGAAAGCGGCACGGGCAAGGAGCTGGTGGCTCGCGCCATCCACGAGGCCAGCCTGCGCCGGGAAAAGCCCTTCGTTTCGATTAACTGCGGGGCATTCCCGGAAACGCTGCTGGAGAGCGAGTTGTTTGGATATCTCAAGGGCGCATTTACGGGCGCCGAATCCAACCGCAAGGGGATCATCGAATCGGCTCACGGGGGCACGCTGTTTCTGGACGAAATCGGCGAAACCAGCCTGGGCATGCAAGTCAAGTTGCTGCGGGTTCTCCAGGAAAGAACCGTCCGTCCCCTGGGCGGCGCCATGGACGTGCCCGTCGATGTGCGCTTGATTGCTTCCACGAACCGCGACCTGAAGAAGATGGTCGCGAGTGGCCAGTTCCGCGAGGATTTCTATTACCGCGTCAGCGTCATTCCCATTCACGTCCCGCCCCTGCGGGAACGCCCCGGGGATATCGAACCCTTGGCGCGGCACTTCCTGCACAAGTTCGCCCTTCAGATGGGGAAGCCACTGAGCGATTTTGACGCGGAGGCTTTGGGAGTCCTGCGCCGCTGGAGTTGGCCGGGGAATGTGCGCGAGCTCGAAAACGCCGTCGAGCACGCGGTGGCCGTCAGCGATGGACGCGACGGGCTCGTCAAGTTGGCCAACTTTCCCGAATCGGTAACCGGAATTGCCGCCAGCGGCCAGGCGGCGATTCAGATTCCCCCCGAAGGCATCGACTTTGAAAGCCATGTCTCACAGATCGAAAAGCAGTACCTGCAAGCTGGCTTGCACGCCGCCGGGGGAGTCCGCAGTCATGCCGCTGACCTCCTGAAAATGTCCTACCGATCGTTCCGCCATTACGCCAAGAAATATGGGATTTGAGGGGCAGGGCGGCAAGCACGCAGGCAGTCGCTCCCGTTGCGGTGGAAGTGGCCTCGGCCCGAAAACCGCCGCGGGCTATTCATCGGGGTGCGGACTGTCTACACGGCGGAGATTTCTTCCATCAGCGTGCGGGCATCAGGAGGCCGGTCATTCGGATCTTTTTGAATCATTCTCATCACCAAACTGGCGACGCTGGGGGGAATGTTCAATTCCGGGCGAACCCGGTCGACGGGGAGGGGTGCTTCCTGCACATGCCGCAAGGCGATTTCAATCCCGTTGCCTTCAAAGGGCCGGCGTCCAGTCAGCATCTCATAGAACACGATCCCCAGGGAATAGATATCGGACGCCGGCAGGTAGGGCTGGCCGGAGATTTTCTCCGGTGGCATGTAATGGAGTGGGGCAAGCAGTCCCGAAGGCAGGTCAGACCCCGAAAGTTCGGGCAACGCATCTTTCACCCGATCCAGGCTGAAATCGAGGAGCTTCGTTTGCTCCCGCAGGGGTGCGCCCGACAGCAGGATGTGTTCCGGTTTGATCTCGCCGTGCATCATCCCCATCTGCAGGCCCGCCTCGAGCGCGGAGGCGATTTCCCAAACGATGCGGCAGGAGCGGGAAACTCCCAAGCAAGTTTGCTGCTCGAGGGTTTGCCGCAGGTTCGCTCCCCACACGTACTCGGTGACGAGGAACAGCACGCCATCTTCACCCTGGCCGAGTTCGAGGGTGCGAACCACGTGGGGATGCTGGAATCGCTGCATCCGCTGGTAATACTCGGAAAGCTGATTGATGAGGTCGGCGGTGGGAATATTCCACGGCGTAACCAGCTTTAGGACGCAAATACCGTCACCCGCCGAATCCAGCGCGGTGTAGATCGGCCCCATACGAACTTCCGCGACCTTATCGAGGACCTTATACCGTTGGGCAATCAGGCTCCCCTTCTTCCAGCCCTCGAAGAAGGCGGGAACGGTCGTGGTCTCGCCGGTGGGTTTTTCTCCCGCCGTTCGCCGCCCCGCGGGCGCAATCGGCGCGAGCAACGCGCCTTCTCTTTCGCAGGCTTCAATGGCCTTGATGACGTCGGTGCCGGTGGCGGGGCGGCGCTGGGGTTCCTTCTCCAGCATGGACATCACCAGGTCGGCGATGCCGGTGGGAATGCGCAGGCGGGCGGCCTTTTCATGCAGCGGCCGGGGAGCTTCACCCACGTGCGCCAGAAACCATTCCGCCTGAGATTCTGCGTGGAAAGGCAGCTCGCCGGTGAGCATTTCGTAGAAAACTATTCCCAAGGAATAGAGGTCGGAGCGGCCGTCCAGTTCGTTCTGCTGGACCTGCTCGGGCGACATATACTCCGGCGTGCCGATGGCGAAGACCGTGCCGCTGGCGGTCAAGGCCATGGCGCCGGCCTCTTCCTTCAGCCGCCCCTCGCGGAGCTTGGTAATGCCAAAGTCCAGGACTTTGACCAAGTCCCCTTGCTCGCCTTTTACCAGAGCAATATTTTCAGGCTTGATATCTCTGTGGATAATGCCCAATTGATGGGCCGCGTCAAGCGCCGAAGCAACTTGTTTGATGATTGAGCAGGCGCGGGCGGCGGGCATCGGCCCCTCGCGCTGGAGGACGTCGCGGAGCATTCGCCCGTCAATGAACTCCATCACGATCAAGTGGCGGCCGTCCTCGGTCTGGTCCACGTCGTCCACCCGGACGGCATTGGGATGTTGCAGACGGCGGGCCACGAAGGCTTCGCGCAGAAAGCGGCGAACGAAATCCTCGCGCTCCGTCAGCGCAGGGTCCATCACCTTCAGCGCGCGCACTTCGTTGAACAGCAAGTGGAGCGCCTTGTAGACGTGCCCCATCCCGCCCTTTCCGATCTTGGCGAGGATGCGATACTTGCTGCGGATCGTCGTGCCCACGGCATATACTGCGGGGTCCTCCAACTCCGCACCGTCGAGTGGGCAAAAGGCGAACTCATCGGGGTAAGGCGTCTGGCAGGATGAGCACTGTTTCATCGCAGGGGCCCTACGGAAACAGCCAGAGTATAACACCAGGAAGGGGGTAGCAAGCAAATGTCTTGCCGCCACAGACGGACCGGGGATCATTCCGCTGAGGCTCGGAAATTGAGGAAGGCAAGGCTGGGCGCAGTCGCAAGTTCTTGGAGGTTTCGGGCTACACGTTTCGGATCTTCGTAACAAACCGAGTCGATCCGCCGGAAGAGATTTGGCGCGATTACAATCAACGAGTCTGCGTCGAGCAGCGCATTGAAGAACTGAAATCCGACTTGGCGGCCGACGATTTCTGCCTACGCGAGTTCTTCGCCACCGAAGCTGCCTTCCTGTGCGTTCTGATGCTGTCCAACTTGCTGGCCGAATTTCGCGAGCCAGTGGCATGACCGCTTACCACCAACCGGCCACTTTGAGCGTGCAAGTGTTTTTGTGCGGAGCCATTCTGGGGAGGTCGGGCCATCATCCGGTGCTGCATTTGTCATCCTCCTGGGGAGGTTTAGGAACGCGCAACCCCCTGCTGGATAGTCTATTGCACTATGCCACTCCAGCTTCGCCGAAGTTGACTTTTCAACCCCTCGCCGGAGGATAAAATCGCTGCCCTGAGGACTTAATCAGAAGGGTAAGATCGAGGTCCAACTTCGGATTCGGGTTAAACGCCAATCTCGGCTTGTAGTACTGAGGAGTATCACACCGCGCGATAAAATGACGGTACCACGGTTTCTTGATCTAACGGACGAACTGGTGAGGCCAGGAAGGTTATTCCTCCGCGGAATACCTCACGGTTGGACGTAGATCGGACTGGAGAACACAGAGGGGTCGTACTGCTTTCCATATTTGTTGAGGTGGGCTGTGGCAGGCTCACTTGATTCCTGCATGTGAACGCTACCTAACGACGTAAGCCCCTCTGTGACCGTCACCTTCCGCGAAAGTTCCTTGAGGGTGTCGGGCGTGCAGTGTTCTTCCCAAACGCTCAATTGATATTGCCCCATGGGGACATTGGGAATCACGATTTCGCCTCTGTCATCCGAAACGGCAAAAAAAGGCGTGTCAACTACAACAACGACAGCACTCATCTGGGGATGGATGTTACAGAAGATGTAACAGATTCCCGCCCGATCAACGCGGACGGCGCGGGTCGAACCCGCTTCGTAAAGGCCAAGATCGAAGCGCTTGCCGTCGAAAAGCGAGAACACATTGTGAAAGAACGGGTCGTGATTAGGGAAATCCACTAGGGAGCCGACCTGTACAGCCAGCACGTGTGGCTCAAAGGTCTTGTTCCTCTGAAGTAGCCTGGCATGCGGAGTTCGGTTCTGGGCGTTGTGTCGATTCGTTTCGGGTGTGAGTGGTGTAAGCCAAAATACGACGCTGGCGTCGCGCGAGGCAGGCCCAGCGCCGTGCGGGGCAGTCACGGTGACGTGGCCCGTGACCTGGGCCGCCACCATTGGAGACGCGACGGCGGTGCTGACTAGCAGAATTGCCGAGAAAATGGCCTCCCATCGAAAGACCTGCATAGGCTTGATCCCTCATTCCCTAAAACAATACTCCCACACTCAGGTTCACATCACCAGCCTTATATAAACCGTTGTGCATTGATTGGGTATCTAAATTCTTATACTCGAGTGCAAAGAGCAAGTTACTGCGTGGGCGGTAGATCACATTAAACATTTCACTCTGGTTCTTCCCGATGAAAGTATAGCCCGAGCTTGTGGGGGAGGAGAAATAGCGAAGATCGCTGGCAAACGGGTTGTCCTGTCCGTATGCAGCATTGAACTCAACGGCCTGAGTGGCTTTGAACTTCAGTTGCGTCCAACCGCCGACGGAATTCAATCCGGTCAGTTCCGAGGTGGGAGTCGCCTGCGGTCCGCTAAAAATGACGCTGCGCCCCTCTGCCGCTCCCAAACCACCCAGAGCGCGGCCACGGTAAAACTCTCCTGAAAGGGCAAAGCGGTTTCCCAAGGGGAGGTTCCAGTCGGCTGTACCGGCCCAGGCATCCATGGTTCGGCCGGCCCCGTAGTTTTGGCGGCTATAATACCCCCCGATCCCCAACGTCAGCGCACGGTCTCCGGCGCCATGAATCCAAGCCACACGCGAGCCCACGGCGGGCTTGCGCGACTGTTCCCCCGCCTGTGCGACGCGGTAAAACTCGGAGGGTGGTACATCTCCTGACAACGGATCGAGAAGTCCGCCTTGCACAAGCAATTGCTCGCCTCCTGAAAGATTAAACCGGTGCTCGATTCGTACCTGGGGGGTCCAAGTCCAAAGATTTCCTGCATCGGAGAAAGTGGGATATCCCAGTGAGGCAAATGACGTGGGGGAGAGCGGGGAGAAAAAGGGGGCATCCTGGCCCGCTACAAGGGAGGTTTGCGTCCAATCCAGACGCAAAGTGGCGGTACGAAGGCGCACAAGATTGCTCGTGACGCCGTTCGTAACGGTTGAGAACCCACCGAAAAAGTCGAAGTTCACGTTGGCGCTGGCTCGGGCGCCCCTCAGTGTGGGGCCGTAAACTTCCACCCCTATTTCTGATTGCCGTAGCGTCGCGCCGATACTCCCGCTTGTGCCTACCGCTCCGCGTTGCAATGCCAGATTCGGGACATCCTGATTATCTACAGTTCCGCTGTTTCCAAACATGTTCAGAAGGGCAATGCCACTCAGTTTCATCCGGTACTTCGATGCACTTTCAATCTTGGTCTGATACTGCTCATTGACCTTGCCTTCCAACAACTGCTGGTCTTCTTCCAATCGGGTCAGGCGTGCTTGTGTCTGCGACTCAGCAGACTTAGCAGGAGGCGGCGCCGATTCTTGCGTTGCGACTTGCGTGGGGTCAGGCGTCGACGTGCTCTTCGCCAGCTCCGGCGGTTTCGGACCGCCCGTCGAAAGCTTTTCCAGCGCTCCTCTCAACTCGGTACGGAGTTCCTGCGTCTCCTGTCGTGAGCGCGAGACCTCAGAACGAAGTTGCACGACTGTGGCGTTAAGCTGTTTGATCTCTCCCACCAGAGCTTGCACGGAGTCTTCGAGCGTGCTCGGTTGGGGGGGTGGGTTGGGCGCGTTGGGCGTCTGCGCCCATGATGGATATCCCAAGAATAACCAGCAAAAAACGAAAAATCCCGCCGCGAATCGAAATACCTTCATGTCTGTTACCATGGCAACCCCCTGCAACTCCCCCTACAATTTGTCATTGTGGGCATCGAGGAAGAGCGAGCAGACGCACCTTCGGCAAGTTTCGTTGTGACGTACGTCAAGTTGGCTTCGAAACTTCACCGCATTGCGGCTGTTAAGGATCTCATCCAGCGTCCCCTCCTGAATCTTGCCAACAGGACGGTGAAAAAAACAAGGCCGCACTGTCCCGTCCGACTCGATGACCGCCGATACCCAGGGCGCATTGCAACGCGGAGCCGCCGGGCGGAGCTGCCCCAGGTGAGATCGAAAGTGCCGTCCGATGCGGCGCAACTTGTCGGGGTTCTCGCGAATGAAGCCCGAGCTGATCTCTTCCTGGCACTCGTGAATCAACGCTTCGATTTCGCCCTCGAGCTCGTTTGCTTCGGCCGCATCCAATGAGACCCTGGACAATTGATCTTCCGCCCACCGCACGGGACGGTTAAACGCATCTGACGTCACATCAGCCGCAAGAAACGAGAGGGAATTCAACCTCAATTCCTGGGCAGTCCGAACCGTGGCAGCCAGATACCGGAAGTTATGCTTCTGAACCGTACAGCGCCCGTGGATGGGCATGCTCTCGCAACGTTCCCGGCAAGCATGAACTCCGCGCTCGAGGCGCCGGTACGCGTTCGGCAAGCCACGAATGCGGTCATGAATCTCGGCTGGTCCGTCGATGGAAACAATAACGTCGTCCATGTGCTCGACCACCCGGGCGGCATGATGTTCAAGAATTAAACCGGCGGTAAGAAGCGTGGTCCGAATCCCTTCGCCATGCAACATGTGGGCCAGGACCGGCAAATCTGAAGCCATCAATGGCTCGCCCCCGGAAAAGACCACCCATCGCACCTTCAGCCGACGCAGGCTGGCAAGATGCGGCTCCAGGTCGGCCGCCGTAATTTCCCGAACCTGGCGAATCCGCCAGATATCGCACATAACGCATCGGCAATTACAGCGGCTGTGGGGGAAGAGCACAAGGATAGGAAGTTCATGGATGTAATGAGGCGAAGTTGTATCCGAAGACGCGGACTGGACTTCCAGAATTCCTGCGCTCATGTCTCAGACCTCTCGAACACCAGCACAACATGATCCGCCAAGGCGCGAAAACCGCGCCAATGGCCGAGGGCTCGATCGAATCTCTCGGCGCAACGAAACAGCCGGGAAAACCGAACGGCCAACGGTTCCAGGTAAGTGGGCGGCACCACGATTCCGACTCCCTTCCAATTCCGCAAGCGAAAGTATGGCTCAAAGTCTCGACGCAGTAATCGAAGTGAAGGATAGTGAACGAACACGCTGTGGCCGGGCGCCAGATTCGCCACCACCCCTTCGCCGGAAAATCTCCGGATTGCCTTCTTGGTGTTGCCCCGAACTATATGCCAAAACATTTCCCAAAAACAATGGCGTCCAAATAAGCACAATATCGCCTTGCCTCCTGGTTTTACCAACCGGGCGAGACTCCGGGCCACACTCCGTAAGTCTTCCACGCAATTCAAGCCTGCGAAATTCGAAAGAACTCCGTCGTAAGATCTCTCCCCCTCGAGCTCACCGATCTGTTCAATCGCCACAGTGCGGAGATCTATGAAATCATTCCAGGCCGCCGTGTTCCGCCGCGCCACCGCAATCATGTTAGGTGACGAGTCGCAGGCGACGACGTGAATCCCGCGAGAGGCAAGATGCATCGCATCCATGCCGGTCCCACAATTGATTTCCAAAATCTGTTGGCCCGACCTAAACTGTTTGTCCATTTCCCGCCAAACCGACTGACGCTGTGCCCTGCCAATGAGGGAATTGGTGAAAAGGAAATCGTACACCTCAGCGACGGCGTCGAAAGGTTCGACAGGGAGAGCAAAGACCTGGGGGGTAACCATCATCAGGCCTCCGCTTCCGCGAAGGTGGCCGTCATACTTTCTTGGGCTTGCTTGATCCTTTGGCGCAACTCCACGAGCAGTGAATCGTTGGACGGAGCCTCTGACCGCAATAATCGTTCCAGTTCAACTTCCGCCCGAAGAAGGCGATCGGCACTCTTATAAAATTCCCGGGAATGGCGGCCGCGAATCTGGAAATCACGGTCTGAGCCCTCCGCCCATGGTATCGAGCTTGTTGCACGGTCCTTCACGCTCTCGAAGTATGGCGTCCCACGAATGGGGTAAGCAACCGTGGTCAAGAAGACATCGGGATTGGAAGTCTTGACGTGCTCAATGGTCGCATGGATGTCTTCCAATTCTTCCCCTTCGTATCCCCACATCAAAAACATTCCTGTCTGAATTCCCCGGGACTTGCAGACCTCGACCGCGCTTCGAATCTGCTTTACGGTTACACCTCGGCGCATGGCATCGAGCACTCGCTGGGAGCCGCTTTCCGAGCCGATCCAGATGCGGAAACAATCGAGTTCCGCGAGCAGATCCGCAACTCGTTCATTCAAACGGTCGGCGCGGGAAATGCACTCGAAGGGAATACGGAGGCCACGGCATTTCATTTCCGCGGCAAATTGGGTCAGCCACCCATGGTGAATCGTAAAAACGTCGTCGGCAAACCAAAGCATGTCCGGGTGGTAGCGATCGAGAATCCATTCCAACTCATCCACGACGGAGGCTGCTTTCCGCCTGCGGTGAGTCTTCCCGTACACGTCATGGCTGCACCATTGGCATTCGTAGGGGCAGCCTCGGGCCGTGATCAAAGAGACGGAGCCGGCGCCGTGATGCTGTCGCCAGGTGGCAAGATAGTGCTTGATCGAAACGGACTCGCGACTGGGCCACGGCTGTGCATCGATATCGGGAATCTGCGCGCGCGGCGGGGTGCGCTGCACGCGTCCGTCTTCTCCGCGAAACGCGATACCACTGATGCGGTGGAGATGATCATTTGATCCCTGCCGCAAAATTGGAAGCAATTCCTCCAGCGTAACCTCGCCTTCTCCGATCACCACCACGTCCGCGCCCGCCGCTAAGTATTCCTCAAGATAAGCGCCAGGCTCAGGTCCCCCAACAACGGTTTTCCATCCGGCCTCCTTGGCAAACCGCAGGGTGCGGATAACGCTTCCCCTGGTCATGAGATTCGCATATACGCCCAGCACGGAGGGGCGCGTGGTAGAAAGGAGTTTTTGCAGTTCCGGCCAGGAAGAAAACGTCGTATCAAACACCTCAACATCCAAATTCCGCCCGCGCAAGTGTGCGGCAAGATAGAGAATCCCCAAGGGTGCATAGGGCTTCATGATCTGAAGCTCCTTGGGATCCTCACTCAGGAAAAAGCCGTGAGTTAAAAGGAGATCCATTCATATCCCCCTCGCGCCCCGACCCGAGATTTCAAAGGTAGAGCACGCCCGCTTTCGTGTGAAATTAATCGCAAATCGCTGCGGAGCAAGTCAACACCGGAAGCGATGTGGCGTCAGCGTTGCGACACGTCTCCTCCAGGTGTTGGACCTGCTTCCAGAGATCCTTAGCCGGCAGCGCCTCTGCGCCAGTGTCGGCCGAAGGTGCGTCGGCGACGGCGAATTTCCAGGTTGCGCGCGGACTCCACGATTCCACGTCAGCGTGTAACGCGTCGTGCAAGGCGCGATAAAACTGGCTAGTGTATGCGCCCTTGAACATCATCGACAGGTCTTCGCTATCCAACCAGTTCGTCTTCGCACCAAGTTGCTCGCGGACGCTCTCGTAAAACTTCGTTCCGGGAAGGGGATAGGAAACTGACACGCCAATGTCGTCAGGCCGGGTCTGGCGAACCATCTCGATGGTGTTTTGAATGTCAGACCAGGTTTCGCCCGGATAACCAAACTGAAGGAAATAGCAGCCGCGGATGCCGTTTTCCCTCAGATTTTCGAGGGCTCGCGCGACCTGTTCAACACGAATCCCCTTTTGCATCGCATCCAGGATTTCTTGCGAGCCCGATTCCACACCCATCCAGACCTCAACGCAACCCGCCCGCGCCAGTGCTGCAGCAGTATTCTTCTGGATGAGGTCCACGCGAGACTGCACTTTGAACGGCGCTATAGCCCGATGGCGTACGACATGATGGGCGAAGTCTTGAACCCAGCGGTCGTTAATCCCGAACAAGTCGTCCGCAAACCAAAGATGATCGGCTTCGAATTGTTCCCGCAGCTCGCGCATTTCACAAGCGACAGACTCCGGCGAGCGGCCGTGATAAGAGTTCCCGTAGATGGGCTTTGCGCACCAGTTGCAACGGTAAGGACATCCACGGCTGGCTACGAGATTGAGCGAGAAGAAGCCGTGCGCCTCCTTCCATGCGCTACGGTATCGTCCCGCGTCAATCAGGTCACGCGCCGGAGTCGGGACTTGATCCAAATCGCGCATCAGGGGGCGGGGAGGAGTTCGTGCAGGAAATGGTCCTCGCGCCGGTCGATAGGCCAAGCCACGGATGCCCTCGGCGCTTGAACCGGAACCGCGCAAAAGGAATTCCAGCAGTTCCAGCAAAGTCCATTCGGCCTCGCCCAAAAGGACGTAATCAGCGCCACGTTCCAGATACTCGCGACTATGGTCAGAGGAATCGGATCCATTGACCACGATTTTGGATCCGTAGGTTCGCGCCGTGTCGATCATTCGGAACGCGACCTGGCGCATGCGCGTGAGACACATTTTGGAAAGGAAATTGAAATTGTCTTCGTAGATCGCGACGACCTTGGGCCGGTGGCGGGCCACAGCTTCGGGAAACCCCTGCTCAGGGTTTTCCAGCATGCTGTCGAAAAGCGCGACCGAAAATCCCTTTTGCCTCAATAGCGCGGCGGCGTAGAGCGTTCCCAGAGGCGGGTAAGGCTGCATTCTTCGGGCCTGCTTTCGATCATGAAAGAGGTGATAGGAGTGCGTTAAAAGAACGTCGACCAAGATGCCTTTCCTCCCTTCGGGCAGGTCCTCCACCCAGGATTTCACCCAG
>Ga0315282_10011807_pt1 | contig 13468 bp, 11 predicted proteins | sample YL17G07_20_MG_FD_203693 | JGI IMG/M metagenome (GOLD analysis project Ga0315282, IMG submission 203693) | Sediment microbial communities from Yellowstone Lake, YNP, Wyoming, USA - YL17G07_20 | ecosystem: Environmental > Aquatic > Freshwater > Lake > Sediment | place: USA: Wyoming | collected...
CGACCACTTTTGGTTCCAGGAGGAATGGTAATAACCAGCTCTTTTGACTTTCTCCGGTGAAAGTATTTGATCTTTCCCCCGTCCTGAGCCAAATGGGGATCGAGGGTGATAACCTCTTCCCAGTCTTTTCCCTTCTCAGATGATCCTATTCCCAGCGCCGCTTTAAGGGCATATTGAATTACCTTGCCAAGGAATCCCGGAAAAATTGGAAGAGACATCGGAGCCTCGGATTTCTCCACCTTTCTTTGTCTTCTCCCCCAAAGCGGGCCATAGAAAACATACCCTCTCCCGGATACTCCCGGTCTTCGAAATTCAAAAGACCGATAGCCCTGGCCGTAGGATTCCCTGAAGACATCCTCAAAACCTCTGAATCCGAAAGACCTCGCCATCTCCTCAAAAATCTGGTTAATGTCAGAGCCCCTGAAGATATCCTGCTCAGAGTAACTGCGCTTGAATTGATCGTAGGCCGACGATCCGTACCGCTGTCCGAAGGTGTCGTATTCTTTTCGCTTCTTCGGGTCAGAAAGCACGGCATAAGCTTCATTGATCTCTTTCATCTTTTCGAGGGCAGCAGGATTTCCACGATTCCTATCCGGATGGTATTGAAAGGCCAGCTTCCGGTAAGCCTCCCTGATCTTCTGCTGAGGGGTATCCCGATCCACGCCAAGAATCTCATAGTAATCTCTCTGATTCATCACTTTTCTAACGGCTTCCCTTTCCTAATTTAATTTTACCAGAAGTCCGCAGGGTGGACAAAGCGGAGCGCGCCACCCTGCCCTTCTAAGTTTGGCTGTTTCTTATCGAAGTCTCAAATTGACAGACGCTCTTATTATGCCTTAATGTTGTGAAAAAGCCAGTTCATTCTGTGGATGAGGTGAATCCAATGAGAATTCGGAAGCCGGGGAAGGTCCGGGAAGGGCTCTGGGCTCTGGGCCGGGAGGAATCGAGGATTTATCTTCTTGAGGGAAATGGTGCCTCCATGATCGTCAGCGGAGGGATGAGTTACATTGTGCCGGAGATCCTTCAGCAATTCAAAGAATTCGAGATCGACGAGGGGAAGATTGGAAAACTCCTGATCCTCCACTCCCATTTTGATCATGTGGGGATCGTTCCCTTCTTCAAGCGGCGCCATCCAGGGATCGAGGTCCTTGCGTCGGAAAGGGGCTGGGAGATCCTTCAAATGCCCAAGGCCGTGAGCACGATCAACGAGTTCAGTCGCAACGTTGCAGACCGAATGGGAAGGCAAGAGGTCTATTCGACCCATGATCTGGACTGGCGGGATGACGTCCACGGAAAGTCAGTCTGTGAAGGGGATCGGATCGACGTCGGAGGCGTTGAAGTCACGCTTCTTGAGACCCCCGGCCATTCCTCGTGCTCCATGACCGCCTATGTTCGGGAATGGAAAGCTCTCTTCCCTTCGGACGGAGGGGGCATTCCATTCAGGGAGACGATTATCCCCTCAGGGAACTCCAATTACACCCAGTTTCAGGAAAGCCTCGAAAAGCTGAAGGGCCTTGAGGTGGATTATTACTGCGCTGACCACTACGGGCACGTGATCGGAGAGGAGGCCAGAGGCCTCATTCGTCAATCGATCGACAACGCGAGACGCCTTCGGAATCAGGTCGAAGAGGCCCTTCGTTCCGAAGGGGATATTGACAAAGCCGCGAAGAAGCTTGTTTCTTCCTTTTACCAGGAGTATCCGGATTATTTCCTTTCGCCCGAGATCTTCGCGGGTGTGTTTCGACAGATGGTCCGCCACATCGCCAGCACGATGGAAAAATAGGGGGCAGATTGGACTGCGTCCCGGATCATAAACCATCAGATGTCCGGGACGCCTTGAAAGGCGGGAGCATGGCTCCCGCACTCCTAAGGTTAAACTCGAAATGGCGTTCCAAAGGGTTAGGGACAGATTCTCAGACTTTGCGGTGAAAGAATCCAAGTCAAACCGATGGCTTGCCCTGCAATCTTTGCAAGAGTATTTTCCCGGGGCAAGCCTCAAATCGGCGGTCATCTTCGAAGGCCCTTTTCTTCGGGCCTCTCGTCCTTCCGAGCACAGATTTCGGACAGGCATCGGCATCAATTAGGATTTTCATCTGCGTCTGCCACGTTCGCAGGTCAGGAGACCCGCGACTACCCGGGTAGGTACGGGTCTTCGACGTGAGACTTCGGCGTGAGATCAGTCAAATAATCATGGATGGAGTTAGCGGCCTTTCGGCCGGCGCCCATGGCCAAAATGACGGTCGCAGACCCCGTAACAATATCTCCACCGGCCCAAACCCCTGGCTTACTCGTCTTGCCTGTTTCAAGATCGGCAACGATATAGCCTCGTTTATTCAATTCAAGGCCCGGCGTTGTCGTCGGCAGGAGCGGGTTGGCGCCGGCGCCGATTGCCACGACGGCCAGGTCACATTCCAGTTGAAATTCTGAACCTTTGACGGGGACAGGTCTTCGCCTTCCCGACTCGTCCGGCTCCCCGAGCTCCATCTTGAGGCACTCCACTCCCGTCACCCAGCCGTTTTCATTTCCCAGGAATCGCACCGGCGCCGTGAGGAGGTGGAACTGGACGCCCTCTTCTTCGGCATGGTGAATCTCTTCAATACGAGCAGGCATCTCCGTCCTCGATCGACGATAGATGATCCGGACCTCATCGGCTCCCAGTCGAAGGGCCGTTCTCGCCGAATCCATGGCGACATTTCCCGCGCCGAAGACGGCCACATGTTTCCCGCGGGCAATCGGAGTATCATATTTCGGGAAAAGATATGCCTTCATCAGATTGGAACGGGTCAAGTATTCGTTGGCGGAATAGATGCCGCAGAGGTTCTCTCCGGGAACCCCCAGGAATTGCGGAAGCCCCGCGCCCAAACCCAGGAATACCGCATCGTATTCCTGAAGCAACTCGTCAACGGTCTCAATTCTTCCGATCACAGAGTTGCACTCCAGTTTGACTCCCAATCGCTCGAGATAATTGACCTCCGATTGGACGATGTCTTTCGGAAGACGGAATTCGGGAATCCCGTAGATCAGGACTCCACCGGCTTTATGAAGGGCTTCAAAGATCGTTACTGTGTGGCCTTTCAGGATTAAGTCTCCTGCCAGGGTCAAACCAGAGGGTCCTGATCCCACCACCGCCACTTTCTTGCCGGTAGCAGGGGCCCTTTCAGGGATCCGAACTTCTCCTTTTTCTCTTTCCCAATCCGAAGCAAACCGTTCCAATCTTCCGATGGCTACCGGCTCATCTTTCTTTCCAAGAATGCACACTTTCTCACACTGGTCTTCCTGGGGACAGACCCTTCCACACACAGAAGGGAGGCTGTTTCGCTCCTTTAGCTTTCGAGCCGCACCCGCGTAGTCTCCCTCGGAGATCAATTTGATAAAAGCCGGGATCTCAATCTCAACCGGGCATCCTTCGATGCATTTCGGTTTCTTACATTGAAGACATCGGCTCGCCTCCCGCTGGGCCAGTTCCGGCGTATATCCGAAGGGAACTTCATTGAAATTTTTCGCCCTCACTTTCGGTTCTTGTTCAGGCATCTTCTGCCTTGGGACCTTCTGTTTCTCTTTCTTCTCCGCCATCTTAAACCCCCTCTATCAGTGCTTAAATTCGAAATTCGAAGCACGAAATCCGAAACAAATACGAACTTCAAAAGGACCGAACCAAAACTGTATTGAATTTTGCCATTGGATCTGTTTCGGATTTCGGTATTCGGATTTCGAATTTAGAAATGCGTTCCTCTACCTTGCCGCTGCCACGAATTGCTCCATGGAGAGCTTTTCTTCGGTGAGATAGGCCCTCTGCCGCTTCACCAGCTCCTCATAGTCCACCTCATGGCCGTCGAATTCCGGACCGTCAACACAGCAGAATTTCGTCTTCCCTCCCACGGTAACCCGGCACGCGCCACACATCCCGGTTGCATCCACCATGATAGGGTTCAGGCTCACCACGGTCTTGACGCCATATTCCTTCGTCATCCTGCACAGGAATTTCATCATGGGGACCGGGCCAATTCCCACGATCAATTTCACCTCTTTCTTCTCGTCCAGGATCTTGCGAAGGACATCCGTCACGAACCCATGGTGGCCATAAGTTCCATCGTCTGTCGTGACCCGAAGATCGTGACTGGCAGCTCCCATCTCTTCCTCGAGGATCAGGAGGTCTTTGGTCCGGGCACCGATAATGGCAATAACATGATTCCCTGCCTCTTTGTAGGCTTTCGTAATCGGATACATCACCGCAACGCCTGTTCCGCCTCCGACGCATACCACCGTTCCCAGATTCTCAATATGGGTGGGTTTTCCTAATGGGCCGATGATATCCGCTATCGAATCTCCTACATTAAGAGTTCTCAGCAGGGCGGTCGATTTTCCTACCACCTGAAAGATAAGATCGATTGTTCCCGCCGAAGGGTCTGTTCCTGCCATGGTCAAAGGAATTCTCTCTCCGGTTTCATTGACCCGTAAGACAACAAATTGTCCTGGTTTTGCTTTCCGAGCAATCCGAGAAGCCTCAACTCTAAAGTGGCACACCGTCTTTTCAGCCATCTCCCTTTTGTATGTGATCTGATGCAATCTCTCCACTCCTTTCTGTTTTGGATACTTTTCACAAACCCTGCCTAATATAATTGAACAAATTTTTAATGTCAATTCCTTTTGGGCGGAAGAATCCAGAGCGACAACATCCGGGATTCAAACAGTTTTGGGTTGCAGAAAAGGGGAATCCCTTCGAATCTGCTTGACATTTCAGGAAATTTAAATCATAAATGAGGATAGAACTGGGTAGAAAGTTTTTGGGAATCCCCAGAGACTGCCTAGAACGTCCTGGGGTTTTTGTTAATTGAGGAGGGAGAAAAGGCAGAGGCGTGTTCAAGAGCGGGAAGGACCGGTGCAGAGAATTCATAAGCAGAGGAGAAGCCGTTGGAGATCAAAGTTCAAGGCAATCAGATTGAGAATGCGATTAAAACCCTGAAACGCCAGCTGATCAAGGATGGCGTTTTGAAGGAGTTGAAGAACCGGCGAGCCTATGAAAAACCTTCCGTTAAGAAAAAAAGGAAACAACGGGAGGCGAGACGGAGACGTCAGAAAGCTGCCCGGAGGTTTTTGAGATAGTCACCTCAAGGCAGAGACTCACCGGATTCGATCCGGCCCGTTAATCACCAACAGGCCTCCCTCATCCGTCTGGAGAAGACCTTTCCTTGAAAGAAGAACCATTGCCTCTGAAGAGAGTGCCCTCACGCCCTTAAAATCGAGAATGATTTGTTCGATCTCGAGCGAAAGAGCTCCCTTGATCCTTTTCACCAACTCCTTTGCCCCTTTCTGATCAATCGATCCCTCCAATCTGACGAAAAGCGTTTTCAGCCGCTCATTATAGATGGAATAGAGTTTAAGGGTATGCGCAGCTTTCTGTTCGATCAGAGACCTCTTCTCTGCGATCTTTAAGCCTACCGTTTGAATGAGATCCCGGGTGTTCTTGATTGGAATCGTATCGTTCATCCTCTGCAAAATCCTTGAAAGGCTCGAAACCTCTCCTTCCGGGGTCTTCAGGGCAATGCTTCGGTAGGCAACATTAGAAAGAAGACGGGTGAAAAACCGCTGCTGAGGATGGAAGACTCTCTTGATGATCGAGTTCCAGGAATAGGCCTCTTTGCATACCCAGTTAAATCCGCTTTGGAGGGTCTCCTCGGTCATGAGCTTTGGTCTGAAATTGACCGTGGCACCATTATACTGGCTCCAATCTTTGTGGAGAAGTCTGCCCTCCGATTCCATCCTTTGAAATACCGGGGTTCCCGGTAAAGGCGTCAGGATGAAGAAACTGGGCAGCTCAATCCGGTTCCGCTCACAGAATCGCAGGGTCCTTTCAAAAACCCCCTCATCGTCATGATCCAGTCCGAAGATGAATCCCGCGAGGACCATGATGTCATGGTCATGAAGGGCTTTCAGGGCTTCCTCGAACTGGGACGCCCGATTAAAGGACTTGTTCACATCCTTCAGGTTTTCCGCCGAGAGGGACTCGATCCCGATGAATAAGGAGACACACCCGCTCTCTGCAGCGAGCTTCAGAAGTTCAGGATCCCGCATAAGCGTTAGGCTCGCCTGGCTGGCCCATTGCTTCTTGAGAGGCCCGAGCCGGGTGAAGAGCTCTTTTGCATAATGACGATTTCCAGCGATATTGTCGTCGATAAAAACGACGAAATTCCCCTTCAATCGCTCCACTTCCTGGATCACTTCATCGACAGGCCGGCACCGATAGGTCTTTCCAAAAAAATGGGTGACATGACAGAAGTCACACTGGTGGGGACAACCCCGGGTCGTCTGGACGCAGTTCACGGTCATGTAAGCCTCTTGACGAAGAAGATCCCGTCTCGGATGAGGCATTTTCTCCATGGAACAGTACGAGGCGGCCTTATAAAAAGGCTTCAGGCATCCATTCTTCAGATCCTCAATCAAACTCGCCCAGACATGCTCCGCCTCCCCAATCACCACGGCATCCCCATGCTCCTTCGCCTCGAGGGGAAGGCTCGACGCATGGGGGCCGCCCATGACGACGGGGATGCCTCGCTCTCGAAACCTTGCGGCAATCTCATAGGCCCTTTTGGCATGCATCACCATCCCGGTCACACCCACCAGATCGACCTCTTCTTCAAAGTCGATGGGCTCCACATTCTCATCCGTGATCTTTACATCGATCCCTTCGGGTGTGAGGGCAGCCAGGGCAGTCAGGGTCAGGTGTGCAAACCAGATTGTCTTGATTACCTTTTGTGTGTGACTGATATAGGGGTGTTCATAGGCTGGATCGATCAATCGAATTTTCAATGGCGGTCTCTCCTCGTAGCAACCATGCCCGTTTCAAAAACAACCCGGGTCAATGCAATGATCTTTGACGGAGGGTTCTATCGATCCGATCTCAGGGATATTCCTAAAATGGAAGGACTGCAAATAACCCGCCGGGGGGTGTTATCATGAAAATAAGGTCTATTCCGTGTTTTCGGATAAGTTATAATAACTCGCTTTATAGGACTCTCGCAAGAGACTCAAGGACTCCTTCACTTCCTCAAAGGACCTTCGTAGGGTCTCGTACCTCTTCTCCAGGTCCGCATTCCGCGCCAGGGCCTGCTCCAGTCTCGAACGGATCTCCCTGTTTTCCTCGGAAAAATGGGAGGCCTCTCTCTCCTTCATCCTCTCTTTGATCCGCAAGAGTTCGTTCTGCTCAACCCGGGATTCAAGATCACGGGTCCGGCTCAGGGCCTCCTCCCTCTCGCGGGTGGCAGTGGCCAGGGCTTCGTTCACGCTCCTCAGTTCCTCCTGGAGCTCCCTGATCTTCTCCAGGGCATCCTCATTTTCCTCCTTGAGATAAATCGACTCGGTCCGGATCTCGTTGACCCTCTGGATCTGCTTGCTCATCTCTTCCCGTTGGGCACGTAATTCCCTGTTGTCCTGGGCCAGCTGGTGGATCGTTTTCTGAGAGGAGCCCAGGTCCATCTCCAGAGCCCTTTTGATCCGGCCTGATGCGAGGACCTGGGCATGAAGATCTTCGATCAATTTCAAGACATCGAGGGGTTGTTCTGATTCGGCGCTTTCCCCGGGAGGCTGAAAAATGATCCTCCGCTCTGTGGCGGGCTTCTCCGTCGCCCTAACCTCCTGATGCGTATCCCATACGTCTTCTTTCAATGGGCGGCGCTCGGTTTCGACATCGAAAGAAGGGGCTTCCTCCAGTTTCTTTATCTTCGGCATCTTCTCTGCAACATTTTTGTCAAACCCATCGCCCACGGCCATTTGATCTTTCGCCTTCATCCTCATCCCTCCTCCGTCGCACGGTCCTCATCGATTCTTCCAGGGTCCGTGACATCCCGAAAATCTCTTCTGCTTCTCCTCTCACCCGGTCAGAATCTGGATGGACCCTCTTGAAATGCCCTTCCAAAGCGGATCCAATGGTTACCCCTCTTTCTCGAGGGTCTTGGAAAATTTCTTACGACACGGCCGGTAAACTCATCCGACGTGCTCGACCCCTTGCAGCTTAAAGATCTCATCAATCAAGCTCTGAATATCCTCCGCGCTTTTCGACGACTGAGCGAACAGGTAGATCGGTGTTCCCTGGCTGGTTGCCTCTGCAATCTTTGTATCCTGGCGGATCACCGTTTGAAGGAGATATTTGGTGTAATGGGTTTCCAGGGCCTTCTTCGAACGTCTGCAGATACGATGGGATTCGTTGTAACGGTTCAGGAAAATATAAATATTTTCAAAGACGAAGGAAAAATCTTCCTCAACGGTGGAAAGTGTCTCAAACAGGATTTTGAGGCCATGGTAGGAGAGGAAGTCGGCCAGCACCGGGATGAGCAGATCATTGGATGCAAGGATGGCGTTCAGGTTCAGAAGGCCGATGCTCGGAGAGGCATCCATCACGATCAGCTCATAATTCGTCTCCACCCCACTGAGGAGCCTCTTCAGCCGGAATTCCCTCGAATTCATCGAGAAGAGGGAGAGCTCCACGGGGGAGAGGTTCAGGTTTGAAGGAATGACGTCCAGGGTAGGAAGGTCTGTCCTAACGATGACCTTGTCAATATCCTCTTTTTCGATCAGGGCGTTGAACAGGGTTTTTGAATACCGCTGATTGTCAAGACCCAGGCATTGTGTCAAATGGCCTTGAGGGTCTAAATCAATGAGCAGGGTTCGAACTCCCATCTGGGCCAGACGGAATCCGTAAGATGCAGAGATGCTGCTCTTTCCCGTCCCGCCCTTGAAATTGAGGAAAAGCTGCTTCCGAATTCCTTTGACGGGAGATGGAATCCCCAGATACTGGCGATACTTAACCACGTCTTCAAACGTATAGTAGCGGTCCCGCCTCGAATTCCGTTTGGCGGGGGGAAGAATACCCTCGGATTCCTTTTCCAGAAGATCCTGTTTCGATATCCCGAGGATTTTCGCAAAGGCTGTGGGAGAATAATTCATGTCCCCTATGATTCTTGCTTTTTGATTTGCGAGAAACGAAGGGTTCGTCATACCGTTGTTTTCGATCGCATCAACTCCTGTCCGGAGGCGCAGTCATTACCTCACCATGGATCGGGCCACCCATCTCTCCAGGGTCTTTCTTGCCCAGTTTCGAATATCTGGGTCTTCCTCTTTACACGCCTCAAACAATCGTTCCCGGCCCTCCTCAGGGTAAAGGGTCATCAGAGAAAAGAGGGCTGCCTTTCTAACCCTGGAGTCCTCATCCTTTGACATCTCCGTGAGGATTGGCAATACGCCTTCCAGGCGGGTCCATCCGAGAAGGGTAGCGAGCTTCCTTCTCACCCAGGGGGATTCATCGCTCAGAAATTGAAGAAGAATGTTTAAATCAACCCCTTCCCCGAACTGAAAGATCCCCCTGAGGGCACCGATTCTCACTCCCGGGTGAACGTCCCGAAGGCATTTCCTGAGAAGAGGGTTCACGCCGGGGTCCCGAAACTTGATGAGGGAGCGAACCGCCTGCAACCTCACCTCAGGATCTCGATCAGAAAGAGCTTCCTGAAGGAGGGGAATTGCCACGGGAGGCTCCCGTTTCTCCACATATTGGAGGGCTAAGACCCTTATCCTGGGGTCCGTATGGTTTAGATCTGTTTTGACCTGGCCAAGAGCGGTCTGGGATGAAAAAGTTTCCGGGAGATCGGGGGCGGGAAAAGACGGGGCCTTGCTCGAAGCCTCCTCAGGAGGACGAAAGGAGGACGTTCTGTGAGGGACCATTCTCTCTGAATCTGTCGATTTGAAGTGAATCAATCGGAACCGATCGGCCATACTATCTTCCCTCCTTTTCAACCCCCAACTCAATGCAAGGCGTTCATGTCGGATGGGTGGAGGTTAGGCGTCTTCCCCGGGAAAGCTGCTTTAAAATTCGCGATGAGCAATGAGAATACGTCTCTCCCGGGAATCCGTTATTAAGATAATTGAATCTCACCCTTTTGTAAAGAAAAATTATCTTATTGAAAAGGGAAAGGAAAAATGTTATTGTTATAATCTGTTCCGAGTGAGGGACCTTTTTTCGATCCCGACGGGTTAACCGATTCAGATCTCCGAGGTTTCGCCAGACCCCATTTGACTTTTAACCCCAAAAGATAAAAGGGATTTTATCTTATACGACAAAAAACTTTAAAAAAAAACTTGACAAATCAAAAGAAATCTGATAAATATTATAAGTTTTTTCGCTAAAATTTCTTGTCGGAAGGGTTTCCAGCTTAACCTGTTGAAATTATTAACCCCTAAATTTGCGAGGATCCTCAATGCCGACCATCAGTCAACTTGTTCGCGAAGGAAGAAAAGGGCTGAAGTTCAAGACATCAGCCCCTGCCCTAACCGGGTCCCCCCAGAGGAGGGGGGTTTGTATCCGGGTTTATACGACCACTCCCAAGAAGCCTAATTCGGCCCTTCGAAAGGTTGCCCGGGTAAGGTTGACCAACGGAATTGAGGTCACCACTTACATCCCCGGCATTGGGCACAACCTTCAGGAACACTCCGTTGTCCTGATTCGAGGGGGAAGAGTCAAAGACCTTCCAGGGGTAAGGTACCATATCATCCGGGGAACGCTCGATTCCGTCGGCGTTCAGGATCGGAAAAAGAGCCGTTCCAAATACGGAGCAAAAAGGCCCAAGTAGATCATTCATGCTTGAATGAGAACCTCTCTTCCAGGAATTTCCAGAAAGGGAAGAAGGAGATATCATGCCCAGAAAGAGAGAAGTGAAGAAAAGGGAAATACTGTCGGACCCCATCTATCATGATCCTCTGGTCGCAAAGTTTATCAACGGCATCATGCGCCGGGGCAAGAAATGCGTGGCGGACCGGATCTTTTACGGAGCCCTTGACATTCTTAAAGAGAAGACTCAATCCGACCCGGTCAAAATGTTCAAACAGGCGATGGAGAATACGAAACCCCTCATTGAGGTGAGGCCCAGGCGGGTCGGAGGCGCAACCTACCAGGTTCCTGTGGAAGTGCGGCCCGAAAGAAAGACCGCTTTGGCCATCCGGTGGATCATCGGCTACGCAAAGCAGCGTTCAGAAAAGACGATGGAGGAGAGGCTCTCGGGAGAGTTGATGGATGCAGCTAACAGCCGCGGAGCTGCCGTTAAAAAGAAAGAGGATACTCATAAGATGGCCGAGGCCAATAAGGCCTTTGCTCACTACCGATGGTAAAGCAGCAGCGGTCGCGCAGTCGCTTGGTCAGATAGTGGAATAGTCAAAAGAACTACAAGACCACGCGACCCATTAAAGAGGTTCTTTGTGGAAGAAAAGGCATTAACATTGAAGGAACGAACGCGAAACATCGGCATCATGGCCCACATCGATGCAGGGAAGACAACTACGACGGAACGAATTTTGTACTATACGGGCGTCACCTACAAGATGGGGGAAGTGGATCAGGGCTCTGCGACCATGGACTGGATGGAGCAGGAAAAGGAGAGAGGAATTACCATCACGTCCGCGGCGACCACCTGTTCCTGGAAGAACCACCGGATCAATATCATCGATACCCCGGGTCATGTTGACTTTACCATAGAAGTAGAACGTTCTCTTCGCGTCCTCGACGGGGCCGTTGCGGTTTTCTGTTCGGTCGGAGGAGTGGAGCCTCAATCGGAAACGGTCTGGAGGCAGGCGGACAAATATGGGGTCCCGAGAATCGCTTTTATCAACAAGATGGACCGCACCGGTGCAGATTTCCAGAGATGCCTTCAGATGATGATGGATCGTCTCAAGATAACTCCCCTCCCCTTGCAGTTTCCTCTTGGAAAGGAAGAAGGATTCCAGGGCGTTATCGATCTCATCGCTATGAAGGCCATTGTCTATGATTCTCATAGCCTCGGCTGCGATTTTGAGATGATCGATGTTCCGGAGGCCTATCTCCAGGACGCCCTAAACCAGAGGCAAATCCTGATCGAGAGACTTGCGGAACGGGATGATGGATTGATGGAGAAATTTATCGATGGAGCCGAGATTTCGGGATCGGATCTGAAAAGGGCGGTCCGGGAGGTAACCCTTCAACTTAAAGCAACGCCGGTCCTCTGCGGCTCGGCCTTCCGGAACAAGGGGGTACAACCTCTCCTCGACGCCATCATCGACTACCTGCCCTCACCTCTCGATCTCCCTCCGGTGAAGGGAATAGACCTTCATGGGCAGGAGCGTGCTTTCTCTGCCAATAACGGCCATCCTCTTTCTGCCTTAGCCTTCAAAATTATGAACGATCCCTACACAGGGCAGTTGACGTTCTTTCGAATCTACTCCGGATCTCTCAAATCGGGGGATTCGGTCTTCAATCCCATCAAAGGGAAGCGGGAACGGATCGGCCGTCTCGTGAAGATGCACGCCAATAAGCGGGAAGAGATTCACGAGGTCTCTGCCGGAGACATTTTCGCTGCTGTGGGCCTGAAGTACACTACGACCGGAGATACGATCTGCAATGAAAAAGAGCCCATCATTCTTGAATCGATGAACTTCCCCGAGCCGGTCATTTCTATAGCCATTGAGCCCAAAACGAAAGGAGACCTTGAGAAGCTGGGAGCTTCTCTCCGGAAGCTGACTCTCGAAGATCCCTCCTTTCGAGTGAAGACGGATGAGGAGACAGGGCAGACGATCATTTCCGGCATGGGAGAACTCCACCTGGAGATCATCGTGGATCGGCTTTTGAGGGAATTCCAGGTCGAGGCCAGTGTAGGGAAACCACAGGTGGCCTATCGGGAAACCATTACCAAAACGGTCAAATCCGAAGGCCGATTCGTGCGGCAGTCAGGAGGGAGGGGCCAGTATGGTCATGTCTGGCTGACCCTGGAGCCCCAGGCTGGTAAGGGATTTGAATTCGTGAACGAGATCGTGGGGGGTGTGATTCCGAGGGAATACGTCCCCGCCGTGGAAAAAGGCGTTGTGGAAGCCATTGGAAAAGGCGTTTTGGCCGGTTATCCCATGGTCGATGTCAAAGTGACGCTCATCGACGGTTCTTTCCATGAGGTGGACTCCTCTGAAATGGCTTTTAGAATTGCTGCCTCCATGGGTTTTAAGGAGGGGGCGAAACGAGCGAGCCCCATCCTGTTGGAGCCGCTGATGTCCGTCGAAATCATCACGCCTGAGGAGTTTATGGGCCAGGTGGTGAGCGATCTCAATGCCAGACGAGGCAAAACGACAAGAGTGGAGTATCGAGCCGGGACCAGTGTGATCACCGGGGAAGCCCCTCTTGCCAATATGTTTGGATACGCAACGGACCTTCGGTCCCTCACCCAGGGAAGGGCCACCTTTACGATGCAGTTTTCCCATTACAGCCCCGTGCCATCCTCTGTGAGTGAGGAGATTCTTTCCGAAGCGAGAGGGGTCGCCTGAGGGGGCCCCGGAGCCTGAAGGAGAACTGAGGAGGGTTTGAGCCATGTCGAAGCCGAAGTTTGAGAGGACGAAGCCGCATGTGAACGTGGGGACGATAGGGCATGTGGATCACGGGAAGACGACGTTGACCTCGGCAATCACGAGA
>Ga0315282_10011808_pt1 | contig 13466 bp, 11 predicted proteins | sample YL17G07_20_MG_FD_203693 | JGI IMG/M metagenome (GOLD analysis project Ga0315282, IMG submission 203693) | Sediment microbial communities from Yellowstone Lake, YNP, Wyoming, USA - YL17G07_20 | ecosystem: Environmental > Aquatic > Freshwater > Lake > Sediment | place: USA: Wyoming | collected...
TATCCGCCGCCCCGATCAGGACTTTCTTCCCCTGCGACGAATATTGATGGGCGACCTTCCCGATGGTGGTCGTTTTACCACCGCCATTGACTCCAACCACCATGAAGACAAATGGTTTTGTCTGAGAGAAGTCAATGGAGAGAGGCCTCTCCCCTGATTTTAAGATCCGAAGGATCTCTTGCTTAATAAACTCTTTTACCTTTTCAGGTTCCTGAAGTTCTCCCCTTTTGAGCCCCTGGGTTACGCCCTCTATTAATTGATGAGATGTCTTCACTCCCAAATCCGCTTCGAAAAGAAGACCTTCCAACTCATCCAAGACTTCTTGATCGATAGTCTTTTTCCCAAGAAAGAGCTGATCAATCCTTTCTACGAACCCCTGGTGGGTTTTTGAAAGGCCCTTTTTTAATTTTTCAAAAAATTTCCACATCTGTTTTTCCTCAAGATCGATAGAATGGTCTAAAATCTAACACCGGTGGAGGATAAAATCAAATGTATCCCTAATCCCTCACCCCTTCCTTTAGTAAAGGGAGAGAAAAAGTAAGTCCCCCTTTTATAAAGGGGGATGAAGGGGGATGATTAACAAAAAAGGCGATGGAATCTCCATCGCCTTTTCTAAAAAGGTTTTGTAACCGAGTTATTTTTTACCCACATCCTCGAAATCTGCATCGACGACATCGTCCTTTGCTTTTTGTTGAGGACCCTCTTGAGGGCCAGCTTCCGGACCGGGTCCCGCAGCTCCTTTTTGAGAAGCCTTTGCATACATTGCCTCTGCCAATTTATGGGAAGAACGGGTAAGTTCATCCTGGGCAGATTTGATGGCGCTCAGGTCGTTCGTCTCCATCGCCTTTTTCGCTTTGGCGATCGCCTCTTCGATATTCTGTTTATCTCCGGAATCGACCTTGTCGCCGTATTCCGTTAAGGATTTCTCGGTCGAATAGATAAGGGTATCGAGTTGGTTTCTCGCTTCAGCCAGCTCACGCCTCTTCTTATCTTCTGCTGCATGGGCCTCGGCATCTTTGACCATCTTTTTGATATCATCTTCGTTGAGACCACTGGAAGCAGTAATTCGTATCGATTGCTCTTTACCCGTTCCAAGATCTTTCGCTGCGACATGGACGATTCCATTGGCATCAATATCAAAGGTTACCTCGATTTGCGGAATGCCTCGGGGGGCGGGTGGAATCCCTACCAATTCAAATTGACCGAGTGTTTTGTTATCAGCGGCCATCTCTCTTTCGCCCTGGAGCACATGGATCGTCACGGCAGGTTGGCTATCCGATGCCGTGGAAAAAATCTGGCTTTTTTTCGATGGAATGGTAGTGTTTCTTTCAATCAGTTTAGTAAAGACACCACCGAGCGTTTCAATCCCAAGGGAGAGTGGGGTGACGTCAAGTAAAAGCACATCCTTCACCTCACCCTTCAGGACTCCAGCCTGAATCGCCGCACCAATCCCTACGGCCTCATCAGGGTTAACGCTCTTGTTGGGTTCTTTTCCAAAGATTTGCTTCACTTTCTCCTGAACTTTGGGCATCCGGGTCATTCCGCCAACGAGGATCACCTCATCAATGTCCCTGGCTGAAAGTCCAGAATCGCCAAGAGCCTGCCGGCATGGCCCTTCAACCATTTCAATGAGATCCTCTGTCAGCTTTTCCAATTTGGCCCGGGTCAATTTCATGTTCAGATGCTTTGGCCCTGAGGCGTCGGCCGTGACAAAGGGTAGATTGATGTCCGTCTCCATCATGTTGGAGAGTTCAATCTTTGCCTTTTCGGCAGCCTCCTTCAATCTTTGAAGGGCCATTCGATCTTTTCTCAGATCAATCCCCTGATCTTTTTTGAACTCATCCGCTAAGTAGTCGATGACACGTTGGTCAAAGTCATCTCCACCCAGATGGGTATTTCCATTGGTCGATTTAACTTCGAAGACACCTTCCCCCAACTCGAGGATGGAGATATCAAAAGTTCCACCACCCAGGTCGAAGACAGCGATCTTTTCATCCTTCTTCTTTTCGAGACCATAGGCGAGGGAAGCGGCTGTTGGTTCATTGATGATTCGAATGACATTCAGGCCTGCTATTCGTCCTGCATCCTTCGTCGCCTGACGCTGACTGTCGTTGAAATAAGCGGGAACAGTAATCACGGCATCGGTCACCTTCTCACCGAGATAGGCCTCTGCTGTCTCCTTCATCTTCTGGAGGACGAAAGCAGAGATTTCAGGGGGGCTATACTCCTTATCCCTCGCCCTGACCCATGCATCCCCATTCTTGTTTTCGACAATTTTATAGGGAAGGATCTTCAGATCTTTCTGAACCTCAGAGTCTAAAAATTTTCTTCCCATCAGTCGTTTAATTGAGAAGATGGTATTTTCAGAGTTGGTGATCGCTTGACGTTTAGCAATTTGCCCTACCACCCTTTCGCCCTTATCTGTAAAGGCAACCACAGAGGGTGTGGTTCGGCTCCCTTCCTGGTTGGCGATAACGATGGGATCCCCTCCCTCCATGATTGCCACCACTGAGTTGGTTGTCCCTAAATCAATTCCTATTGTCTTAGCCATTTTAATTCCCCCTCCTTAAAATTTATTCAAAATCATTCCGATGTCTGGACCTCTTTCTCCGGAGGTTTCGACACGGAAACGGTTGCCGGTCTTAAGAGTCGATCATTCAAGAGGTAGCCCTTCTGGAACTCCTCCACGACTTGATTGGGTTCATGTTTATCTGTTTCCACGACCAACATGGCCTCGTGCATGGCTGGATCGAAAGGCTTTCCAACCGATTCAAAGGAAGAAAGGCCAAACTTGTTAAGGGCCTGGAGGAGTTGTTGAATCGTCAATCGAACTCCTTCCACTAATACCCCAGTGTCCGCTACCTTTTGAGCGTGATTGACCGCCCTCTCCAGATTATCGACAAAAGGGAGGATCGCCCTGATCAAATCCTCATTGGCAAATTTGGTCCAATCTTCTTTTTCTCTCGTCGCTCTCTTTTTATAGTTCTCAAAATCGGCTGCCGTTCTCAACAGGCGATCATAATTCTCCTTCGCCTCTTTCTCTTTTTCCTCCAGCTTCTTTTTCAGTTCTTCAATCTCCTTCTCATCTTTTTTTTTCTTATTTTTTCGATGGTTTTCTTCTGTCAGTATTTCTGATATTTTTTCTTCATCCCCTTCTGGAGATGGCTCCGAGGTAACAGGGATCTTTTTTTTCTCTGATCCTTCCATAACGATGGCTCCTCATTTTATTGAAAATGCCGCTCTAAGATCTCTGTCAGCAGTCTTGCAGAATAATCCACCAAGGGGATGATTTTGGAATAGTTCATCCTTCGAGGTCCGATGACTCCCAAAGCTCCCCAGACCTGTCCTGCACAACCGTAGGTGGAAGTCACTAAGCTACAGGTTTCCATTTCTTGGACCTGGCTCTCCGAGCCGATCGCAATTTGAACCCCTTTGGGATCCAAAAATTTATCTAAGAGTTTCAACATGGTGGCTTTTTCTTCAAAAGTTCGAAAGAGGTCTGTCATTCTCGAAACATTATTGAATTCAGGCTCGTTCAGAATATTCGTCTTCCCCTCGATGAAGACATCGGTATCATCGATGGAGGAAAAGGCTTTCTCTCCCAATTTGAGTGCCTGTTCAAGCAGACGATCATAAGCGTTCTTTGCCACCTTCATCTGCTCCAGAAGTTTCTCTCTCACCTGGCAAAGGGTAAGGCCAGTCAGGAAACTATTCAAATAATCTGAAAGATGATCTAATTCGGATTGCGAAAAATTTTCCTCCATTTCGGTGATTCGATTATGAATTGAACCGGTGGTGCTGACTACAATAGCCAGAACTAAATATTTTCTTAATTTGACAAACTCCATATGTTGAAGCACGACCGAACTCATCCGGGGTGCCCAAACAATTCCTAAATAATGAGAAGATGAAGAAAGGATTCGAGAAGTCTCCCTAAATAGGTCCGGTCCCTCAATGAGATGGCTCAAGTATTTGGATCGTATCTCCTGTTGCTCCTGGTCATTGAGGTCGTGAACATTGAGAATAGAATCAATGTAAAATCGAAGTCCCTTCTCCGTAGGTACCCTCCCCGCGGAGGTGTAAGGTTGAGAAAGTAAACCCAAATCTTCCAGATCCGACATAATATTCCGTATGGTAGCAGGGCTTAAGTTTAGGTTCGATTTTTTAGAAGTCGTTCTTGAACCCACTGGTTCTGCCGTGAGAATGTAATCTTCAATAACAATCCCTAAAACCCGCCTCATTCTTTCGGAAAGGAAGAAATCCACCTAACCCTTCTCCTTTTTTAAACTCATTAAACCAACACTAGGGGTCTAAAATATAATTCTTTTTTGTCCTCTTAAAATAATAATGGAGGTGAGGTTTGTCAAGAAAATGGAAGATTTAATCATTCCTCTTTCAATTCGTTTTTCTGAATCTTATCGGGTAGTTCCATCTGTTCCCATAAGGTGGGTATATAAAAATATTGCTCAAATATGCGGTGGTAACCACTCCACCTGGACCCCTCCGGAACCTGTTTCTTTATAAATTGTTGAATTCCATTGATTTTTGCATCCATATCATCAAGGTAATGGAGCATAATCGCTTCCAATGTCATCGGCCTCTTGGGTGAACCCCAAATATATTGACCATGGTGGCTGAGGAGGAAGTGCTTTAGCAGCGTGGAAAGGTCTTTTGGAAAATCAGGGAGTTGGCGGATTTTATCCTCCACCCTTTCTATCCCGAGGAGTATATGACCGAGGAGTCGCCCTTCATCTGAATAGTCAAAGGATCGGTGGTAAGAGAGTTCATCCACTTTACCCAGGTCGTGGAGGATTGAGGCTGTGAGCAAGAGGTCCAAGTTCAATCCAATGTAATGGCAGGCGTTTTTTAATACCAGTTGAACCAGGGAGAGGGTATGTTCTAAGAGGCCCCCTAAATAATTGTGATGGAGCCATTTGGAGGCAGGGGCTATTTTAAAAAGCTTGATAAAGGATTCATCTTCCCAGAAAAGTTGGAGAAGTTGGCTGAGGTGTGGGTTTTTAATCTGTTGGCTGATTTCTAAAAGGGAATGGAACATCTCGTCAACATCTTTTTCTGCCATGGGGAAAAAGTCTGAGAAAAGAATTTCTTCTTCCCCCACTCTCTCGACATGGGTGATGTTCAATTGAAGATGCTCCTGAAAGGAGACCGCCTTCCCCATCACATGGACAAAGTCATCCTTCTCAAAGGATTCGCCAAAGTTTTCCACAGAGGTCCAAATCCTGCCTTCAATTTCTCCGGAACGGTCCACCAATTTCAATTTCAAGTAAGCATTTCCCGTTTTGGTGAACCCTGAAGATTTCTCTTTGACCAGAAAAATGGAATCCACATTATCATTTTCTTTGATCTCATTAATATAGGCCTTCATAAACTCCTCCCCCTGCTGGTGACACTTCAAATCAATGTTAAATCTCAAAATCCCTGCCTACCGGCAGGCAGGCAAATGTCAAATGGAATCCAAATGTCAAATTCCAAAACTCAAAATTTGAAATTTGAGCTTTGACATTTGAAATTTTTGGTTCTCATCTAAAATGTTCAAATCCCAAACGAGACGGGGAATAATCTTTTCCATCTTTTCTGATGATGTGGAGTCCCTCTTTTTTAGGAAGGATTTCTCCAATACGTGTGATCGGGATCTTGAGTGAACGGGCGAGAGAAGAAATCCCCTCACTCATTTCCGATGGGGCAGTGAAAAGGAGTTCGTAATCCTCTCCCCCGGAAAGGGCGAACTGAAAAGGATCCTTTGAAAAGGAATGGATCCATTTCCGGTAGGGTCTGGAAAGAGGAATCCGGTCCTCCCGGACCTGAGCTCCCACTCCACTCTCTTCTAAGAGATGAGAGGTATCGATCAGCAAGCCATCGCTGATATCGATCATGGCAGTAGCCAAATGATGTTTAGCAATGGCTTGACCTAATCCGACTCTTGGGCAGGGAGAGAGATGTTTTTTGATCAATCCCTCAGCTCCTTTTATCTTCCCTTTTTTTTGGAGAATCTTTAGTCCCAGAGCCGCGTCGCCCAGTGTTCCGGAGACGAAGAGAGCATCGCCAACCCTTGCCCCTCTTCTGAAAAGGAGGTCTCTTTTTCTTCCTTCTCCTAAGAGGCAGATGTTGATGACGATTTTTTGAGAATGGGAGGTATCCCCTCCAATCAGTGTCACCTGAAACCGTTTTGCCTCATTTTTTAAGCCACGGTAGAACGAGGAGACAAAAGAAAGAGGGAGGTCTTTAGGAAGGCCAATGGAGATGAGGAAGTATTTCGGAGTCCCTCCCATCGATGCAATATCGCTGAAGTTGACAGCGAGGGCTTTCCTCCCCAGTGGGTAGGGACCAATCCAGGACCGATCGAAATGGATACCTTCGATAAGGATATCGGTGGTGACGAGTAAGGCCTTTGCCCCCATCTCGATGACAGCTACATCATCACCGATTCCCTGGACCAATGCAGGATCAGAGGAAGTGATCCATTTTCGGATTCGATGGATGAGCCCGAACTCACCAATCTGACGAAGATCCATCACATCCTCTAAAGCCCATGGAGCAGAGAGCAGAGAGCATAGAAATCTTTAACTCCATGCCCTATGCCCCATGCCCTTTGCGTTTTTTAGATAGGGCGATACGCAACACTTCATCCATATGTTTGACTGGGATAAAGTTGATTTTCTTTCGAACGTATGGGGGAAGATCGATGAGGTCCTTCTTGTTCAAATAAGGAATGATCACATCTTTGATTTTGTTTCGGAGGGCGGCAAGGGCTTTTTCCTTCATGCCTCCAACCGGCAAGACTCTCCCTCTCAGCGTGATCTCGCCAGTCATGGCTACATCCTTCTTCACAGGGATACCCGTGAGGGCAGAGAAGATGGCAACTGCCATGGTAATGCCAGCAGAAGGTCCATCCTTCGGGATGGCGCCTGCAGGGACATGGATATGGATCTCTTTATTGTTAAGAGCATTGGGATTGATCCGATAGGATTTTCCTTTAGATCGGGCATAGGTGAGCGCGGCCTGTGCCGACTCCTTCATCACGTCTCCAAGATGACCCGTCAGGATGAGCGAGCCCTTGCCTGGAGTGGTGGAGGCCTCCACATGGAGAATTTCACCGCCTGTTTCTGTCCAAGCCAAGCCTGTGGTCACACCGACCTCATTACGTTTCTCTTCCTCATCGGGCAAGAAGGAGGGAGGCCCCAAAAATTGATAGATGTTCTTTGTATTGATTTTGGTCTTCTCCTTCTTCCCTTCTGCCACTCGTCTCGCTACTTTTCTGCAAATAGAAGCCAATTCCCTTTCGAGGTTCCGAAGACCTGCTTCCTGAGTATATTGTGAGATGACCTGAAGGATGGCTCTGTCAGAAATCTCAAGCCTCTCCGGGTTGATTCCATTTTCTTCCATCTGTCGAGGGAGGAGAAAGGTTCGTGCGATCTTCAGTTTCTCTAGATCGGTGTATCCAGGAAGGTTAATCACCTCCATCCGATCCTTGAGGGCAGAGGGAATGGGATCGGTCAAATTCCCTGTGGTGATGAACATTACCCGAGAGAGGTCGAAGGGGACATTGAGATAATGGTCGCTGAAGGCATTGTTCTGTTCCGGATCGAGGACCTCTAAAAGGGCAGAGGCTGGATCTCCGCGGAAATCAATGCCGATTTTATCCACCTCATCCATCATGAAAACTGGATTATTACTTCCGGCCTGTTTGATGGATTGGATGATCCGCCCCGGCAAAGCACCGACATAGGTCCGACGGTGGCCGCGAATCTCCGCCTCATCTCTTATCCCACCCAAAGAAATCCTTACAAATTTCCTCCCCAGGGCCCTGGCAATCGATCTCCCCAAGGAGGTTTTTCCAACGCCAGGAGGTCCGATGAAACAGAGGATGGGCCCCTTCATCTTTTTTTTCAATTTGTGGACGCTCAGGTATTCTAAAATTCGCTCTTTCACCTTTTCTAAATCGTAATGGTCCTCATCTAAAACTTTTTTTGCCTTATGAAGATCGAGATTATCGGTGGTCGATATTGACCAGGGCATATCAATTAACCAGTCGAGATAAGTCCGCACCATAGAGGCCTCTGCAGCATCTGGATGCATCTGCTCCAATCGCTCCAGTTCTCGTCGGGCTTCTTTTTCAACCTCTTTGGGCATCTTCGCCTTTTTGATCTTCTGCCGGAGGGTTTTGATTTCTTCGGTGCCTTCATCGGCCTCACCCAGTTCGCTTCGAATCGCCCTCATCTGTTCTCGAAGAAAATATTCCCTCTGTGTTTTTGTAATCTCTTCTTTGGCCTGAGACTGAATCTTGGCCTGCATGGTGAGGACCTGAACCTCTTTTCCAAGTAGCTCATTTAACGCCTTCAGCCTTTCTACGGGGTCGAGGATCTCCAAAATCTCCTGGGCTTTTTCAACCGTGAGGTCCAGGTTGGAGGCTACCAAGTCAGCTAACCTTCCCGGATCGTCAACGCTTTCGAGGACGAACATCATATCCGGGGAGAGGAGTTTGCCATAGGAAACTATCCGTTCCAATTGTTCTCTGACATTTCTCATCAGAGCTTCTGTCTCAAGGGTGATCTCTGTGATAAATGGATCTTTAATATTCTCTATTTTCACAAGGAGATAGGGTGTCGTCTGGAGGGTTTCTTTGATGGAAGCCTTGGAAAGCCCCTGGATAAGGATCTTGACCTTTCCATCAGGGAGTTTAAGCATCTTCATGACGACAGCAACGGTACCGACTCGGTAGAGATCCTTAGGAGAAGGGTCTTCTGCAGAAAGTTTTTTCTGAGCGACCAGGAAGATCAGTCGGTCTTTAGAAAGGGCTTCTTCTAAAGATTTGATCGATTTTTCCCGACTGACAAAAAGAGGCAGGACCATGTAGGGAAAAACGACGATATCTCTGATAGGAAGCAGGGGTAGCGTTTCCGGAAGGGAGAGCAGATCTTTTTCAGGTCCTTTTTTCATATCGTTTCAAAATGGTTTCTATTAGATTTGAGGTAGAGGCCCCTTGGACAAAAGGGATGATGACCACTCTTCCTCCTGACCTTTCCACCACTTCCTTTCCCACCGTCTGTTCTTTTGTCCAATCCCCACCCTTGACAAGAACATTGGGCTGGAGGGAATTAATAAGTTCCAATGGGTCTAATTCATCAAAGAGTGTAACATGATCCACACTCCCCAGGCCGGAAAGAATCTCCATCCTCTCTTCTGCAGGGAGAATGGGTCTTTCAGGTCCTTTCAGCTTCTGGACTGAAGAGTCGCTGTTGACCCCTACTACCAGAACATCTCCGAGGGCTTTAGCTTCCTCAAGATAGCGGATATGACCGATGTGGAGAAGGTCAAAACAACCATTGGTAAAGACAATCCGTTTCCCTTTTGCCTTGAGATCTTTGATAATTTTGAGAAGCTCTTTTCTTTCCTTGATTTTTTGCTTCATTCATTGCCCCTTCTATTTAAGTATCAGATTTGAACTTTAGAGTCAACCCTTCGGCTCCCCAGCATAAATGCTGGAGCTTGCTCAGCCTGCCTGCCGCAGGCAGGGGTTGACCCTGCACTTCGATAAGCTCAGCATCCTGAGCCTGCCGAAGGAAGCGGCGATATGCACACCGTCCTGAAGGGAGGAGCGTTCGTCTGAGCGCCTCGACTGAGTTCGCCGAAATCTCACGCCAAAGCCTTGGCGCCACCGAGCAGGTAAACCTCCAGCTGTAAATGAGGTAAACAAAGGGATTTGACAAATAGGAAAGAATAATTAATTTTTTAGGCAAGAAATAAAGTTAATAAGGAGGGATGAAATTATGGAATGGGAAATTACACCCTGGAGACCATTCGAATTTGATAGAATCAGGAGGGAGATGGACCGGCTTTGGGATTCCTTTTTAGAAGGAAGACCGAGGAGAGCCGAGGAAGGCTTGGATTGGCTTCCTTCGCTCGATGTCTCAGAGACGAAGAATGACCTCGTCATCAAGGCCGAACTCCCAGGGATGGATCCAAAGGATATTGATATCTCCCTAACCAATGGTTTTCTCACGATTAAAGGGGAGGAGAAGCAAGAGAAAGAGGAAAAGGATGAAAATTACCATCTCATCGAGAGAAGTTATGGGTCCTTTACCCGTTCGGTTCGACTTCCCCGAGAGGTTCAGAACGACAAGATCACAGCCTCTTTTAAAAACGGTGTCTTGAGCGTCACACTTCCGAAATCCGAAGAGGCTAAGAAAAAAGAGATCAAAATCAAGGTCGATTAAACTTTAATCTTTTTTTTTGTAACAGAGGAGAAGGGCGCTCTAAAAGGGTGCCTTTTTATTTTACTCTTTTCAGCTAAGATTTTCCTGAATTACCTGCCTAAAAGTTGCCAATGTTTTCCAAAATAGAAGGGATCTCCCATTTCAAACTTGACAAACCTATGGGATTCCTTTAGTTTTTAAAAAATGGGTAGCCGACTTATTCTGGCCTCTAAGTCTCCCCGTCGCTATGAATTGCTAAAGCAAGTGGGTCTTGATTTCGAGGTGATTCCAAGCAGGGTGATAGAGGATTTTTCTCAAGCAGAATCCCCTCAAGAGCATGTCATTCGATTAGCTGAGGTCAAAGCCAGAGATGTAGCAGGTGAGTATCCTGACCGCTGGGTGATTGCTGCGGATACCATTGTTTATATTAATGGGACCATTTTGGGAAAACCGAAGAGCCGGGAAGAAGCCATGGAAATGCTGCGTCGCCTAAGTGGTCAGGAACATTGGGTATTGACCGGATTTTCTGTTTGCCATTTAGGAAAGGGGAAGGGTGATAAAGAAGCAGTCGAAACAGCGGTAAAAGTGAAGGGTCTGACTCCCGTAGAGATGGAATGGTATGTGCAGACAGAGGAACCCTTTGATAAAGCAGGAGGATACGCCATACAGGGGATCGGTTCTTTTATGATCGAATCGATCCGGGGGTCCTATACCAATGTAGTAGGCCTTCCCCTATGTGAGTTGATTCAGATGCTCAATCGTCTGGGAGCTATTACGATTTCCGAACAGGGAATGGAGATTACAGATTAATTGGGAAAATGTAGCGCCCTCATTTATTGAGGGCGAACTAAACTTGGAATTTCGTCGGCAATAAATACCGACGCTACATTAAATTACCGTTTTGGATTGGGGATTTTTTACGAATGGCAGGGATTAAAGAAAATCTTTTAAGGGTGATGGAGAGAATAGAACGGGCAGCTCGAAAAGTGGGAAGAGATCCGGAAGAGATCAAGTTGGTGGCAGTCTCCAAGACTGTGGAGACTGCTCGAATCAAGGAGGCAATTGAAGCGGGAGTCGCTATCCTGGGTGAAAATTATGTCCAGGAGGCGCAAAAAAAGATTGAAGAGATCGGGCGGCCTGTGTCATGGCACTTCATCGGGCATCTTCAGTCGAATAAGGCAAAATATGCAATTCGCCTCTTTGATATGATACACTCTTTAGACAGCATTTCCTTGGCTGAGGAATTGAATCGGAAGGCTGAGCAGGCGGATCTGGTGATCAAGGTAATGATTGAAGTAAATCTTTCTAAGGAAGCTACTAAATTTGGGACAGATGAGGAGATGGTGTTGAATCTCGCTAAGAGAATTCAAAACCTTAGCCATCTTTCCTTAGAAGGGCTGATGACCATGCCTCCCTATTTCGATTCGCCAGAAATGAGTCGGCCTTATTATATTGTGCTTCGAGAATTAAAGGAGAGAATGGTCAAGGGAGGGATTCCAATGAAAGAACTCTCCATGGGAATGTCAAATGACTTTGAGATCGCTATCGAGGAAGGAGCCACCTATGTTCGTGTGGGGACAGCGATCTTTGGACAAAGGAAGTGAAAATTTTTGGTTAAGGTTGAGGTTTAGGTTTAGGTTTAGGTTGAGAAATTCTTAACCTTATCCTTAGCCTGGACCTTCACCATAGCGCATTAGAGTGCTGGAGATAATATGAGGGCCAAGGTAATACTATTAATAACGCTTTTAATGGTGGTGAGTGGTTGTGCTAAGAAGGGCCCCCCTGTGCCCTGGGAATCAATCGTTCCTAAAAGAATTGTTGATCTTGAGGCCACACCCAGAGAGGGTCGCCTCCTTCTAGAATGGACAATCCCTAAAGAAAATACAGACAAGTCCCCTCTTACCGATTTGGCAGGCTTTCAAATTTTAAGATCCGAAGGAGCTCTCATAGGAGATGAATGCAGAGGATGCGGAGAGAAAACAAAAGTCATCCATGAGATGAAGTTCGATATCAAAGAAGAGGCTAAGAAAAAAATGGCGGTATTCTTTGAAGATCAAGAGGCAAGAAAAGTTTATGTCTATCAAGTGGTTTCAATCAATAAGAGAGGATATCCCAGTGCACCTTCCAATCCGGTTACAGTCTATTGGGATTATCCTCCGCATGCCCCAAGGATGGTGAAGGGAGAGAGGGGAGATAAAAGAGTGGATCTCTACTGGGAACCTGTGGAAGGGGCAACAGGCTATAATGTTTACCGAAGGTTAGAAGATGAGGAATTTTCCATTAGGCCGCTGAATAGAGAACCGCTGACAACGACCCATTATTCAGATTTGAATGTGGAGAATGAAAAGAAATATATTTATTCGGTTAGAGCTGTCAGAAAGGTGGTTAAGACGGATATGGAAGGGAAAGGACCTCCTGGCATCCCGATAACTCCCACTGACCTCATCCCGCCCGTGGCTCCCGTAGGTCTTGTGGCCATCCCCCTTAAAGACGGGATGGAATTGAATTGGAGGAGGAACCGCGAACCTGACCTTCTTGGATATTATATCTATCGAAGAAAACCCGGGGAGAAAGAGTTTAAAAGATTGAATGAGAGTCCCCTGACAAAGGAGAACTATCTTGATACCGATATCGTTTTAGGGCAGGAATATGAGTATGTGGTCACAGCGGTGGATAACTCCATCCGGAAGAATGAGAGCCCCCACTCCGAAGAAGTGAGAGTGAAGTATCTATACTAAAAGCTAAAAGCTCAAAGCTCAAAGCTCAAAGGGAAAAGAATAACTTAATGACTCAATGACCCAATGACTTCATGACCATTATCTGGAGATTCGATGCACTTTTTTGAATATAAGGATCATCAACTTCAATGTGAGGGGATTTCCATAAAACAGGTCGCTGAAAAAGTGGGAACCCCTTTCTATCTTTATAGCTATCACACTTTGGTAAGGCATTTCACTGTTTTCAACGACGCCTTCAAAGGGATTCCCCATCTCGTCTGTTATTCAGCTAAGGCCAATTCGAATGTGGCTCTTCTCCGTCTCTTCGTCAACCTGGGTGGAGGAGTGGATGTGGTCTCCGGGGGGGAACTTTTTCGAGCCCTTAAGGGTGGAGCAGCACCACAAAAGATTGTATTTTCAGGGGTTGGGAAAAGAGAAGATGAAATTGAATATGCCTTGAAAACGGGTATCCTCATGTTCAATGTGGAGTCTTCTCAGGAACTCCAGGTGATCAATGAGGTGGCAGGCCGAATTG
>Ga0315282_10011809_pt1 | contig 13465 bp, 18 predicted proteins | sample YL17G07_20_MG_FD_203693 | JGI IMG/M metagenome (GOLD analysis project Ga0315282, IMG submission 203693) | Sediment microbial communities from Yellowstone Lake, YNP, Wyoming, USA - YL17G07_20 | ecosystem: Environmental > Aquatic > Freshwater > Lake > Sediment | place: USA: Wyoming | collected...
GCAATTGACCAGCACGAGCTGCTTCGTGCTCTCTAAGTCTGCTCCAGCCTTGATGCTGGGCGAAGGGCCGACCGAGAGCGCGCGATATCGCAACGAACCCATGGGCTACGACGCCTTCATCATACGCCAATGGCTTCAACCGCTCCTCGTTCAAGACGGAGCAATACGAGAGCTCACAGGAGTCCACGCGTAAACCTAAGCCACCATGGCGATGAGGTTCCCCCGACTTTTTTCGGGTGATTATCACGTCAAAAACATCATAACAAAAGGAGATGAAGAGAATGGTTGCAATCAAGTACATAGGGCCTGGACGATACGGAACAGTGGAGCCCAAAAAGATCTGGACACCAGATGAAGTCCAAGACATACCTCGTGAGGTAGCAGAGGAATTGCTCAAAGACCTTCACTTCGTTGCAGTCAAAGACGAGACAAAACCGTTGTCAGAAGAACCCAAACCTTCAAGAAAAGAACCAGAAAGAAAGCCTAGATCCGGTAAGCAGAAGTCCGCTTAACAGGAGCTGAACGTCATGAGCGTGAACAACGAGGACGAGGAGGAAGCATACTCTACAAAGTTGCGCGTAGAAGGCGTCGTCGAGAAGGATGTCTACGAGGGCTTCAAGAGAGTCTACGAGCTGGAGTGCGAAGCCGCAGCAAAGAGCGACCGCGGCAAACCAAGCCGAAGTGAAATCCTAGAAATGATCCTACGAAAAGGCCTGAAGGCATACTTTTCAAAAGAGTAGACTACTATTCCTAAAAAACCTGCGTTCTTCTATTTTTATACTAGAAATTGAATAAGTGAATCTGGGAAAAACTTGAGAAAAGCGTTCTACGCTGTCCTAGTTGGTTGCCTAGTCGTAGTTGCCGTCGTTGCATCTTCGTATATATTAGCGCCTGCGCCTCATCTACCGGATTCTTTGAAGAAAGAGTTCTTGAGTTTAGGTGGATCTGAAGACTTCCTCAATTATGGGAACAATTGGAAATTCGTTTCCATTCTCGGTAGCGAAAAAGCTTTGCAGGTTTATCATCTATGGGAAAAGAATCTTTCCGCATTCAAGACAATGACTCAATCAATTCTCAACGACCACAACTCCTACCACAACGATTTTCCAATCAAGGAATCTGAGTATGGTGATTGGATTAAAGAAAATGGAAAAGGATACGGCCCCGAAACAACCGCCGGTCAAAGGTTGGCTTATGAGTCTATTTATGCAGCTTGCCAAATATTGAATCAAATGCGTGCCTTAGCCCTCTCCAACGCATCACTGGATGTAATCAAGGATGCAACACTTTACGGAAATCGCACAATTTGCTCGAAAAGAATGTTTGGCAAGCTGGACGATCTCAGGGATAACGCGACATCGAACAGGTTTTTGCGTCTCGTTGAGAAACATCCCGATTTCCTGAATTCACTTGCCGAGAACTTCATTCAAGAGACTCACGGACTGCAAGACTCTCGATATTATGATTCAAGAAAGATTACTCAATTGAATCGAATGGTGTTATGGATCTACCTGACGGATTCGTTTGATGAAAACGTAATCGATGACTATTATCTGTTTTTAAAGGCGTCTGTTAACGTTTACGCCGATTTTCTTGCGAATACAAACCCAAACAACCCCTTGGCAAACACTTGTGTTCCTAGTTTGGAGATACGCGCGCAAAGGATCGCAATAGATCCCGAAGAGGCGACTGAATTCTTAAGGTTAGTCAATCTCTACATCGGTTGGAACGAAAAAAAAGAGTTGTATGTCGATCTTAAGACACTGGACCCAATAGTGGACTTTGCAATTGACGAGAATGCTACTTATGAATACTTATTGATGCTTCTAGAACCAGCAAGTCTGATTTCAAGCTATTACTACAGTGTTGAAGAATTACTTAGTTTCTATAGTGAGTATGGCGGAGACGCCTATCAGATAATAGATTATCCGTCTCAAATTCCATTGAATCTGTTTGTATATCAACTTGACTTCTATTGTACTGGCAGGGTCAACAATACCGAGTATACAAGGTTTATGTTCCTAAAGTACTGGCTCGAAGAGCTAGCCTTTAGACACGACACAATGTGGGGAGCCATGCATGATGACAAGATTCGTTCAGAGTCGAGGGAGCATGTGTATGTTGTGTTCTTTGAAGGGGAATACAATCTAACACGTTTCGATGCTGAGCTTTTCACTGCACTTTGTATTTCATATGATATTCGTCCAGAGAACGGCTGTGTTCTCAAAACAGAACAACAAAATAAAGATTTGAAAGCCTTAGGCTTCGGGAGCGGTGTAGCAGAGTACGATTCTTTCGATATTGGTCATGCTTCACCCTCGCCATGGGTGAGCAAGTATTTTATCTCTTCTCTAGATCAATTTGATGGAGCCATACATTACGGTAACTTCATCGCGTGCGACGCACTGAATATGCATGATATTGAAGTAAGGGGATGGATTGGTATAACTGTTTATCCTTATCAATGGCATCATGACGCTAAATACAATATTCGCTGGTAGTGAATTCACTACAACTACTATTCAATTATTCGTTAAGATTGTTGAGTATGGCTAATGGGAAGCCAGGCTGACAAGAACGCCCCCTTTCTTCTCTTGGGTCGTACAGAAAGAATCTTTCCATGAGCACAATAAGATCAAAGCGTTTGTCTGTTTGTCTAATCACGATGATGGATCCGACTGAACTGCCATTGTGTGATCTAGGGATTAATCACTAAGGGAATCCACTGCTTCTTTTCTCAGGATTTTTTGAGCTAATATGCATCGATACCTAAAATTCATTTTCAATCGAAGTCTTCCAATAGTTAATTCCCGAGGGGGAAAGCTTCAAGATTAGACTATGACTTTTCCTCAGCAACAAGTAGTTCAGTTGCCTAGAAAACCAAGAATATATGTGTGACATTAATGTGGAAAAATGTTCAAGGTCACGATCTATACCTTCTATAAGCAATATTGGCCTACTGCTCTCGTTATCCCATATCAGTTGTATCAAACCCCAAGTTGTACCGTTTTTCTCGTCATATTGATACCTATGACCGTCGATGGTTTCGATATAATATCTTCCGTTTTCCAAGACGAAACGCGGGTAAGAATCCTGAGTATTAAGTTCCTGTAAAAAAGCGTTATAGTCTGGTCTGCCAATGATTACGAGAGGACCTTTTAGAAGATCGACAGAGGAATATTTTGTATCGGCAATGAAGTTTATGCTTGAATTTTCAGCTAGAGATGCAAAAGCATCCTTTAGTTTCCTCATGTCATAACTCCCAGGTTGATCGAATTTTTCTCCATAGACAATAGATGCTTGAAAAACTCCGTCTTTGACAAATACATCCGTGAAGTTTGAAAAACACAATCCTCCAGGATGTTCTTTGAGTCCAAAAAACCAGCTCATAATTCTTGCCACAAGTTGGCAATTCTCGGGATACTCTTCAATTTCATAATCTTGTGCGATAAGTGCTCCCACTGCCACGATCCTTCCCTTCCCAACTTCTGCAACAGCTAAAACAGGTTCGTCTGAATAGGTAGCGAAGACTTCCCAATCATCTGAAACAGAGAATGAGCACCCCCAATCGTAATGAATTCGATCAATGTTTTGGGTAATATAATGTGATGAAAAGGAACCAATAGTAACACCACTTATTTTTTGGCTATTGAAAGAAAGTCCAAAATATTTAGAAACCGTATTTAAATCTGTAGCACAACCAACATGAGTCATAAGGAAAAGATTGCCACCACCTTTCACCCAATCGTCGATTATTGAGGCTTCTTCACTAGAATAAGCTAAATCCCCCGAGCTAATCCCTGTTAACACCAGAATACTGCAACTGGATAAATAGTCAGATGTTATTGGTCTCATGAGGCTTCCTTCAGAACCTTCTATTCTAAGTAACTCTGAAAGTCTGGAAAGGGCAAAATAACCTTTTGATGATTTGTCTTCTACAAGAGCATTGGCAGAGGTTTTCGGTGGAAACGATATCGGAAAAGCAACATTGACCAGAAATAATATGATTAAGCCTATCGTAATGCCGTTCAGAATGAATGATTCCTTAAGTTTTGATAAATGTAACGATCTCAAATCCTACACAGTCTTCAATGTTTTTCAAGACTTGATAACTTAACTGGCCTATGTAAATGAGAGCCTATCATAACACCCACGATTGATGATAGAACAGTTGCTATTGAAATTGCTATCAATGAAAAGTAGAAGACACTCACATAATAGATTTCGATCTCTCGAATATTACTAAATACAGAGAGTGCAATGTAAAAGATTAGAATGCTCCACGAGGATGAATAAAGAGCGCAGATGTAATTCTTGCACAAAATCCCGCCCACCAGTCCTCCCAATACCCAAGGCAAATAAAGCGTCGGGAACAGCCGTTCCACTAATTGTATGTAGTAGCCTGCAAATTGCCAAACAAACTCTTGAAGGCGGGAAAAAATGTATGAAATTGCAAAAGCTCTAAACCCCACCAATATTCCTATAGTCAAGAGAGTTCCTATGATTAAAATTGCAATTGCGCCTATGATCACTTTTTTGATCAAATATTACCCTGGAATGTTTCGCGACGAAGGTGATTTAAACCTATTCATAGTTACCTAGATTTGATACCGTTCTCCAAAAACCTTGCTCATTTCATAACTTCTCTAATTCTTCTAACTCTGTTGAATCGGCTTAAATCAGCCTCCGCCCCCGATTCATTCGACTAGTTTTGGCTTACACGACCCTAGATCAGGTTCTCCACCGTGCCAAGTTGCAACTGAGCGATGTCCACGCAACTGAGGATACAGCCAAAGCCATCGTGGACGAATGCATCGTAGACGCCGAGGCTGAAATTAACGCACTTACAAGGCATCCTGACGGCTGGGCTGCAGAGGAGGATTACTACACCACGATCCAAGGTGTAGCCACGGACCTGGCCGCATCCTACTTGTTCCAGCAAGACATTGCCGCCAGAGCCGTGGGTCGTGCCAACGAAGAGATCCTGATCGACCGGGCCACGCAGCTGCACAACCGCGCCATCGCGCTCTTGGCACAGATCCCGGGCGCCAAGAAGCTGTTCTTCAAGGCTACGGAGGATGAGGATTGAGCGTTTCTGCAACAGTTGATTTGGCATCTTTCCGAGCTGCTTGGACTAGAAAACTGGAGGATCTGCCCCGGTTTATTCGAGCAAGTCTGGAGGAGGCTGGAACGATCGTCAAGCAGGAGATGGAGGCTACTGCGCCTGTGCGAACGGGTGCCTTGAGGTCTTCGATCCGCGTCTTTGTCGAAGGCAACTCGGTCTCGATCATGCCCACGGTCCCCTACGCGATTTACGTGAATGAAGGCACTAGGCCAAGTCCAGGCCGCTACGTGCCGACGATCGGCAAGAGGCTGGTCAACCCTGCGTTGCCCAGCTTTGGCATGCACCCCGGCATCAGGGGGCAGCATTTTGTTGAACGGGCGGGAGACGCTTCGCAGGCACGGATCGCGGAGCTCTTCGCAAGGATCTTGGGAGGTTTAGCTGCTTGAGCTTGAAGGACGCGCATAACGCGATCCTGGAGGCTATCCAGGGGAAGGTGGGCGAGATAACGGATATCAAAAGCGTCTCGATCGGCGAGCTGACGACTCTTTCGCCGGACAAGTTTCCAGCCTGCTACATCATCCCGGATCGCGACGAAGAAGCCGACGAGAACGTGGCCGAGATCTTGCACAAGTTCCGGACGAAGGTGATCGTGATCATTAGGTCCGCGGTGCAGGATGCTCCGTCCGGGATGGCTACGCTAGTCAATCTCTCCGCAGACGTGCACGATAAGCTTCTCGAGGACCGAACCCTTGGAGGCGCCTGCGAGATCTTGCACTTCATCGCTCGCGATTTCGATTACGCGCTTGGCAAAGACTTCCACCTGTTCTGGGCAGTCATCGTGATCGAGCCTTGGAAGGCGATCTGAGATGAAAATAGTGTACATCAGACAAGATTCGGGCGTCTCGATCGACGGCGTCGGCTTCTTCGAGCCGGATAAACCGGTTGAGGTGCCTGATGAGGTGGCGCAGGCTCTGATCAAGTCAGGCCTGTTTCAAGAGCATAAACAAAAACGGAGGTAAAAATCGGAGATGGCGAGATATCTGGGCATCGCGAAAGAAACAGTCTATGGAACGCCGGTCACGCCAACGAAGTTTATCGATGTCGTGAAAGAGGACTTCGCAGCAAGCCAAGAGATCCTCCTGGACGATACGGTTCGGGGCCGAGACTACTATAAGCAGAGCGCGGGCGCCGTCAAGGTCGGAGGAGGCTTCGACTTCTTCGTAGCTCCGGAGAACGGCATAGGTCAGCTGCTCTACTATGCTCTGGGCGCAGTCTCAAGTGCGCAGCAAGGGGGCACATCAGCCTATCTCCACACGATCACGCCGGCAGATGATCCGCCGAGCTTCACGGTTGAGAAAGGCATGGACGCGATAACCGGCCTACAGTATCCAGGATGCAAGATCGCTAAGCTGGTCCTCAAGACGGTCAAGAAAGAGAAGCTGAGCTGCTCAGTTGACATCGTAGGCAAGACCGAGAAGGTGGCAACCCTCAGCACGCCGAGCTGGAGCAACCTGCCAGACTTCACGTTCACCCAGGGAACCTACAAGCTCAACACCGTGGCGAACGGAGACATCGTCGGCGCCGAGATCCGGATCCTCAACGCGCTGAAAGAAGAGGAGTACAGGGCGGGTGCAAGAGTCATCGGCAAGCTGCCGGTTGGAGCCCGAAAAATCGAGGGCAAGTTTGACCTCGAGTTCACCGATAAGACGCAGCTGGAACGCTTCTACGGAGCAGCTTCAGCAACGGAGCCTCAAGCAACATTAACCGGCGTCTCGCTCGACTTCCTGTGGACGGCCGGCGTCATCGAAGGAGACTACAACTATTCGCTGGAGCTTGAGATCCCGCAGATCTACTACTCCACTGCGAAAGCGGTCCTCAACAAACGCGATCTGATCATGCAGGGCGTGGAGTTTCACGCCATCTACGATGCAACAGCGACCTATGTGGTCAGGGCTAAACTGCAGAACAAGGAGACAAGCCTGTAATGAAGCCCACATCCGCATCCGAATACCGAAAGATCCTCGAGGACAGGCGAAGAGCCCGTAAGCTAGTGGCTCTTCCATCGGGCGCAACCTTCGAGATCAGGAAGGTCGGCCTCTTAGCCTTCTCCAGGATCTTCAGAAACAAGCGCAGCCTCTTAGATGAGATCAAGAAGGCTCAAAACGATGAGTCGAAGCTGCTCAAGCTGCTGAGGTCTCCGGAGGTAGGCGACCTCTTCTGTCAGGCGGTTACCGATCCAGTAATTGTGGTTGAGGAAACAGGCAACGACAGAGAGCTCTGCTATCTAGACATCGAGGAGATGGACCTCATCGTACTCTTCAACGAGATAGGAGTCTTCAACGACCTCGACAAATTCGTAGCTGGCAACTTGGGGTTTTTTCGTAAGAAGCAGGCTGGCTCTGGCAGTGGGGATTCTGGCGGAGAAGTATCACAAGCTGCCAAGCGAGATCGTGGATCCTGAAGGAGAGCTGAGTCCCATCGCAAGGCTGATGCTGGACAGCGAAGTGAGCGCAAGAACCGACAGATGGCTCAAGAAGAAGATCAAGACGGAGGGCGAAGACGGTCAACAGGTATCGGTTAAGGACCAGATCAAAGCGGAGTGGAAAGCATGGCGGACCTTGAAATAGACGTCGTGGTTCAAGCCATCGACAGGGTTACAGCGGAGCTACAGAAGATAGGATCCTCTGTCGATGGAATGGCTAACCAGGTTGAGGCCGCCGATGCCAGAGTCCAGACCGCCAATGAGACGACCACGTTCAGCATCAAAGAGCTCGGCACAAGCTTCGCCGGCCTAATGACCAGTGCGACAAGCCTCATCTTCATGTTCGAGCGGATGGAGCGGGCGCAATACACGCTTGACCGAGCTCAAAATCTTCTAGAGGACACGACTAGGCGAGTGCAGAGGGCGCAGGAAGCCTATAATGCAGCTGTGGAGAAGTACGGAGCGGACAGTCCTCAAGCAACAGCTGCAGCAGCAACATTGAAGGCTGCACAGGACGATCTGACGCTTGCGGGCGAGAGGCTTCAGATCGCACAGTCTAACATGAACCAGGCGATGATGTCAACGGTCGCTATGGTCATCCCTGCGGTAATAACCGGTATCACGAGCCTTCAAGGCGTGATCGCCGGCTTCTCAGCTTTCCTGGCTACGAACCCGATGGGCTGGCTCATCATCGCTCTAGGCGCCATCATAGCCCTAGTCGTGGCTCTAGTCACCAACTTCATGGGCTTTAGAGACGCGGTGATCGGCGTCTTCAGCGCGATCTACGCCGCGATCAAACCGGTCGTGGACGCCATCATCGGCCTAGTTCAAGGCCTCTACAACATCGTGAAGGGGATCGTTGACGCGGTCGCGGGCTTCATAAGCTGGCTGACCGGTGCAGCGGGAACCGCGTCTGCGACAGCCGCAAGGATCACCGCCCCGGCTGGAGGGGGAACAGCTCCAATATCGCCAGCCAGAAGCCCAGGGCATATTACATATCTGCAAGGTGGCGGTGTCGTCGAGGAAGCCGGTCTTGCCTATGTGCACCGGCAGGAGATCGTGCTACCTGCTGCTAAGGCTTCGCCCCTGGGAGGCATGCCCTTCAACGATTATAGCACGATCACGATCTATGCCTCGATTGGCAGCGACTACGATGTGTCTCGGTTGGCGGATAGGCTTGATGAGGAGAGGCGGAAGCGCCTTATGGCCTATGGGAGGCGAAGCCTGATTGGTTAGAGATATCGAGGTCAAGATCAATACCGCTAGCGGGTTACTCGATGTCAGCGGCAATGTCGAAGGCCTCTCTTACGATAGGACGACTCTAATGAAGGCTGCGCCTTTCGAGGTTGCTTTGGACAACAGCGACGGCTACTACGATGGAAAATTCGCCCGCTACAACCCTGTAACCATCCGGGTGAAGAAGATGCCGGGCAGCGCCACGTGGACCGACATGTTCGCTGGACGCCTGGTCAACTGGGAAAACGAGCGCCCTTCAAAGGGCGGACTGAAGAGGATCACCAAGCTGTCCGGATTTGACTACTTTATGGATCTGCAGACGGTCAGGCACTCCGGCATTTTCAAAAACCAAACAGCTGGCTCAATTATTTCGAATCTACTGCAGACGTATTGCCCGGACATCGATCGGATGAATATAGATGCTGGTCCTACGCTGACCTATATCGGAGGTCAGGACAAGATGGTTTCAGACTGGATCGCGGACATTCTCGCGCAGCCAGAATGCGCATTGTGGTCGTTCTACATCCTGTACAAGAAAGCCTACTTCAAGGACCTTTCATCTGCATACTGCACTTTCTCTCTGACCGACGATAATATCGGCGAATCAACCGTCCGTGAGAAAGAAGACCTTTACGCTAACCGGATAAAGGTCTACGGGGCGAAGCAGCAGGTCCATCCGCCAACCCTGGACGATTACACCGAAGGCGACGCAGCGAATTGGGTTGGAACGAACATCACCCTTTCAAACGAGGCCAACGAGAAGAAAGTCGGATCATACAGTCTGAAGGCGACCCACACCAAGAGCACGAATCGCGATTTCAGGCGAACCTTCACGTCGGCTCTAAACCTGAATATTCTCAAAACCCTTAACTTTTGGATCATGCAGGACACGGTGCAGTCCGCGCAGATCCGCCTCGAGACCGATGCCTCAAACTACTATTACCGCAATACTCCGATGGCTGAAGCCAATAAGTGGGAGCAGAAGAGTTTTCCTGTGAGCGCGGACTCTACCGGATGGACAGCGACAGGTTCTCCAAACTGGGCGAACATTACGGCGATCCGGTTTTATTATCCTTCGACCGACACCACGACCGGGACGACTCGGGTTGATAAGCTGCACCTTCTCGGCGGCCCTATTGTTAAAGTGGCTGAGGATTGGTCCGGTATTCTGCAATACGGTGTTAGGGAGCATGAGCCGATCGTGGACGAATCGATTACCGATCCGCAGTTTGCCGAGAAGCTAGCGCAGACGTGGCTCGGTGAAGTCAATGCGACGAAGAATGAGATCAAATGTCTACAGGACGAAGGAGATGTCGATTTATCCGTACTCGAGGAGGGGAAGCTGGTGAACGTGAATATCGCAAACGAAGCGATCTCGGGCGGTTTCGTCCTGCTCGAAACCCAGCATAAATTTATCCCGCATTACGGTGTTCAGGTGACATACGTTCTAGGCGATCCGCCGTCGGTCTATCAGCTTGAGATTCGCAACATGATGAAAGAGATCGACCGGCTGAAGAAGAAGGGAACCGATCCGGATTCATCGATCGACGTCTGGACCAGCCTCTATGTCGCTGGGCCTTCTCCTTCGGGCAGCTTGCTGTCTGACGATGTTGAGATCATCAGCTGCTTTCCGGAATGGCCTGGAGGAACCTTCCCCTACACTTTTCCGTTCAATTTTACGGATCCGGCCTGCACACTCACGATCACCGAATCATAGGTGATAAAGAATGAAGACAAAACTGAAAGAACCGAGAGCCAAGATGACGCTGACGATCAGAGACCTCGAAGGCAGGATCATAGCGGTTGAAGACGACTGCGTCTTCACGACGGTTGGAAAGCAACAGCTGGGCGACCTGATGCGCGGAGACGCTGCTGGCAAGAAAATAAGCCATTATGCACTGGGCGACAACGGGACCACGCCGACGGTCGGCGATACCGCCTTGCTCAGTGAGAAGTTCCGCAAAGCCATAGACAGTCAAAGCAGAAGCGGAACACTTGTGACCATCACGGGCATCCTGCTGTACTCGGAAGGCAATGGATCTGGCAGTCAGGTCTACCGTGAAGCCGGGCTCTTCAACGACCCAACGACAGGACAGATGTATGTCCGGGCTAACTTCCCGGACAAGACGAAGACTTCAAGCCAGCAGTGGACACTTCAATGGCAGATCCAGTTCTAGGTGATGTAGATGGGTAAAGGAATTAAGCACACGCCGGTTGGAACGCAGCTTAGCCAAGCGGAGTGGGAAGACGACGCATCACATTTCCTCGCCTCTGGCACAAGCTTCCCCTCCTCGCCAAGCGAAGGCGATCTCTTCTACCGCACGGACCAGCACAAGTGGTATTTGTATAATGGAGTGGGATGGACGAATTTAACAACTATTTCTATAATTAGAAGTGTCTTTACGGCTTTTACTGTTGATTCAACTCTTAATGCAGAGAAATTCATTATTAAATATGTTAAAAATGCCTTGAATAAAAACGGATTAGTGGTAGTCCATACTACAGCAAACGATATAACAGCATTCTTAGGCGAAGAGAATCTTCTAAAAGGAATGACACCAACATTATCTAATTGGGCTGCTAATCCCTCTACTCTTGAAAATAGTACGGATGAGGATGAAACAACAGTAACGGGTGACGGTTCGGCGAAGAATGTAACCGCTTACATGACCTGGGATTTAGGTTCTTCTTACACTTTTGACCTGATTTTTTCTATTAAAACTCAAGGAAGTGGTTCGGGTCGCACTGCAACTTTTACTTGTCAAATTTCTACAAATGGTGTTGACTGGACGACTCTCTGGACTCATACTAATACTGATACTACAGTTAGATATCAGCAACAAGTTTTTGAAAGACAAACTGCTCAATATGTCAGACTTAGCGCCTGGAGTTCCGATAGCAGTTATTATTCTAAATTAGCTTGTTACGAAATATCTGCTTTTAAAGCAAGAGATAACGCTGGTCTTTCGAGTGGAGTTGCAAAAACTTTGTATGTCGTCGCTGGGAAAGCAAATTCTCCAGATACTTTGCTTCTCTATGCTAAAAAAACAAGTGGTTCCGGAACCCTCTATTACTCAGACATTGCCCAGGAGGTGCCTTGAGAGTGCCAGAGAAATATCCGAGTTGGAGGGAAGGTACGGGTAAATTTGATCCCGAACAGCCATTTGAATTTGCAGACGCACTTGACAAGTATCAAGCGGTGTATTGGGCTAGAGTCAGGGCGTTCAGCACCACCGCCGTGAAACCGCTTAAAGTAGGACGCATCTATAAAGGCACCGAAATCGAGATCGATTGCTACGTCACTGAGCGGATCAGAGAACTCTACCAAGCCGGCAAACTCGCCGTAGACGACTATGTATTAGTGCAGTTTGTCGATGGAGATCCAAATAAGCCACTTGCAGTTGAGAAAGCGTACAAGTCGTGGTAGGTCGCATAACGACTGTTAAGTGACTTGCTTCGTTTCAAGAAACAATCCCAAATAAGGAGAATTGGAAGAATAACCACTACGGGTAGATGAAGGTGAATGAATACGAGCGGGGACTAGCGGAAGGATACGTGGTAGGGAGCACCTTACACTACGCTCACCGAAAACCTTGTCCATATTGTGGTCGAGAGATCCCCGAAGACGCCAGATACTGCTGCTACTGCGGAAGAAGAGTGGATTAACTATCACTTGCGCGAGGTTCTGTTAAGTCTTTTGACCCAAAGCATTACTATGACTCAACCCATAGCTCCTCTGTTCCTTTAGTGAATTTCATAAAGTTGTATTCATCAATGATTTTTGCCAATGTTTTTCGTCCATTAGTATATAGTTCTTTTTTTAAAGCATTAGAGGCCTCGCCTAAGTTCTTTATTGAACGGCTTCCAATATATGACTGAACTGCTTTCCGAAGCTTATTTTGAACCCGTATCAAGAAGATATAATAGGTTTCATTCGTTGTTTCTGCTACCCATCTATTACCTATGCCACAACCATAACCTGCCCTAATGGCGTTATCCCACATAACAAAGAATTGTGGAACTAAAACATGTAAAACCTTTGAAGCTGCTACTGGTGAACCTGTAGCCTTCAGAAATCTTTGAAAAACGTCTTGAATATCGTCTTTCAAAGGCATAAGTTCAGCAGTTTCAATTCTATAATTACTAAATTTTTCAAGTAAATTTTTTGAATCGATTATGCATTTTGAAATCTTGCCAACATCGAAGTGCCGACGCATTATTCCCCAGTGGTTTAGAAACCATACGATCTGTTTAGGCTCAGGATTGTTAATAGTTTCTAGATAGCCTTTATCATTATTTGTTGTTTTTTTGTAAAGAGGCACAGCCTTAGCTAATTGTTGCCAAAGCATAAGAGATCACGATAACCGTGCGCGATAATCTTTAAACCTCTCCTTTAATCGTTCTCCTGACGGCGTCTCTGAGGGCTTCGTTTACGGATGTGTAGGGGGCTTTCCCGGTTTTGATCCATGCGTGGATCTTGCGGTAGTGTTCTACCGGTATGTTGGCGGTCTTCCATTGGGTCCTGTTTCTTCCGGATGCGTGGCTCTCTTCGGTGAGGTGGTGGTCTTTGATCAGGGTTACGGCGGCTTCGCGGCAGAGCTGGTCCACGGATCTGTAGACGTTGCTGTTCTCGACGTATTCTCGGATCTGTTCGTGGAAGGGGGCGGGCATCTGGATACGAC
>Ga0315282_10011810_pt1 | contig 13465 bp, 10 predicted proteins | sample YL17G07_20_MG_FD_203693 | JGI IMG/M metagenome (GOLD analysis project Ga0315282, IMG submission 203693) | Sediment microbial communities from Yellowstone Lake, YNP, Wyoming, USA - YL17G07_20 | ecosystem: Environmental > Aquatic > Freshwater > Lake > Sediment | place: USA: Wyoming | collected...
GGACTTGGAGCAGATTCATTCGCTTAAGGAGATGAGTGAGGAGACAAAGATCGATGTTGTTGCGTTGGTGCAAGCATCCATGGTATACGGAGACCTAGAGTCGATAGCGATCCCCGAATCTATTTTGGCAGACTTGACTGATGCTCGGCAGGAAAAACCAGACTCTGCGGAGCTTACACAGTCAGGAGTAGTTGTGTTCAAGCGAAAGGGCGGGGAAGGCAAGGCTTCTCATTTTTCAGAATACAAACCTGCAGTGGTAATCAAGGTCCTGAATGTCCTGGTCCCTCTCCTGAAGGATGAAATCGCGAAGCGCAGAAAAGCGCACGAAAAACAGCTTGAAGCTCTCCAATCAATCAAGCAGTCGCTAGCAGCAGTCGAGAAGAGGCGGCGCCCAGCGCGCCAACGAGAGACTGGGGCAACCTGAGGACCCGTCTGGCTACACGGCGTCAGTTTTTTTGAAGATTCTTCCAGCTGTGTCTACTTAGGTACAGCTTGAATTCTGTCCTAGAGGAGTCATAGTTTCCTCTTAGCAAAAGCTTATGAAAGTTAGCCTCTCTCTCTCAAAGACGGATATCTGTTGCCAAAAGAGATCGTCGTGTCCGATGAAGTCTTCCAAACACTCCAGCTTCACCGTTGGCCAGGGGAGACATTCTCGGAAGTCATTCGGAGAGGAGTCAGAAGAGGGGTGGCCCAGCACGAATTCTATGATGTCAGAACGCTGAATCAAGAGCAATTTGATGCAATCGTGCGTTCTGAGGCTCCTAAGTCCTGGCCGTAAGAATCGTTGGGAAACGCAAACCTGAAACTGAATCTCCTCCAGATGTCATAGTTACGTGAAGACGCACTACTGTCGATTATCTGATCGGTATTCAGGGAATCTGTCGTTACCTTGTGGCTATGAATGAAGGTAACTGAAAGAAGAGCGACCAGGCAGCAGCGGCCGAGCAATAGCCGATTACAATCACCGTGTACCTTCGTGATGTCCCTCCAGCTGGCTTGCTGCGTAAGATCATGTACGCTAGGGAAACGAAAGCGAATGGGAGCGCGGGCAACAGGTACCATATGAAAACTTGGCCGTAGGCCGTGGCACCAAAAAACGCGAATGCGAGAAACGCTGGCAAGAGCATTAAAGAGGCCCTTTTCAATTCACGCACAATCACGAAAACGCAGGATATGAACGATATTGGCCACGTAAACGGATTGTATACTGAAAGAGTGGATAGTCCGTACTGGATGGAGGTAGTTGTCAGGGTACCCGCGTTCCCGTTCATGATGAGATGAGTCAAGGTGTCTGGGCCTTCGATGCCGGTTAGGAAATTGAACAGTAACCAGAATGGGGGAGGGGTTCCTCTGCCAAAACGAAGATTTTCTTGGAACCTCCACATGTCCATCTGTAACCCTACGAAGTCTTGGATTGAATGACCATTAAGGAAGTAAACCGCGTACGTACCTGTATATGTGAGAATCGCAATCGGAAGGCTCAGCAACAACAGTGCGATAGATTCTTTGTCCCTTTGATACGCTGCAAAGAGCAAAATCGCCGGGAACACAAAGATCCCAGTCCACTTAGTGGATGCTGTCAGCCCGAGGATGAATCCTAGCGGAATCCACGCCCAATGCGAACGCCGAAAGAATACGAAAACGAGGACATACAATGTTGCAAAGAAAGTGCAATAGACATCCAACAAGCTCGCCGCGGAGAACTGAACAAACATACTATCAAACCCAAGGAAGAAAGTCGGAAGCAGCGCATAGTGTGACTGTAGTAATCGTCTGGCAATCAGGAATGTAACGAGGAGCGTCGCAACTCCAAAGATTATACTGAGTACGATCTGACTTCCGAAGATGAGTTCTGAAAAGCCGATCAAGTATTTCGCTAGTGGTGGATGCTCGAAATTAATCTTCTCAGGCGACAAACCGTGAACATAATCCCAACCAGCCAACGCATACAGCTCATTGTCTGCCATTGAAACTATGCCCGAAAGCGTTTGGAGGTATTCTTCCTGATACCCACCATAGTCGAAACTCCATGAAGGCACGAGTGAGACAGCATGAGAGATGAAGAGGGCAAGTATCGCGATCAGAAGGAAATAGGTGAGCGCGTTCCTATGCTTGAGAAGAGAAGAGGTTTTCGATCTCAACTGCAAGTAATAGTTGTATGCCATGAGCCTCTATCTTCAGTCATCTCATGAGCTGACTAGTATCACAGCTAACGCTGTGCATCAGATAAATCCGTACAAAAAGAGAAAGAGAAAGAGAAGGGGGGCTCGCGCTTAGCCGCTTGAGCCGTCAATGACTGAGAACGCGAAGACTCCACCAGTGGTTGATACCACTTTCAGCGTGTATGCCGCGCCCGGCGTGTAAGAACCGGATACTGACAGACTGAATTGCTGAGAGCTGCCTATGGCTATGGCTGTAGATGCGCCCGTTGTCAGTGCGTTTCCACCGAGATACACAGAGGCTACAGTAACTGGCGCTGATCCAACATTTCTCAATGTAAAGACCAGGGTTGCTGGGGTGGCCCAGTTGTATGCTTCCATAATGAGCTGTTCTTTGGTCTGTGAGCCTCCGCTGCCCATCAGTCCGCCTAACAGGCCGATGCTCCAGACGTACACGATGATGCTGGCTGCGACTGCAATAGCGATCATGAGTAGGGTGGCGATGACTGGCGAAACTGCGCGTTTGCTAAATTTGAATCTGCCAATCTTCATTTTCCTTCAATCCCTCCTTCTGTTTGTGGCATATGTTCTGTTAGGCACATAGTTAAGACGATTAGCATATTCAAGCATATTCACACATATCCACCCTAAAATACAGTATGCCCATCGGAATACAGGTTTTCCACTCGACTCATGAGAAATGTCTGCCAACAGTTTCAACCAATCTGAACCTCTGAGGTGTTGCGGAAGTTTGAGGAATCTTAGGTATTCCTTTGACGTTCCTCCGATTGACTGCGACGCCAAACACTGCGTACGAACTTTGCGTGAGACGCAAAAGTCTGTAACACAGGGACGGCCAGAGGACGCGATGGTGATCCTTGAACATTCGAGTGCGAATTCTGTCATCTCCCTCTGCTAGAAAAGTATCTGAAAGAGACGGTCGAATTTAGTTACGCGACTTCTGAATGCAATCATAGGTAATTGAAGTGGTCGATTCTGACAAGTTTGATCCTCATAAACATCGGTAAAATGATTCTCATCGCCGCAATCGGTGTTCTTTGGCTTCTGGCGTCAGGAATCTCCCGCAAGCTGGACGGACTGGAGAAGGTAATTCTAGCTGCAAGCCTTGGGATCACCTCCCTATTTCTAATCGCATCCTTCACAATAGTGACAAGATTGCCTTCTGATCTGGTAGTGTTCAGTGTTTCAGTGCTTACGATCATCGGCTTGGTGGCAGTTTGGCTGTATCGGAGGCCGAGAACCCTTCACCCAAAGATGGAGATAAGCAAACTTGCGCGATACTGGCTTCCGCTATGTCTATTCTCTTTTCACGTGGCGCTATGGGCAATTTACTTCACCAATTATCCTTATTTTCCTAACAGTGATGCCATCGATGTCGTATGGCACAGCGATATCACAAACCAAGTTCTTCAGGGATCCATTGTTGGGCCTGTTGCTGCCCCTGGTTTCCCGGCCGGTTCGCACATACTGTTCGCATTCGTATCGCAATTTCTTGGTTTGGATGTGCTTTCGTCGCTCAGAGTAACAGCCGCTGTAATCGAATCTCTCTCAGTGTTAGTCGCTTGCTGCCTGTTCAGGAGGCTCTTCTCGTCAAGATTGGCAGCGGACTATGCTGCAGTTTCATTTGCTCTGGTCATCCCGTCGGGTTTCATCTACTACGCCAAGATCGGAGCTTACCCTAACATAATCGGCGACTTCTTCGTTCTAACCTCACTGTTGATCGCAGCAATTGTGATGCAAAAAGCAACTGCGCGTCCGATCGTCACGGCAGCCATAATTCAAGCCGTTGCCTTGTTTTCTCATATCAGTGTTATCGTTTTCGGTGGGCTGGTAATACTATTCGCACCTGTAGTCTGGATACGATATCGCTCCAAGTTTCGAGCCTACTTTCTCTCCAACTTGGGCTTCTTCGTTTTCCCGACCGTGGCGTTGATCTTCGCTTCCCGCACGGTCGCTGCTCAGGTTACTTACACCTCGACGCTCTATCTAGATCTAAACAACAATGTTGGTTTGGTTTTCCAACAGTGGCTGCACAATTACGTGCTCTTTGCTGGGCCGCTTGGCTTTCTTCTAGTGATAATTGCCGCCATTTGGGTGAGGGTAAGACTGCAGAAACGCTTGTGGCCCTCGTTCTTTGCTGGATGGTTCACTCTGCTTTTTCTCATGGTGTTTGTTAGTACCAACGACTGGCGACTAGCTCTCCTGTCGATGGTCCCCGGAGCAGGGCTGCTCGGTTTGTTCTTGTCGAGGCTGCATGAAGCTATTGAGAAACTCGCCACTCCTAGATTTGCTCGCGTGGGAATCGGCAAGAGTACTGTGGTTGTGCTAATGCTATTCCTCATACTGGTTCTTGCAGTGCAAGGACCAACCGCCTTTGTTGTTAGCCAGGACTTAGCGAGCAGGCAAGCGTCGGTTCAGAGCAACATCTACGATTCAATGACTTGGATTCAAACCCATACGCAACCGGATACTGCTGTGGTAAGCGTTGGCCTGCAAAGAGAGTACCAATACTTGCCAGTGATTACTAATCGAACTTATCGAGGTGATTTCAACCTCGATTCAGAAGGGATTCTGAAACTTCAAACCGAGTTCACATTCCGCTTCGCCGCAGTCTCAAACAACTTCAGTGGCTTGAACAGCTTCTACGGATCGAACAATTTCCGAACAGTCTATCAAAACCCAGATGTGGTGATATTCGAGCTCATCAAGTAAAGCAGACACACGAAGAAGACGAATAGTGAAGAGCAATGGGGAACTCTGGAAAGAGCTTTGAGCTGACACACGGGATTGGTCGCTATGTGCGCTCGAACTTCAACACAATAACCATCACCTGCGTGTTGATCGCAGTTGCCTTTGTGCTTCTCCAAGAAGCGGAAAAGGGCACACTTCTCTGGGATGAATCTGTTCACGCCCTAGACGCATACAATTTCTACAGGATCCTTCCAACACTAACATCCGATCCTCTGGGGAGTTTGGTTAGATTTGCCGAATTCTCCCCATATTACCCCCCAATGTTTGGAATAGCGACTGGGTTAGCCTACGCGTTCTTCGGTGTTACGCCCTTTGTCGCTAGAGCGACATCCATATTCTTCGGATTGGTGACTTTGCTCTTTAGTTACCTGCTGGCGAGTGAGATTTCTGATCGACGCATGGCGGTTTCTGGCGTCATCCTATTGGCCTCAACCCCAATCTTTCTCTTCGTCAGTACGCTCGCGTTCCACATTACTATTGGTCTTGCTTTCAGCGTCAGCGGACTCTACTTCTATCTTCGCGCGCTTCAGAAAGGGAACCTGAGGACATATGCACTGGCGGGAGCTCTTGAGACATTCTCGATTCTGTCAAATTACATTCTGCTCCCAATCTACTTGATGACCATAGTTCACTACCTAGTCTTTCACAAGAGAAGAGTATCACAAATCGCTGCCCTAGGGCTGCCGTTCTTGCTCGCTGTTCCTTGGACTTACTACACTCTAATCGTACTAAGTCAACTGAGAGCCTGGACATTTTCCTTGAGTGCAACTGTAGACGCATACAAAAGACTCGTCTGGTCTGATCCAGCAGCTTGGTATTGGTATCCAGCCCAATTACCACGCCAGATTGGAATTCTGCAGTCGCTGGCAGTTGTGCCCGCGTTAGCGTATTCCATTATGAGGCTGACCAGGCAGCGACTATTTCTTCTGTCTTGGTTATGTTCAGTGTATCTTGCTTTCGTATTGATACCTAACAAGGATTGGAGGTACACGAGTTCCTATGTTCCAGCATTGACAATTATAGTCGCAGACGCTCTCTGGTCAGCCAGTCGTTACCTTAGCAGTATCACTTCCGGGATCAAGATCAAGCGGCAGTTCATCCGGCCAACCTTTTTCGCGATGGTTATCTTGATCCTCGTTGCCGCTTCAGTAACCTCTCAATCCATTAGTCAGGCGCATGAGGTGAATATTGCGATTGAGCCTGCGGCTAGATACATAGCTCAAAGGTTAGGGCATAACGAGAGTGTGGTGGTTCTGTTGGCCTCAAATTGTAGTAGCCCGCCCCTCCTTGCGTTTGAACTTGCACGTTTTGGGAAGAGTAATGATGTCTGGATGTACCCGGACCTACCCGTTGATGTGGGCGCTGCAATCTCGATCAACACAACCCGTCTGTTTTCTAGAGTTACCGAGACAGGGACACGGTTTGGTCTCCTGTGGATTGGTGCTCAGAGTCCGTTGGTCGTCAACCTAGTCGAACGACTTGCTGGCGATCCGCGCATAGTATCGACGGTAACATTCGGAGACGGTCTTTCCCAAGTCCTCATCTACGAATTCGCGGTTCTCAAGAGTTCCAGAGCAATCGACCCCTGTTTCCCCCAAATCGTTTGGATCCGAATTAGGGCAGATGCGAGTCTCTGTTGATTGTCTGACATTTCTTGTGCATGTCGGACCCTTCAGCCTCCTAGACATATCGAGGCATATCAATCCATATCTACGTTGTTCGAATCACAGTCAGCTGATGAAGGCTCTGTAATGCTAGCACAGAAGCTAGTCCGACTACCCAACGAGAAGCATGAATTGCCCCATATTTACGTCATAATCCCTGCTCTAGATGAAGGCCAAGCAATCGGCGAAGTCATAGAGGGCACAAAGCAAGCGCTCAAAGGATTCCAATATGAGATTGTCGTTGTAGACGGGTTTTCAACTGACAACACGGTTCTAGCGGCAAAACAGCTCGGGGCAACGGTTCTCACCGAAAAATCACGCGGCTACGGGGGCGCCTACTTGACCGGCTTCGAATATGTAACATCAAAGAATGAAAACTCGATAGTCGTCATGGTCGACGCCGACTCAACTTATGACCCTGAAGACATGCCGGCTCTGATTGAACCCATCCTCGAAGGCAAAGCGGACCTAACGCTTGCCAATCGGTTCGCTAACATGGAGCCTAATGCGATGTCCCTGAGGAATATGGTTGGAAACAAGATAATCTCCAAGATCGTAAGCAGGCTCTACGGTGTTGACATCCATGACTCACAATCAGGTTTCAGAGCGGTTTCCGGGCATTGTCTTCGAGCAATGTACTTAGAAGCCAAGGGGATGCCAATCGCAACTGAGATGTTGACTGAGGCACGAAAAATGGGAGCCAAGATACTTGAGGTTTCAAGCAAATACAGAGGGCGAGTCGGAGACTCCAAGATTCGTCCAGTTCGGGACGGATACAACATATTGTGGACAAGCCTAAGACTTGTTTCAGAGTTAAATCCATTCATTATTTTCGGAAGCTCGGCTTTGGTATTCTTGGGAGTTGGAATCGGCTTTGGTCTCTACACTTTCTACGGATGGTACCAATGGCAATTCTTCGGCGCCAACACTTGGCCTCGACTAGGATCAGCCATGCTTTCGTCAGTTTTCCTGATTGGTGGAGCGATAGTGTTCGCACTAGGCATGGTGCTCGATACAATGCTACGTTCATTTCGCGCCTTGTCGCGCAGAACGGGAATCGATTAGCGTCGAAATCGATGTAGAGAGAACTAATGATTGCGCGTTCGTTTTCTTGTTTCTGAAGACGAGAATCGAAATGTTTCCCATCAGAGGCAGCAACTTGTTCAGAGCTTTCTCCAAGTAATCTACTGGGCGAGCGAAGGGCGTTGGAATATGCATTTGTGACAGAATCGGTGGAACAACGTGACAAGTTCTCTGAAGCTCTATCGCCCATCCGTTTGGAGCCAACATGGCTGACCAAGTGCCGACCTTTTGGATCGAGACATGTCCCACAGATTCATCCAGCTGATCAATCAGTCTTCCAGAAAGCAAACGCATGATAAAACGCATGAGTCCAAAGTTAGGAGTGGTCACAACTACCGAGCGCTCGGCAGTTCTAAAAAGCTCTGTCGCTGTGTCCTTTGGCTTTTCAATGTGTTCAATAACTTCCGAGCAAAGAACGACGCCAAATGCTGAATCTCTGAAGGGCAAATGTGAAACGTCTGCTCTAACAACTTCACCTTCGGTATCTTGCGCCCGTCGCAGGTAATTGCGCGATAAATCAACACCGTATGCAGACACTCTGGGCACAGTTGCAGCTAGTGCCAGATATTCTCCAGTTCCACAGCCTGCGTCAAGGAACAAATCGGCTGGCTTCAAGAGCGAATGCAAAACCGTCCAGATCGCTAACATCCGTTCCTGATGATAGCGCGCGTCCCAGAACCGTGCTGATTTGTATCGTTCTGTTGCCAATCCCTCTCTTTCGTAGAAATCGACGGTTTTTCGAACCAGGAACTGAACCTCCTGTTGTGCAGTCTGAAATCATCAGGTAAGTGGAACTGGATACATCTTATTAGATTGTAGCCACGCACAGATTTCGACTCGGTTAGTCAGACATCGACGGAAGCCGGTCGATGTTCCAAACATGCCACATCTGAGAATCGCCTTTGTCACTGACGTGATATACCCGTTTATCATAGGTGGAGCGCAAAAAAGAATATACGATTTTTCAACTCATCTTGCGAAGAGAGGTCATGAAGTTCACGTCTTCGGCGTTAAATGGTGGAAGGGTAAGTCCGAGATCGAGCTTGATGGAGTCGTGCTACATGGTCTTTCCCAGCCACTTTATCTCTACACGCATGGCCGACGCACAATTATCGAGCCAATCCTCTTCTCATTGTCTCTAGCGCTACACGCGCAGGATTTTTCCTTCGATGTAGTCGACGTTAGTGAATTCCCGCTGCTTCCATGCTTTTCAATGAAACTCGCCACGATGTTGACTCAGGTTCCTTACATTATTACCTGGCATGAAGTATGGGGGCCGTATTGGAGAAAATACCTTAGGAACATCGGATATCTTGGCAGTCTAGTTGAACGGCAGATCTCTATGCTGCCCAATCATTGTATCGCCGTATCGCCCAAGATCAGGCGAGGTCTCATTTCCATAGGTGTAGAGGAATCGGACATCACACTGATACCTAATCCACTTGACTTAGACGCCATCAGCAAACTGAAAGCGACCGATCGAAGAACTGATTTGATCTCCGTCGGTCGGCTGATCAAAGAAAAGAATCTGGACGTTCTAATCAGGGCCGTAGCTATTCTCGCACCAAAGCACTCGTCATTACATTGTGACATCGTAGGCGACGGCCCTGAGAGAATCAGACTCGTGAAGTTGGCAGACGAATTAGGTGTGTCCAATCGAATAGCCTTCATGGGTTGGATTAGTGATCACGCTTACGTTCTTTCATTGATGAAATCGGCTAAGCTCTTCGTGCTACCCTCCAGTCGAGAGGGATTCAGTATAGCTCTTGCTGAGGCCAAGGCCTGCAAGCTTCCCGCAATCGTGTATTCTGGACATGATACTGCTGCACAAGAGATGATGCGAGATGGGTGGGACGGATTGCTCTTCGATCATCTCGAACCAAATGAACTCGCATCGCGAATCGATCTGCTCCTGTCGAGAGAAGGCTTCAGGCAGGAATTATCCGAGAACGCACTCCTAGGTGCCGAGACATTTGAACTGGGGAAGGTCATTCCACAATTGGAATCAACCTACAGCGTGGTTTGTGACAACTTTGGGAGGTCGTCAAGAAGTTAATTGCGGAAACTATGCGAGCCTCTAACAGTTCTCATTTACGGATACAATTGTGTAGTTCCCTGAAGCATATTCAACCCTCTGTACGTTGTTGGGTACCCAAGAGGGAACTGGGCCATCGAAAACGATGTACGTCACATTCATCCTGCAAACGTAATCGCGAAATGTTTGATTCGAAGGGGGGGTCGTGAGAATTATGTGAGCGTCCGCGACCATCTCTCTTTCACTCATCAGCGAGAACCAGACAGGATCTCCGACAGCGACGACTGGTTTGCTGCTGATAGCTGCAATGTACATTGCTGGTACGAGAGGGGCAATTGTCGTGCCCGACTTAGCGTGAGTCTGTTCTGACCATTTTGTGATATTCATTATGTCAGGATTATTGTTTCTGTAGAAGTCATGTGCGTTTTCGCTGGTCCAAAGACTCTCTCCCGCACCAAAGATGACGAGCAACAGCAAGAGGAATATCTTACCTCGTTTCGAGAGAGTCGCCCAAGGTAACGTTCTTGTCCGCAAATTGCTCACTTGGGTGCTAGGACTCCGGATCCATCTCGTAAGAACGGTGGCAAACACAACGAGCGCGGGTGGTGTGGCGTAGTATAGCAACCGAATGGAGATGTTCGGTGTAAACACAAACGGAACCGCTAACAATAGCGGACCGAGAAACCAAGATAAGACTGGTGAAGCTTCACGAACCGGTGGGTAACGGAGTATGAAGAATAGCGTAGCGAGCACGAGTAACCCACCCAATCCAAACGTGACAACGAACAAACCCACGGTTCTGACGATTCCCTGACTGAGTAGACCCGGCAGACTGGGGCCGGTCGGAATGAGTGAAAGGTAAAGCTGCAGCCTAGGAACATACCAGAAGGTAAGAACCGTCAGCCCTAGGACCATTGCTAACAGCTTATGCAGTGCGTGCCTTGAATCCTTCCTATGGAAAAGAATTGCAACGTTAATACAAATTATCGCCACAACAACTGCCAATGATAGATGATGAGTTAACCCGATCAGGACAATCATCAGCGCAAGCTCTAGTTGGGCCATCCATTCTGATTCCGTGAGTAAGACAACTGCAATCGCGATTAGAAAGCTGGCCATTAGGTTCGGATACCCACCCCATGTTAGCGGGTAAACATGGCTGGCATCTATAGCGTACAACAGTGCCACGATCCATCCGACCATTGACCCACCGAGCCTGCGTCCCAGGACAAAGAGAGGAAGGGCTTGTAGAATATCAAAGGCCAAACCCAAAGTGAATACAGTCTGTAAGGGCGGAGCGCCAAATATAATCGGCATTGAGAGTATGATTTGGAAAAGAGGCGGGTAAATCCAAGGTGTGCCTGGAAAGTATAGAGTATGCACAGCGGGAACCCCCGAGTTGTCTATGATTTCCCGCGCTTGTACCAAGTGAAGAAGAGGATCTGTCCCTGTGGGCATCAAATCACGGAAGACTGCCAATCGTAATACTAGGGATAGCGCCAATGCTGCTCCTAAGAACACAGCAGTCTGAATGTGCGGTTGATGGCTTGATCGAGGTCTCGCAAATGTCAACCAGCAAACACCATTCTTACCTAATGACTAGGGAACTAGGGTCACCATTCACGATTGTCTACCGCCCAGCACTTCCCTAATCGCTAACGTAACTGCCTCCATACTGGAGACCGCAGGTTTCCATCCCAACTCCTTCAATCGCGAAGTGTCTAGCCACATTTCCTTCACGTCCCCGATCCAACCAGCGCCTTCTGGAGTCCCGCCTGAGAAGTCGATGTGGGCATTAGATTTCGTTTCCTGAATTACGATTTGCGCTATGCTTGCAACATCGATGCAGTCGTTGGATCCCAAGTTGAAAACATTGACATGCGCCTTCTTCTTTTGCCAAGAAATCACAATTCCTTCAATCGCGTCTCGAACGTGCAGATATGACTTAATCTGTCTTCCATCTCCGAGAACTTCGAGTCTGTCTGGGTTGGCGCGGATCTTGGCGATAAAGTCGTTTATCACTCCGTGTGAACTCCGAGAGCCGACTATGTTCGCCAGCCTTAAGATTACGCAACGAAATCCGAAACATTCCGCATACGCCGAGGCTAACGCCTCACAAGCCAGCTTGGCGGCGCCGTAAGTGGAGATCGGGCAGAGCGGTCCATAATCTTCCGGGGTAGGTAGTTTCGTGGCGTTGCCATAGACTGTGGAAGTTGACGCCAATACAAATGACTCCACGGAATTCCGCCGCCTGATAGCTTCAAGAAGTAGCTGTGTGGCCTGGACGTTTTGCTTGAATTGTTCGTCGGGTTTTTCCATGCCGCTCCTAACGTCTGGATCGGCCGCGAAATGAAAAACATGTTTTATGTTATCAAGGGATTTTTCGAGGCTGTCAGGGTTCAGCAGGTCACCGCGTATGAACTCGAAGTTCGTTGACTTCATTGCGTCCGCTAGGTTTTCCATGGTTCCGGTGGACAGATTGTCGAAGCCTCGGACCTGTTCTCCATTATCGAGAAGTCTGTCTACCAGGTGGCTACCGATGAATCCTGCTGCGCCGGTTACTAGTATCAAAGCGTACTGCCGATTATTGATTGAGATGAGACAACACTATAGACTCTTTTAACTCGTTCAAGTACGTCCGTGCTCTAGTGCCGGAGCATTTCTGCTTGCTTTCGACTACTGCTCTTTCTCCTGCGAGGCATTTGAGGCTTCGAATGCAATTCTGGAAGTAGTTGTCCCTGTTTCAAGCGTCGTGCTGAGAACGCTTTCCAGAAAACCCGTTAGGAATGCTAGATTGTTGATGATGGCAACCATCCCCAATGTGCGACTTACTTGTGCTTCGGGCGAGGTCCTGTTATACCAGATATCCTAACTAGCGTTTGATTTCTGGCAAACAATTCCCAAAGCTAGCTAACTGACGAACTTCAATTCCTTTCCGCGATTCTGCAAAAGAATTGAACTAAAGCTCTTGTCGAGCGTCGCTTACTTTGAAACTTCGAATACGATCGGTGAGGTGGTAATCCTAGCCTCCAACGTTGTGCCAAGTATGCCCTCCAGGAAACCTGTTAGGAATGCGAGGTTGGTGATGAAGGGGTTCTTTGCCACTATGTAGCCCTCGCGGAGAATGACATCACCATATCCAAATACCCTAAGTCGCTCGAGAGCTTTCCCCCAATTGTCTTTCTTGTGTGGATCAACGTTCTGGCTGGCCTCAATTGAAATGGCCGTTGTCTCCCCCAGTTTTCGGCCAGTCTCTCGAAGTTTGTCTTCAGGTACGATCTCGACAAGAAGTTGCAGGTTTTCTTGGCTGAAGAAGGCGACCCTGCTGATGCCTACATAGTACTCGCCGGGGAACTTCCAATCATACATTGCCATGCTGCGATAAACATCGAACATCTTGGAGATGAAGGGCTTAATCCCCGGCTCCTTCCCCTCGCGAATTAGCTGCTCAAGATACTCTCTATCTTTCTCCTCGAAAATTACAGTAGTCCTCCTACCCGCCTTCCTCTCCAAGAAATCTACTCCTCTCTGGCCGATTTTATGCTGAGCCAACGTGTTTTATGCTACACTATGCTTTTAAGCATATAGTCAACTCGTAAAACACGTCGCTCCTTGCCAACGGAGCCGACAGGTAGACTTCTACAAACGCGCCGATCATGATTAGTAAAATCACTAATCCCAAAGACGAAGCCATCACCTTGGATTTGAGTAGCCCCGATAACGTTCGTGCAAGTTCAGTAGCTTTTCTGGGC
>Ga0315282_10011811_pt1 | contig 13465 bp, 9 predicted proteins | sample YL17G07_20_MG_FD_203693 | JGI IMG/M metagenome (GOLD analysis project Ga0315282, IMG submission 203693) | Sediment microbial communities from Yellowstone Lake, YNP, Wyoming, USA - YL17G07_20 | ecosystem: Environmental > Aquatic > Freshwater > Lake > Sediment | place: USA: Wyoming | collected...
TAGAGCTGGTTCAGGCGCGGCGCGCCCTCGCCGGCCGGCGAAGCCGTGAACTCGCCCGGCCCGTTCATACCAGCTGCCCGCCATCGGCCAGGTAATGCCACAGACAGGCATCCGGGCTGGGGTGATCCACCTGGCCGGTCAGGGTGTAGGCCAGGCCAGGGCAGTTGCCGGTGCAGTAAGGAATATACGGGCAGCCGGCGCAGAACTCGAATTCCTCCAGCGCAATGGTCCGGCGCTGGCGCAGCCGGTTGAGCGCCGGGCTGTGCTGCCAGACCTGTCCCAGCGCATCCCGGTTGATGCGGCCCAGCGCCACGTGGGCCAACATGCTGCACGGTATGATGCTGCCGTCGGCCCGCACCGCGAGGGTGCTGTCCGGACAGCCGCAGGCCGTCAGCCGGCCCCCATTCGAGAAGGCCGGCTCGCCGCTGGCCCGCGCCTCTTCCATCCGGCGCCAGTGACGCGCCTCGGCGAGCGGCCCGGCCTCCGCCGAGATGCGGCCCGGGTATTTCTCGGCCAGGCGCAACAATGTGACCATCGCCTGCTGCCGGTCGGCCGTATTCAGCTGCACCCCGTCGCCGTTCAACCGGCACGAACCCAGGTACCCGGCCGAATTGGTGCTAAATCCCGCCAGGCCCAGTTCCTCGAGGAGGAACCGGGCCGTCTGCTCGAGGTCACCCAAATTGTAGCGATGCACGGTCACCCGCACCGCCACGTTCACTCCGTGGCGCTGCAAGGTGCGGATGCCGCGCATGGCACCTTCGAAGGAGCCATGGCCTCGGCAGGCGTCGTGTGTCTCGGGCCGCGAGCCGTCGACCGACACCTGGACATAGTCACAGCGGCGCGTCCTGGCGATCAGCCCGGCGATGTCGTCGTCGATCAGCCCGCCATTCGACAGGAGCGTGAAGCGCATGCGGTTGCGCACGATGCCTTCGATCAAGGTGGGCAAATCCCGGCGCATGAAAGGCTCGCCGCCGGCCAGGGTCACGGTCATCACCCCCAGCCGGCCCAGCTCCTCGAAAAAGGCCAGCCATTCGCCGGTTGGCAGGTCGGCATAGGTGACGGCGGGGTTGTCGAAGAAATAACAATAACGGCAGCGCAGGTTGCAGCGTGCCGTGATCTCGATGTCCACACTGCGCGGCGAGCGCATCACGCGCGCCGCGGGCCGGCCGTCGGTCTCGCCCGGGCTGGGCATCAGCCCGCTTCCTGCAATTCGTAGCCGACGAAACCGCCCTCGGTGAGCGTCGCCACGTAGGCGGACACCTCTTGAAAGACCGTCTCGGGCACCCGGGCAAACTGGTCCTGCATGCGCCCCACAATCTCCCCCAGGCTGCGCCGGCCGTCCATCAGTTTCCACACCGCCACGCCGGTGGGATTGATGCCGACCGCGGCGGCGGTGTCCGGGTTAAACAGGATGGCCCAATCGTCGAATTCCTCGCGCAACACGACGACCGGGTTGGCAATCGGTATGGAATTCTGTGCAATCATAGTTCCTCGCACCCGCAAATGGCACTCTGCGCAACGCGGGCTGGCCGACGCCGGCATATGGGGAGCCGCGTGGCACCTGCTTCAATTATTGTACCACAAAGAAGGTTCCATGTTCATGCCAATTCCATACAATCTGCGCAGTCAGGGGTTAGCTCACCGCAGAGACGCAAAGAACGCAGAGGAATCTATATGAATCTCTGCGCTCTCTGCGTCTGATCCGAAAATACGTTATGTTGTGCTCAAGCGGGTGCCAGTGGACTGTATTTTCATTCTTTATGGTGAACGTCAGTTCATGGCAACTCTGCGGTGCAACAGGTTCAAATGGCCCGGGCTACCGGAGCACAGCGGGCAGATAGAGGCGGAAGCCGGGTAGGTTCGGATCACCGGGCGGCGCTGCCCAGACGTTCAGCTGCAGGCCGCACGTGCCCGCCCCGCTGAGGTCGGCGACCTCGATAAAATAGATGGTCCCGAACGAGACAGGCACCTGCAGGCGCGATTGCAGCGTCTGATCGCTGTTGTCATTGCACCCGGCGTTCTGCAACGCGCCGGGCTCCCCGGTCCAGACCGCCAGCGCTGTGTCATAATCGCTGCCGAAGGTGTCTACCGTCAAGGTGCCTGTGAACGCCGCAGTATAGGAATACCACACCGTGCGGTCGACCGGGGTCGCGACGCACGGCAGATCCGGATCGTCGGTCATGGTGGTGGCTTCTGAAATGTCCTGTGCGATGCCGTAGCTCTGGTCAGCGATGGGCAGAGCACCGCTGATGTCGTCGTTGGCAACCATTCTCGTGCGGCATCCTGCCGTGGCGGCGCGTGCGGTGTTGCTGTAGGCAGAGTACTGGCCGTCGGCGTGCCGGTGCGCCCGCACCCGGTAGTAGTAGGCCGTGCTGCAACTCAAGCCGATATTGATGTAACCGGTAGCGTTGGCCGCGGCGGTGTAGACCGCCGTCCAACCGGTGTTGCTCCTGAGCGAGCGCTCGACGTGATAGTCAGATTCATCCGGGGCATTGTCCGTCCAGCTCACGTTGATCTGTGTCCTCGAGGCCGCCCTTGCGGACAGCCGTGACGGCGCGATGAGCGGCTGGCAGGCCGGCGTCGTGGCATTCGCCGTGTTGCTGTAGGTAGAATACTGGCCGTCCGAGTGGCGGTGTGCCCGCAGCCGGTAATATTGGGCCGTCCCACAGGTCAGCCCCGTGTCACTGGTGCTGGTGCTGTTGGCGGTGGCGGTGTAGATGCCCGTCCAGCCGGCGCTCCCGTCCGGCGAGCGCTCGACGTGGAAGTCGGACTCGTCCGTCGAGTTGTCCGTCCAGCTCAGGTTGATCTGGGCCTGCGAGGCAGCCGTGGCGGTCAATACCGAGGGCGCATTGGGCGGCGGGCAGGCCGGCGTCGTGGCGTTCGCCGTGTTGCTGTAACTTGAGTACTGGCCGTCCGAGTGGCGGTGCGCCCGCAGCCGGTAATAATAGGTGGTCCCACAAGTCAGCCCCGTGTCGCTGGTGCTGGTGCTGCCGGCGGTGGCGGTGTAGATGCCCGTCCAGCCGGTGCTCCCATCCGGCGAGCGCTCGACGTGGAAGTCGGACTCGTCCGTCGAGTTGTCCGTCCAACCCAGGTCGATCTGTGCCTGCGAGACGGCCGTGGCGGTCAACCCCGACGGCGCGGTGGGTGTGGCAGCCTCATAGGTGACATAGTTGGCACCCCATCCCACCATGGAAATGCCCCACTTGATGCGCATGTAGCCGTCCTCACCCCAGTCGGTGCCCCACGAATTCCGGAGATACCATACCCCATCGGCGTCGTCCCAACCCACCAGCACGACGGCGTGATTGACGATCCCGGAACACGTCTCGTTGGTGCCAAAGACACCACCCGTATAAGCATGAAAGGCACTGCCTACGCACACCCCCGTTCCCACCGGGCCGTGGTCGAGAATCGCCTGTTTGACGTCCGACACAGGAGGAACCGTGTAGCCTGCCACATAGCTGTAGCCGATCAACGTCTCGTGAGGGGCATGGGGTGGATTGCAGGGCACGTTGGTTGCCTGGTAGGGGAAGTCAGCCTCATACCGCGCCCCGGCGGAGGGTTCGCCGGGCGGCACGCGGAACCAATGGTAAGAGTGCGCAAACCAGCCGCCGCCGCAGCTCATGCCCTCGGTGTTACACGACACCAGGTATTGTTCTGATAGATCTCTTTCCTGCCCATCCTTGATCTTGATGGCAGATTCCAGCACCCCCACTGTGGCAAAAGCCCAGCAGCTGCCGCAGCCGCCCTGATCCCGGACCGGGGTGCAGCCGCCCTGCTCGCACCAGTTGAGATGGGCCGGCGCGCCCAACAGCGGCTGGCTGCCTGCGGCCGCCGCTGGGGGCACGGGCGTGGCAGTCGGGAGCGCCCGGAACTGCCCGGTAAACGCGCCGACCCCCCGCACCTCCAGCGCGTAGCTCCTGGCGGGCGGAGCATCCTTCTTCCACGGGCGACCGTAGACCAGCCGCAGCGCGGTCCGGCCGGGCGCCCTGGCCTGGAAGCGCAGGATCGTCCTCTCCGGTGCGCCCAGCACCGGCGGCGGATTCGCGCCGGACTGCAGCCCGGGGGGCACCTCCGGCTCATATTGGACTTCGGCGGCCTGCTGCAGGACGGCCCGGTCGACGTCGGCGACCTGCCACTCGTACCCGGTGGCCGGGTTGCTGTCGAGGCTGAGCACCAGCACGTCGCCTTCTGTGAGATCGACCGCTGCGCCGTTGTTCAGGGCGCCCAGGTGAATCTCGTTGGGACCTTGCGGCGGCGGAGCCGTTGCCGCAGTGCCCGCGACCAACAGAGAGCCGACCCACACCAGCGCCAGAGCTAGCGGCGTGAACAACCATTTGTTGATGCGGCGATCGCCGGGTTCCACCCGTCCAGTTCATCCTTTCGCTTCGGCAGGCTGGGGCGGCCGTCAGCCAGCCGGATTGCCGGCACCGGACATGGTGCGCACACACTAATATTACGGCACAAGCGATCAGAATAGAATGGGAACCAGGTAATGGGAACCCGGTACCACCGTCGGGGCGCGGCACACATCGCGCTCAGAGCGTGGCCTGGGTTGGGTGGAGCTTTGCGGGTGTTTCTCGGTGCGAGGGGAGATGTTAGCCAGTCGCTAACCGGTGAGAGAACGTCTCACAACCGTCATTGCGGGGTATGCGGGGGGACCGCGCGGCAGTCGACCGCTGCCCGGACACGGTTCACTTCGGTGATTCCGCCATCACCGCGGGGAACGACTTGACCGGAGAGGCGTGCTGATCGGCGCGGGATTCTGCGGTCAGACCGTCCCTGAAGCCCGGAACGGCACAAGGATGTCAGTCTCGTGCTGGCCTGATCCACGCGATAAGTGGCATAGACCAGGAAGAGCGGCCAGCTGAAGGCACGATCAAGGAGGGCACCTTCCGAGCGAGTGAACAGCTCCGTCAATGACAGAGACTGCCACAATCGAGCAGCCACGCGCCTGATGACAAACGCCCTGACCGGATTCACCTCCAGATCGGAGAACAACCGGTCTGGCAGTGAACAGCCCAGCGTCATCTGGGCGACGACAAAGGCAGTGTACAGGATGGTGTTACACTCGTACTGCCGCGCCTTGGATATCAGTGCATCCCAGTCGAGGTCAGGGAACCTCTCGATGATTTCTGCAATATCGCACAGCGACTTGAGCCGAAAGAACCTATGGCGACAGCTGTTAACACAGGCGGCGATCACCATGTCTTCCGGCGCCATCACAAAGGCGTCGTGCTCGCCGATGCGGATTCTGCGCGCTTCGTGCCACACGCGCTGCGAGTCGACCGGCAATAGATCGTTCATGGTGACGTCGTGATGCGCCAGAAAGTCATACTCGATGTGCAGCTGGAACCGGCCGGGGTGATCATTGAATCCCTCAAGAGTGGCAATGATCTCGCCGCGATCAGCCTCCCCGATCTCCTCTCTCCCGGCATTGATGATGAGGTCGATGTCTGCAAACCTCGTGTACCAGGGCTGCGCATAGACCACGCGACTCAGCGCCGCTCCCTTCACCAGCATGAGGTCGATCCCCTTCCGGGCAAAGAGAGCCAGTACCTCTGTGAGGACTTCGGTGGTGCGTTCCTGGACAAAGACACTGTGAACGGCGGATCGTTTGAAGCTGGCCAGCACCTCCGAAGGAATCCCCAGCTCCTCGCCGCATTTCTTCAGACTGGCAAGGACCAGCGGAGAGACCCCATGTTGTTCGGCCGTATGAAAGACGGCATTCCATCGGATCTTCCGGTCCTGGCAGATACCCGCCACCTGACGGCGGTGGTTACCGTCGAAGTGCTGACGGGCACACAGGCAGACGATCGTATCCTCGGGCGTCACTGGCTTGGTCCTGACTGCGTTGATCTACCGGTAACAGCGGGCCTGGATTTCGAACAGGTGGGCATAGTTGCCGTTGCACCTTACGAGCTCGTCGTGGCTGCCGCTTTCGATGATGCGGCCGTCCTGCAACACGAAAATGCGGTCGGCCATGCGGACGGTCGAGAAGCGGTGGCTGATCAGGACCGTCGTCCGGCCGGCCGCCAGCTGGCGGAAGCGCTCGAAGACCTCGTACTCGGCCTTGGCGTCCAGCGCGCTGGTGGGTTCGTCTAACACGATGATCTGGCAATCCCGCATGAAGGCACGCGCCAGCGCCACCTTCTGCCACTGACCCATGCTCAGCTCCTCGCCATCCTCAAACCACTTGCCCAGCACGGTGTCGTAGGCGTGCGGCAGGTCGCCAATGACCTGGTCGGCTCCCGCCTGGCGGGCGGCAGCCTCGATCCGTCCATTGTCGGGCGACTGATGGATGTCGCCGAACCAGATATTCTCGCGCGCCGACAGGTGGTACCGGGCGTAATCCTGGAAGATGACGCCGATCCTCTGGCGCAGGTCAGCCGTGGCGAGCTGGCGCAGGTCCACCCCGTCGATGGCGATCGTCCCCTGGTCGGGGTCGTACAGGCGGCACAACAGCTTGACGAGCGTGGTCTTGCCCGAGCCGTTTTCGCCCACCAGCGCCACCGTCTCGCCGGGCCGGATGGTCAGGTTGATGTCCTCCAGCACCTGGCGCTGGCTGTTGGGATACTGAAAGTTGACGTGGCTGAAGGTGATTCCCTGCCGCATGGGCTCAGGCACCGGTTCAGGTTGGGCCGGCTCGACGACCTTGGGCTGAAGGTCCATGAACTCATAGAAGTTGGATAGGAACAGGTTGTCCTCGTACAGCCCGGCCAGGCCGCCCAGCACCCCTTGCAGGAAGCCCTGGCCGCGCTGAAAGGCCTGGTAGTACATCACCAGGTCGCCCAGCGTGATCTGGCCCTGCACGGTGCGATAGGCGACGAAAGCGTACGAACCGTACACGGCCAGCGTGGCCAGCACCCCTACGCCGAAGTCGGTCGCCGAGCGGCGGGCACTGATGGCCAGCCTCTCCCGGCGCAGCTGGCGGCGCAGCGCCCGGTAGCGCCCGATGAACAGGTCGCCCAGCTGGAACAGCCGGATTTCCTTGGCCGACCCATCGTTGGTGACCAGCCAGTGGTAATACCAGGCCCGCCGTTCGGTCGAGGTGCGCCGCCGCTGCCATTCGTACATGATCTGCGAAAAGCGCAGCCGCACCAGCACGCCGGGCAGGGCTGCGCCGAACAGCACCACCGCCAGGCTCCAATGAAAGGCGACCAGCAAGCCGGCGATCGCCCCCAACGACAAACAGCTCTGGGCCAGCTGCACCAGGCCGTTGACGATGTGGGTGGGGCGGTAGGGCGCCTCGGCCTGGGCACGATGCATGGTATCGTAATATTGCGAGCTCTCGTAGTACTCCAGGTCGGCAGCCACCGACCGGGAGTGCAGCACATCTTGCACGGTGTCGGTGACGGTCTGCGATTGCACCTCGCTGACCATGCCGGCAATCGAGCTGCACAGCCGTTCGAACAGGGTCGCCCCGCCCAGCAGGGCGACGTAAAACGCCACCTGGCGGAAAGCGGCGCCCCGGTCGGCGGCGGCCAGCCCGGCCGTGGTGGTGTCGAGTACCAGCTTCATCAGGTACAGCGAGGCAAGCGGGAGCAGGCCCTGCACCACCAGCAGCACAATGCTGGCCAGCGTCCAGCCGGGCGCGCTCTGCCACACCAGGCCCAGGGCGCGCCGCAGGCGCAGCGAGTTCTGGATCTTGCTCTTCAGCGTCTCAGGCAGTCTCCCATTTGTCACTTGTCACTTGCCATTTGTCATCTGCTATTTGACATTTGCCATTTGTCATTTGCCATTTGGCACTTGTCCATCGTAGCCGAGCGCGCGGGCGCGGGCGTGGGCTACCCGGCAGAAGCCTTCCACCCAGCCGTCCAGCTCGCCCGTCTCCAAGCAAGCATTGCCCGGACACCACTGGCATAGGTTGATGATGGGGCAGCGCCGGCATCGCTCCAGGAACTCCTGGCGCTGCGAACGCAGCGCTCGCACCCGCGGCACAAGATGTTCAAATGCATCGCGCACCGTTCCGGTGCGTAGATCGTACGTCGTGCCTGGCGCACAGAGCGTGGTGCACAGGCGATACCTGCCATCGTAGCCGAGTTGGAAACTCCAAAGGCCCGCGCCGCAGGCGAAGATATGGTCCGGGTCACGTTTTGCACGGTCTAAACCGGTGAGCTCTTCGCAATGATCGTGCATCGCTTGAGACCGCTCGATATTCGTGTGATCCAGCGCCACGACGTCTTCCAGCGACAGGCGCTCAGCCCGGATCTCAGCGTTACGGTATGGATTGCCGTCAAGTCGCAGAAACAGTTTGGCATCGTAACGATAATAATCCTTGGTGCGGGATTCGCAGAAGCGATCGATTTCCGGCAGCTCCCGCAGGTTCGACCGCAGCGCCATCGTCTTGAGCCGCACCCGCACCCCGCCATCCAGCAGCAGGTCGAGCCCACGCCGGAAGGCCGCGAAGGAACCGGGACGGCGGCTGATGGCCTCGTAGGTCCCCTGAGTCACGCCGTAGACCGTCACTTCGATGTCTCGTGGCGGATACTGCTTGAAGAGCTGCACGTGCTCCGGGCGCACCAGTGTGGCATTGGTGAACACCGACACGAGCAAGCCCATGCGTTTCAAAGTCAGGTATATGTCACCGAAGTCCGGGCGCAAGAGTGGCTCGCCGCCCGTGATCAGGCAACGCACCGCCCCCAATTCCGCGGCTTCGCCCGCGATGCGGCTGATCTCGGCCAGCGTCAGTTCCTGCCTTTGGGCAGCGCGGTCATCTGCCGGCAGGTTAATGTAGCAGTGGCGGCAGTGGTTGTTGCAGCGCGCCGTGATCTCCATTTGGAACGAATACAGGAGGCGCCGGGTTCGCATCTTCTCCCAGAGTGCAAACTCCTGGATCTCCTGGTGAGTTACCACTGATGGGGTCTGCTCTTGAGTCATAACCAATGGGTCCATCATCTATCGTGCCACACTACGCACACGCCTCAGCCCGGGCTGGAGCCAACCACGCCGGCTGAAGAGGGCTATGAGCACGCGTTCCGGGCCCAGTCCCAGCCGCACCCGCTTGCCTGCCCGCTCAACGCGCGTCACCCGTCCCAGGATGTCGTCGTGCCCAATCCAGCCGTCTGCCTCGGGCGTATTGTCGCCTCGAATGCGCCAGCTATCCCGCCCGCGGCCCACGACGCGGTGCACTGCCAGCCGCCCTGAGCACGGCTGCACAAAGGCGACCACGTCGCCCAGACCCATGGTGTCCCGTGGACAGGGAGAGACGGTAACTACGTCACCGTCCCTGATGAAGGGCGACATGCTGACTCCCCGAGCACAAAAACGGAAGGGCACACCCCGATCAAGCACGGCCCGCAACAGGTTCAGCAGTGCCGGTCCTGAGAGGGACAGGATACCGCCCTCTCGATGGAAAAGACCCGGTTTCGGCAGCTGTGCCCCGTGCATTGGCCCAAATACCCCAATCAATCCCATGCGCCCGGTCGTGGAAGACGTCACAAGTGTGAAATGCAAAACCAGCCGTGCCCGGTCACCTCTCAGGGAGCAGGAACGACCTCAACCATCTTGCGGCGCGCCAGCTCCGCCACCATCCCCACTACATCGGCCGCGATTTCGCCGTTGGTGGCCTCATATTCCTGTGCCAGCTCGTGAGCCACCGCGCGCAAGGTTCGGCGCCCATCCAGCCGCGTCCAGATGGCCTGGCCGGTTTCGTTGAGGGTGTACAGCTCGTCCTCCAGGTCGCCGATGCCGGCGACCAATGGTATGATGATCAGTTCACCTTCAATCTGGCGAGCCACCACGTCTTCAGATGGCACGCAGACGCTGTCCAGCGAGATGCTGACTTCCATGCAGGTTCTCTCTTTCGAAACACACATAATCCGGCAGCTATACCGACTCCAGGGTGAAGCCTGCACCTTGCCGCCGAACGAGCTGTCAACGGATTATGGGAACGGATTGAGCGGATTACGGCGTTCGTCGTTTGTCGAACACGGTTTCTTGATGGCAGGCACACACAATCCGTTCAATCCGTTCCCGTAATCCGCTGACAGCCATGCGCCGGCAGGAAAACCGGAAATCTAGAATGTAGATTTCACGCCGGGCTCCGTTTAGCTACCCGACGGCTTTCAATAGTATGGAACAAGCCGAATGGCAAGCAGCACACGATGTCCGGGCTAAGCCTGTCGAACCACCTCTGGTGGAAGCATGAGGAGAACATATCCGGTCACCGACAAGGAGATCGCGCTGATCGGCTTCGGCTAGCCGCTCCCCCCCGACTCCGAGCAGTGAGCCCCACACTTTTCGATGTCAACCCCATTCCAACACTGGTTGTTGAAGTACCACGGGCCTCCTTTCTGGCACACTTCGGTACGCGGAGGCTCGGGAGTCACGCATTCACACTCGAAGCAAGCTTGCAGGACTGCTTCCCCTGGCTTGGTGCGGAGGAGAACGGTCAGTTGTGGCTGCTTCCATATCTTCCTCTCCACAGGTCACCTCCTTTCGATCAGATCAACCTCAACCCACTCGACTTCGGCACCCCTCAGCCCATCCAGAAATGCATCGAAGTTCGGTGGTTCGACAGGCTTAGCCCGGCATCGAGACCTCAGGAACCCACACCCCATCTCGCTCGTGGCATCCAGGTTGGTCTAACACGCTTGGGGTGCGGTGGCCAGCTCACCGGCGAAATTCTCCAAGCGCAATCGCCAGTCCAGCACCTCCCACGCGCGTTGGCCCTCTGCCAGCAGCCCCAGGTAACGCGCCTCGGCGTGTGCCACCTCGCAGAAGTACTCCACCGGCGTGTCCAAGACGCCGTGTTCCATCCATGCCTTGGCCGGACATTGCTGGCACAGGCCCTTCAGAAAACAACGGGCACAACGACGCAGATACTCCGGATTTGCCGCACGCCGCTGCCGCAGGCGTGGGAAGAACTCAGCCAGCGCCTGGCGCAGCGAACCGCTCCGCAGGTCATAGACCGCCTCCGGATGGCGCAACAACAGGCACCCCTGCGCCCGGCCGTAAGCGTCTACGCTCACGCTCTGTCCCATGCCGCACGCGAACAGCCGGTCACCCGGCGGCCTGACGAATTTCGCGCAGAATTCGCGCATCCCCTCACGGTAGTGGGGGTTGAGCGCCAGCAGCTCCACGATCCGCTCCGGCGACACACGCAGGCGCTCGATGCGGCGATTCTTGGCAGGGTTGTCGCGCCGGGCGCGCAGGTCGAAGGCCGCGGTGAGCGCCAGTGCGGACTGCCCACCGGTGAGAGCGGCAGCCCAGGCCCCCATCTCTTCTATCTCCTGGCGGTTGGGCGGCAGTGCGCAGGTTTTCAGCACAAATGGAACTCGATGCGTCGACAGCAGCTCGATCCCGCGCCGACACTCCTCAAAGGCGCCGCTCACACCCGCCACGGCGTCGTACGAATGGGGATGCATACCGTACACCGAGACTTCAACGGGCCTCCTGGGCGGGATGCGCGCCAACAGCTGAGCTAAGTGCGGCGTGATGCGCCGGGCGTTGGTAAACAGGATGACCCGCATGCCCAACCGCCGCGCGAACAGATACAGCTCCTCGAAATCGGCTCGCAGCAGCGGCTCGCCGCCGGTGAAGCGCACGGTCAGGCACCCCAAATCGGCCGCCTGCCGCAGCACGTCCTGCACGAAGGCGGTGTCCATTTCAGCCGCTTGGGCAGCCGCATCGCGTTCCGGCAGGTTGATGTAGCAGTGTATACAGTGGTTGTTACAGCGCTCGGTCAGCTCGACATCTATGTGGCCCAGCAGCAGGTGGCCTTCGGGCGCAAGATGCTCCCCCCCAAGCCGGCGCTCCGCGCTGTATGCAACCTTGCCTGCCTGACTCTCCATTCGTCTGAACCGCTCCCTCTACTCGACGAGAACCTGGCGCAAGGCCTCGACGACAGTGCCGCTCCCGTCGAAGTGCATGACATAACAGGGGACGTCGCGCGTCAGCTGGTTTACCGCAGCCAACGTCTTGTCCCACCAGTCAGTGGTCTCAAGGGGCCGGATCAGGCACCCCAGCAGCCGGCGCGCAATCTCCACGCGGTCACTCAGTCTCACCAGGCGGTTCTCGGCAGCCTTTTCCAGGAACAACACCCCGCGCAGCGGCGCCGAGCCGGCAGAGGCGACGGCTTGACCTTTGCAGTTGTTCCAGGTGCCATATACCTGCCACCCTGCGGCCCAACGCCGCACGATGTTGCGATCCTCGCCCAGCGCCTCGCCCTGACCAGCCAGCAGCCGCAGAATCGTGGTCTTGCCGGCACCTGAATGTCCAACAAACAACGCCCCCTGGCCGTTCAGTGCTACACCGCTGGAATGAAGGTAGAAACCCTGCCGGTCGGCCAGCAGGCGCGCAATCCACATCTGGTCCGAACCGACGAGCGTCAAGGAACCCAGGTTGCCGTCCGTGAAAAGCTCCTGGCGATCGTAGTAGATGCGGGCGCGAGTGTGGTCACGGTTGAAGACCGCCGCACACAGAGGCCTGGTCTCGCCGTTCGTTTCGGATATGCTGAGATACTCCCAGGCGTCCGGTTTGCGATAGATCATCCACGGCGGCTTGTTGTAGACCAGTTGTCCCAGGTCATGGCCATTCAAACTGGGCAGACCCCAATGATACTGCACACTGACCATGTCGTCGCCCGGCCCGGCTACCTCGTATGGCTTGAAAACGGGATGGAACGTGGCCTCGGAGATGGCCAGGTCGGACTCGACCTTGATGGTGATGCCCGCGATCCGGAAGTACCGGCAGTGATTCTTCTCCCAATCCTCTCTGCGGCACCGGTTCTCCCGCGCCATCGCGCACAGATACTCCACCCGGGCTGCAAAGCGATGGTGTTCCAGATAGCCGTAGACGGGGCACCATTGGCAATAGTGACGGAGATCACACGCGGCGCAGTTGTCCCGGTATTCCGTCCCACCACGCACCCGGTCGGCCAGAGAGGGAATGAACTCCTCCCAACCCCGAAGCAGACTTCCCCGCCGCAGATCATAACGCAGCGAGGAATCTTTGATGAAACCACAGAAGGTCAACTGCCCATAGGGGTCGACGTGAAAGTCACGCCGGTAGGCGATGCAGGGTGCCAACAGCCGATCGTCTCCCGCAGCCGGCTGATACTCGTGAGCGTCCTCGTTGTCTGTCGCCTCTTCGAACGGCGGTGGCAGAAGATCGACTTCCTGTTGCGGGTCGAGCCGCTGACGCATGATCTCCTGATTCCTCGCCGGGTCTCCGTCGGCCGACAGGTACAGCCACGACGCACCGATCCGCCAGCGTGAGCTGAGCGACGTTGCCAGCTCGATCATCTGCGGCCACTGGTGATAGTTGTCCCGCAACGGAATCAGCTGGACGGTGAACCCGGCACCGGCCTCCTTGAGATAAGCGAAGCCCCGCATGACCTGCTCAAAGCCACCCGGGTGGCGGGTGACATGATCGTATACCTCGGCCGTGGCGCCGTACAGGGCCACCATCTTGCTGCCCTTGCGTTTGAGCAGCCGGGCGATGGCCGGCGTGATCAGCGTGC
>Ga0315282_10011812_pt1 | contig 13462 bp, 11 predicted proteins | sample YL17G07_20_MG_FD_203693 | JGI IMG/M metagenome (GOLD analysis project Ga0315282, IMG submission 203693) | Sediment microbial communities from Yellowstone Lake, YNP, Wyoming, USA - YL17G07_20 | ecosystem: Environmental > Aquatic > Freshwater > Lake > Sediment | place: USA: Wyoming | collected...
CCCCGGTGATAGGCAACCCACGAGCTAAAGCGATAGCCTTAGCTACATTTACTCCCACTAGCAGTGAGCCAGCCAGACCAGGACCAATAGTAACGGCAATGCCATCCAGGTCGCTCCAGGTAGCCTTAGCCTCAGCCATCGCCTGCTCAATAATAGGGATAATAGCCAGAATGTGCTGTCTAGAAGCCACCTCAGGAACAATCCCCCCATAGCGGGCATGGATTTCCACCTGCGAGGCAATCTGATTGGACAGAATCCTAGCCCCGTCTTCTACTACGGCGGCTGCAGTTTCATCGCAAGAGGTCTCAACACCCAGAATTTTCATACATCTGAAATTATAGCATAGACACTAAAGGACAAATAGCCACACAGATTGTTTAGCAACCTATCCCCCTGAACCCCCTTTCCCTTGGTAAGGGAAGGGGAATAAAAGGGGTAAGGTCAATAAAAAATCATCACACTCTTTTGACACACCTATTAGCCAATTGCTATGATGAGCTTAAAACAACAGCTAGGGGGTCTTGTTCAAGACCAAGAGTGGGGTGAATTATATGGTTAACATTTGGCTATACCTCGTACTTTTTGTCGTTTGCTTATTTTTATCAGCTTTCTTTTCCAGCTCGGAAACAGCCTTTATCTCTTTACAAAGGATAAGGGTTGAGCATATGGTTGATACCAAGGTAAGAGGGGCAAAGCGGGTAGCTGAGATGCTCAAGCGACCTGAGAAGTTTCTATCCACCGTTCTCATGGGCAATGAGGTAGCACAAACGGCGGGAACGGCTCTGGCAACCGCCCTGGCCGTATATTTATGGGGACAGATGGGTGTGCTAATTGCCACCATTGGAGTAACCGCTATCCTCCTCATATTCTGCGATACTACTCCCAAAACCGCAGGTATCCAGCATGCTGAGAGGTTATCCCTAGTCTTTGCTCGACCGATAGAGGTAATATCATGGCTGCTTACCCCATTTGTAGTAGCGCTGAGCTGGATAGCCTCAGGATTTACTAAACTGGCTGGAGGAACACCTGTGCCCAGGTCCTTGACTAGCAAAGAGGAAATCCGAACCATGATATCAGTGGGACATAAAGAGGGGACTTTGGAGAAGGATGAGGCTGAGATGTTGCATAAGGTTTTTGAGTTTGGCAACCGTCCGGTCAGGGAGGTTATAGTACCTCGCCCCGAAGTAGTATCTATAGAGCAGGATGCTAAAATAGGTGACTTTCTTACCCTCTTTGCCGAGCATCCGTTGTCTCGTTTCCCGGTATATCAGGAAAACATGGATAATGTAGTCGGCATCCTCTCCATAAAGGATGTACTTATGGCTCTGGCTAAGGGCACTGTTGATACCCAGAGCCCCATTGACAGCCTCATTCGCCCCGCTTACTTTGCTCCTGAGACCAAGCTCATCAATGAACTATTTGCTGAGATGCAAGATAAAAACTACCATCTGGCGGTGATTGTGGACGAATATGGCGGTACAGCGGGTATAGTCAGTCTGAGCGGGCTAATTGAAGAAATTGTTGGTCCGGTAGGAGATGAACTGGCTGGAGTAGAAAAAGAATATGAAATAATCAACGAGTACACCTTTCAAATTGACGGTAGCATGCGCATTAAGGAAATAAATGAAGAGATGGGTCTGGAGTTGCCTGAAGGTGATTATGAAACGGTGGCCGGATTTATACTCCACCTTTTAGGACACATACCCAAACCCGGCCAAAGGCTAAAGTACAAGGACTTGAAGCTAGTGATAACCGAAATGAGAGGGCTAAAAATCGAAAAAATTCTAGCGACCAAGGAAAAGAAGGAACAGCATGCACCGCCTGCGGGTTAGATTCACTCGGGGACAAGAGCTAAAGTTTATTTCTCACCTAGATATAATGCGGCTGTGGCAAAGAGCACTGCACCGAGCCGGAATGCCATTAGCTTATTCAGAAGGATTTAGTCCCCACCCCCGAATATCACTAGCCGCACCCCTCCCGATAGGGGTAACCAGCGAAGCCGAGCTAATGGATGTTTTCTGCACCACTTGGGTCTCCCCCCATCTTTTTACCACCGCCGTAAGTCAGCAGTTACCCCGCGGCATTGAAATACTGCAGGCTTATCCAATAGCCCTAACCATGCCGTCTCTACAATCACAGGTTAGACACGCTGAATATATGGTCGAAGTCGAAACTGAAAAGGGGCGACAGGCTGTGGAAACAGCGCTTGCCAACCTGCTCTCGGTGAAACACCTCCCGTGGCAACATCAGAGGGATACTGGACCTAGGAATTACGACCTGAGGGCTTTAATGGATGACCTGTGGCTCATTGACTGGAATAATAGCTATGTCTCTATAGGTATGAGGCTACGCTGTGATAGCGGGGGTGCGGGCAGACCAGAGCAGGTTATTACCGCCCTTGGTTTTAGCCACTATCCCCGCTCTATACACCGTACCAAACTAATCTTTAAAACAAGTTAACTCAAAGGGAGGATAATTGCTAAGGGTTATATTGGTAAGACACGGTGAGACCGACTGGAATCAAGAAGGGCGCGTTCAAGGGTCTGGCAGTGATAGAGAGTTAACTGAAACAGGGAAGCAACAAGCCGAAAGCATAGGGTTAAAGCTCAGGCAGGAAAGGATTCAGGCTATATACTCCAGCCCATTACGGCGTGCTCTGGACACAGCCCAAGTCATTGCTCGCCACCATCAGGTGGAGGTGCAGATTGAGCCGTCTCTAAACGAGATTTACGCTGGTGAACTGGAGGGGATACCGATTAAAAAGCTGGGTAGCTACCTTAGCGAGCTTGTAGCGAGAGAGCAGGGAGATGAATCGGTCTCCAAACTGTATGGTGGAGAGAGGTTAGCTGCGGTACAGCAAAGGGCATGGAGCATTATCCAACGCCTTGCTGATAAGCATAGTGATGGGGCGATTGTGGTAGTCAGTCACTACTTCGTTATCCTCAGCATCATTTGCTCTGTGCTTAATATGCCTCCGTCTGAAATGGGCAGGCTCAAGTTAGACGTGGGCAGTATCAGCACTATTGTGTTTAGTGAACGAGGCATAAGATTAGCATTATTCAATGATAGCTGTCATCTTGCCGAGGGATGATAAATTGATAAGAATTAAGGATAGGCAAGAACTCACGTTAGAGCAGCGGGTGTTACGCTTTATCCAAGAGCATCGCCTGATATTGAGCCATTGCCCACTACTGGTGGCAGTATCCGGTGGGCCAGACTCGGTCTGCCTGCTCCATATTCTGGCTAATCTCAAGGACGAGCTAGGGATAAAGCTACATGTGGCTCACTTAAACCACCAATTACGAGGCGCTGAGTCTGAGGCTGATGCCCAATATGTTTCCGATTTAGCCCGCCGCCTAGATATTCCAGCTACTATAGAACAGCGTGATGTAAGGGGCTACAAAGCTCAGGCACGCATCTCATTAGAAGAGGCAGCCAGAGAGGTGCGATATACCTTCCTAGCCCAGGTAGCAAGGTCTATAGGGGCTGACCGGGCAGCGGTAGGACATACTACTGATGACCATATAGAGACTATACTGATGCATCTGATAAGGGGGACTGGTACCAAGGGGCTGCGGGGATTGCAACCATGTACCGAATGGAAATCAAAAACGGGTAGCCTCATTATTATAAGACCCCTGCTTGAGGTAAGCAGAGATGAGACTGCGGGCTATTGCCACCGCCATGACCTTAAACCCCAGATTGATGCTTCCAACCTGTCACTATCACCGTTAAGAAATAGAATCCGTCACCAGCTTCTGCCTCTCCTGCGGAGCTATAACCCGCGGGTTGATAAAGCCCTGCTGCGGACTGCCCAGATTGCCAGCGATGAACTTGCTTTCCTGGATAAAGAAATTGCCCGAATATGGGATGAAATTGCTCGAGAACAAGCAAACACTATTATCTTAAATAAAGAAAGCTTCGGGCAACTGCCTTCTGCTCTAAAGCGCCACCTGCTCCGAGCATCTATAGAAAAGCTATTAGGTAATATCAGGGATATTGAGACACGCCACATTGAACAAATAATGGCAGCCTTAACCAAGCCGGCGGGAAGGAGGCTAAGCCTGCCCGGAGGTCTAATCTTTTCCATAGATTATGATAGGTACCTGTTAGGTCAAGACCCGTCTACCTTAACCCCCCTCCCCCCTCTAAGCGGCGAGTTCCCGCTAAAGATACCGGGTGAAAACTCACTGCCAGGTTGGCATATAGAGGCAACCATTATACCGTCAGAGGCTATACAAGATGATGCCAGTGGCTATAAAGCCTACCTTGACTTTGATAAGACAGGCAGTGATTTAATGGTGCGGAGCCGCCAGAGGGGTGACAGGTTTCAGCCGCTGGGCTTAAGCCAGCCCAAGAAACTAAGCGAGTTTATGATTGATGCCAAAATCCCCCATACCTGGCGGCAGAAAATCCCCATCATATGCTCACCCAAGCATATTGTGTGGGTTGTTGGCTGGCGTATAGACGACAGGGCGAAGGTTAGCGAAAATACCAAACAGATTCTATGCCTGAAATTCGAGCGGGTTAATTTGTGAACACGTTTGTGATTCATGAACACGGGGCACTGAGAGCTGGCTGGCACCATGATTTGAGGCTGGAAAGAAACGGTGTACTGAAAAGCTGGGCAGTGCCAAAGGGTGTGCCAAAAGAGCCGGGAATTCGCAGAGTAGCGATGCCAGTTGAAGACCATGCCCTGAGTTACGGTAAATTTGAAGGCAATATACCTAAGGGTCAGTATGGTACTGGAAAGGTCATAATTTGGGATCGTGGAACGTATGAGACGAAGTCTTGGAGCGATATGAAAATAGAAGTGACATTCCATGGTAAAAGGTTGAGTGGGGATTACATACTGCGCTGGATGGAGAGGATGAATAGCTGGTTACTGTGGAAGCGCTGATGCTAAGCCTGAACTAGGAGTTTAAATGGCTAAGGTTTTCAAAATTGAAGGGGCGGAAGCCCCTTCAAAAATTATCCTTCACACTCTATACCCCAAATTTAAATAGACCAATTATAGTATTCCCTTGACCATACCACTCACCAGCTCAGCTATTGCCGGGGCGCTGGTTAATCCCGGTGACTCTATGCCAATCAGATTTATCAGCCCGGGCATCCCCTTATGGGTTTCCTCAGCAATAACAAAATCCCGGAACTTATCACCCGGCCCCTGAAGCTTGGGTCTGATACCGGCCATCTCTGGCTCCAGGTCATCAGGCTCAATAAAGGGCAAAAACCTGGCCACTGACCGGAAAAATTGCGCCCTCTGCGTCTCATCAACAGTATAATCTATCTTATCCAGATAACGGGCATTGGGACCCAGTCGCATTCTTCCTTCCAAGTTGAAGGTAACATGAATACCCAGCCCCCTATCTTTCCCCTTTGGCACCGGATAGACCAGTCTCTTGACCAAACTGCTCTTTTCCCGCCCTACTGAGAAGTATTCCCCCTTACAGTAGTGAAGCCTATAGCCTGCCGGAATTATGTCCACGCCAGCCAATGCTGCCACGCGGTCACTGCTTAGCCCGGCACAGTTTATCACCACTGCCGTATTGAAGGAAGAAAAACCCGAATCCTCGGCTACAGTTACCGCATAGCCATCGTTCGCCTTGTCTATGCCCACGACTTCCGATTTATAAACGACACTTGCCCCATTCGCCCGGGCTTTGCCGTGAAAATACCCCATCAGGCCATAGGAATCGATAATCCCGGTAGACGGAGAAAGTATGCCAGCTAATGCCTCAATATTTGGCTCAACTGCCTTGATTTCCCGTCTTGAAAGCATCTTTAGCCCCTTCACTCCATTCTCCCTGCCCCTCTCCAGCAATGCTTCTAGCTCCTCAACCTCTCGATTATTCGTGGCTACTATTAACTTCCCCAGCCGCTTATACCCTATCCCATATCTATCACAAAGTTCATAAATCAGGGTATTTCCTCTGAGACAAGTCGTTGCTTTTAAAGAGCCGGGGGGATAATAAATGCCACTGTGAATGACCTCACTGCTACGGCTGCTAGTTTCCAGCCCAAAACGCTCGTTCCTCTCCAGCACATATACCTGCCACTGATAGTCGGCAAGCTCAGCTGCCACTGCCAGCCCGATTACACCAGCTCCAACTATAGTAACGTCTACATCTGCCATGTTGCCGACTAAACTTGAGTGGTGACTAGGCCTCTGATGGGGCTAATTCAGCTTCAGCGACAATTGCTGGCTTTCTTCCCTGAACCCTTATGCTGACAACCGAACTGGCAATATCTTTTATCTCCTCCATTGAGAGACCCATCTGGCTAATAACTGCCTCGGCTGTGGGGTCATTAACCATACATTCAATAGGGAAAACTGTCTCATCTATTATCTTAACCTTATGGAAACCGGCTTTTCTTATAACTCTTATGTATTCATCTTTCATTAGCGCACCTGAAATGCAACCAACATATGCTGCGATAGAGTCTTTTATGAAGTTAGGTAGTTCTTTCAATAGGGTAATATCTGATACCATAAGCCTGCCACCGGGCTTTAGCACCCGAAAAGCTTCCCTAAAAACCCTGCTTTTATCAGGCGAGAGATTAATGACACAGTTGGAAATGACTACATCAACCGAATTATCAGCAACAGGTAAATTCTCAATCTCTCCCAGCCTGAATTCTATATTCTCGTAGTTGCCTTTTCGGGCATTTTCTCTGGCTTTCGCAACCATCTCTGGTGTCATATCGACGCCAATGACTTTTCCCCTCTTCCCGACTTTATTTGCTGCCAGAAAGCAATCAAAACCGGCACCAGAGCCAAGGTCAAGAACCGTTTCCCCTTCGACTAAAGATGCCAGAGCAACTGGATTGCCGCAGCCAAGACCAAGATTGGCATCTTCGGGAATAGAGCTGAGTTCTTCATCTGTGTAACCTATCGCTTTGCTGATAGTCTGTGCTAAGCCAGTGCTCTCACAACAGGAACTCACTGGGACACAGCAAGAACTCTCCTTTTTGGCTATTTTGGCGTAGCCTTCTTTTACCACTTTCTTTATTTCTGCCTCTTTCATTTCAGTACTCTCCTTGATAACCGTGGTCTTACATAACCCGCTTAAGCCTGGGGTTGGGGGTAATACCGGGGATTCTGCCCCGCTTGGCGATTGGCTTCCCTTCCACCTCATGCAGGTCTCCCTTAAAATCAATGGGCTCAGCCCCGCATATGTAGTGGCCAACACCAAAGCCATCAACTGGAGCACCACTCTCAATAAAGTATCTGATACGTTCCGGGTCAAGCCCCCCGCTAACAAAAATTCCCACCTTCTTAAAGCCAGCCAAATCCAGCCTGGCTCTCACCTCCTTGACCAGGTCGGCGGTAACCCTGCCCCGCTCACTGGGGGTATCAAGTCGCACACTATTAAGTTTACCCCCTAGTGCCTGAGCTACCCGAAGACTTTCCTCAGCCTCATCCTTGAAGGTATCAACCAAAGAAACACGCGGTACTTCAGGCGGCATATGCTTATCAAAGGCAATAGTTGTCTTTACCGTATCACCCATAATTAAAATTAAGGCATGAGGCATCGTCCCTGCTGGTTCAACTCCAGCCAGCTTGCCACCAATTATGCTGGAACACCCAGCACAACCACCAACAATAGCTGAATAATCCATTACCCCTGCCACCGATGGATGAACATGGCGGGCACCAAAACTAATTACGGGTATTCCCCGGGCAACTTCTACACACTCCTTAGCTGCCGTTGCCCAACCACTACAGTGAGCCAGAATGCCAATTATTGCCGTTTCATATAGCCCATAGCTCTGATAGAGAGCAGTTATGCGCAACACCACTTCCTTCCTATCCATTGTGTCACCCTCAGCCAAAGCCCATACCTCACGATTACCCTCAGGCAAGACCTTAGTTAGTAGCGCTTTGACTTCCTCCACACCACAGAGTATCCCCCCCCGACTAGGGAAGACCTCCATAGTAGCTACTGGGTTGAGCCCCTCCTGACGAAGTATCTCTATGGTGCGAGCAAAGTAAATATCGGCAGTGTCCCCGGATAGAACCGCCTCAGAGGGTTCAAATTTAGCTAGCTTTACCTGGCTACGTCTAATGCTCGTCAGCTTTGCCCCCAGCATCTTCTCCATATGTTCCAGAGCAAAGCGATGCGCCGCTTCATCAAACGAGGCAACACAATCGGTAGGCACTTCAACTTCATAATCGCGGTTCACGGCATTAGCCACGGTATGCAGTACGCAAATATCGGTGCACACGCCACAAACAATCAATTTGCCCGGCTTAAGCCTCTTTAACTTCTCCTCAAGCGTGGTGCCAAAAAAGCCGCTATAGCGCTTTTTGGCGATTATCTCACCGGGATACTTGGCTAACTCAGGAATCACCTCTGCCTCAGCAGTGCCCTCAATGCAGTGGGGCGGAAACATCTTGAACTCAGGGTCATCAGGAGCATGGTGGTCACAGATGAAGAATATTTTGGAACCCTGGGCAAGCTCCTCCTCCAGAAGGCGCTTTATATTGGGGATTATGCGACGGGCTTTATCACCACAGTACAAGGGATAGCCTTCCTCCAAGAAGCCCCTGAGCATATCTACAACTAAAACTGCGTTAGCCATAGTGTGCCTCCGCCTTTGACTTAATGCCTGAAGTGTCGCTCGCCAGTAAAAACCATAGCTATATTGTGCTCATCAGCCGCCGTAATCGAGTCTTCATCTCTTATTGAGCCACCGGGCTGGATAATGGCAGTTATCCCCGCCTCTGCTGCCACCTCCACCACATCAGGGAAAGGAAACATGGCATCTGAAGCCAGAACACTGCCCCTAGCTTTCTCTCCAGCTCTTTCTTTAGCTATCTGAGCACTGACAATCCGACTGGGTTGTCCGGCACCCATCCCCAGAAGCGTCTTATCCTTAGCCAGCACAATAGCGTTTGACTTTATGTGCTTGACCACTCGCCAGGCAAAAAGCAGGTCGTCCATTTCAACCTTAGTTGGTTTGCGCTTGGTTACTGTCTTCAAGTTGACGCAATTTTCCGGCACAGAATCGGAGGTCTGGACAAGGAATCCACCCTTGACCCTGCGAAAATCAAGGTAGCCTGGTTCAGCCTTGCCATAGCCCGGTGGTAGCTTAGCGGCAAGAATACGCAAATCCTTCTTACGCTGCAGCAACTTTAGTGCCTCTGCCTCATATTCTGGGGCAATAACAATTTCATAGAAGACGGGCTTTATTTCCTGAGCCATGGCTAAGGTAACCGGCCGGTTTGAAGCAACAATGCCACCGAAGGCAGCCACCGGGTCACCACTAAAAGCCCGCCGATAGGCTTCGGCAATATCACTGTGACTTGCCAGACCACAGGAGTTAGTATGCTTGATGATGGCTACCGTGGGTGCAGCAAAGTCAGTCACCACCCCCCAGGCAGCATCAGCATCCAGAATATTATTGAATGAAAGCTCCTTACCCCACAATTGCTCAGCCCGGGTAATACCGGTCGCCTTCCTCTCACCAACCGACAGCTCGGCATAGAAGGCAGCCTGCTGGTGAGGATTCTCACCATAACGAAGTCCATAGCGCTTCTTCATGGCTATGGTCATCTCCTCAGGAAAACCCTCCATATCCTGCCTCAGGTACTGCGCAATAGCCGTATCATAGATAGCCACATGCTGAAAAGCCTTCTGCGCCAGCCTTTTACGCTCAGCTAAGTCTAAGCCTCCCCCCCCCAACTTGTCCAGAACCACAGGGTAGTCAGCAGGGTCAACAACCACGATGACGCTGGGAAAATTCTTGGCTGCCGCCCGAATCATGGTTGGTCCACCGATGTCAATATTTTCCAGAGCCTCATCAAGGGTAACGCCATCCTTAGATACAGTCTGCACAAAGGGATAAAGATTAACCGCCACCAGGTCAATGGTCTTAATGTTACTCTTGGCTAGCTCCTGCATATGAGCCGGCAGGTCACGCCGAGCCAGGATGCCACCATGAACCGCCGGGTGGAGAGTTTTTACCCTGCCATCAAGAATTTCAGGAAATCCGGTAATCTCAGAGACGCTTTTTACCGGAACTTTAGCCTCTGCCAGTGCCTTTTTGGTGCCGCCGGTAGAAAAGACCTCAAACCCAAGCTGGCTCAAGCCTTTAGCAAAGTCAGTTACACCCGTTTTGTCAGACACACTGATAATAGCTCGCATAGATACCCCCCATTACTAAGTTGCGCACTTCTAACCTCACCCCTTGTATCCCCCTCTCCTTCAACCATGGTGCACAAAAGGTAAAAGCCCGGTTGTCTCTTCCGTAAGAGCGTGCGGAGGCATAGGGATAGTATAATACATCTTGAGTTCTGAGTCACCCACCTCAATCCTCTCCACAAAGGACTTGAGGAAGCTTCTTTGCTCAATGATGGAAGACCTCTGTAGTAATCCTCTCAAGTCATTTGCATAGTCCCGCACCACCTGAGGGTCAGCTATGTCCACGGCTTTGCAGCGTAGCGCCTCCTCTGCCTCAGCCTTTGCCTGCTGCAGTTCCTCTTTCTTCTGAAGGAGAGCCCGTATTCTTGGAGACAGCTCTCCGCTCTTGAACTCCCCTGTCTCAAGAGCATCGTAGAGCTTGCCAAGCCTGTTGTCCACTTCGGCAACCTGAGCCTGCAGAAGCACAAGCCGCTCCCTTACCTCAGCACTGGTCTGAGCGAGTTCGTCGTTGGTCAGCCTCGCTCCCTCCTCAAGGTTTCTATCTGCTCTTTTGTCGGCATCTGAGTGCCGAGATATTTGACAACTTTTTGCCTCACCTTGTTGCCCTCCCGCTTGCTTTCGACGAGGTAGTAGTACGTGCTGTTCCCCTTTCGTTTGGTTCTAACAAATGCCATCCTTTACCCTCGGTATCATTGTAGTGCCTACCCAGGGGAATGTCAAGCTACCGGGATGCCAAAACAGACAACTTCTCTGGCATTGACGTTAATACAGCAGGTGGGCAACGGGCAGCTTCGGCAATGAGCGAAATTCCTATGTGGTTTTAGCAAGGCTAGCACTGAGGTCACAAGACAATGAATTATTTGACATCCGCAAGAAATTCATTTGTTTGGATCGCCCCTTTTATGTCTCGCTTCCCAGTAGAGCAACATTTCTGATGATTAACCAAGCCCGGCAATTATTCTTTCCACTTTGGTGATATCCAGAGCATTGATATTTCCATCCTGATTGGCATCAGCCCCAGGTGTTTGGGCGTCTAGCCCGGCGATGACTCTCTCCACTTTGGTAATATCAAGGGCGTTAATGTTGCCATCACCGTTGGCGTCTCCTGGCGTCACCGAGGTAATATTCACTGTATCTCCAACCCATGTTGCCGTTATCTCTTGTGCCTGGTTATTGGACAGCATGCCGTTAGATAGATTGATGGTGCTACTAGTGCCAGCGGAGCCGATGACATGGAAGTGCAATACTGCGAGGTACCCTGAGCCACTTACTCCAGTCATGCCCGAAACATTCTGAACAACCCGGTATGTTCCCGAGCTAATCTGGTTATAGACATCAATGGGTATTGTTGTTGACCCTATGAGACCTGAGGTTACATTATCCAGTCGTAATACCGAGGCATTAAACGAGACATCGTAGTTACAGGCATCAAAGTTTGTCACCTGACTGACGTTGACATTAGCGCTAAAGTCGCTATTGGGTGATGCCTGAGCCGGGGCATCAATGCTGACTGTAGTGCCAGCCACAGTGGTAAAGCTCCACGAATAAGCTGAGGTCAGTGGATTACCAGCAGCATCAGTAATAGCCGTGCTCAGGGTGGCAGTATAGTTAGTGCTGTAGCTCAAGTTAGCACTAGGGGTGAAGGTGGCAGTATAGGTGCTGCTGTTATAAGAGACGCTACCTGATACTGGTGTAGTGCCAACCTTCAGGGTGAAGCTACTGGTGGTAATAGTAGACGCTGCCATAGCCTCATTAAAGGTAGCGCTCACTGTAGTATTAATAGCTATACCAGTGGCATTAGCCGTGGGTGATGTGCTGGATACTGTTGGCGCGGTTGTATCCGGGAATAATATAGCTTTAAGAAAGTTATCCCATTGGTTATCAGTGCTGAAGACGACACTGGTCTCATAGTCAGAGAAATAATCCGCCGTAGTTTCTGGATAGTAGATGGATAGCCCGTGTGAATTGGCTAGCGATGCGGTATGCCCCTCAGCGATAACCGCGTTATATACCGCTGTCATAACCGAACTGGCGGCATTCCTGACACCCTGACTGATATTTGCATTCTGATTTACCAGCTGGGCGAAGTGGTAAAGGTCAATATAGTAGATGTAGTAGTATTCCTGTGCCTGGCTTCTGGCAGTCCTAATCTTATCCCAATCGCCGGTAGCACTAGTCATAGCTTGAGCAAAGCTGTTAACTGCGGTTGCCAGCTCATCAATAAGTTCCTGTCTTGCCGCCGACTGAGTTATGCTTGAGGTCGAAGGATAAGAGCTTATGTAGTTATTGACTATCTGAGTAGCCAGTTGCGGCGCAGTCATTGTTGGAGTAGTGGTTAGAGCAGTTAGGGGGGTGGCATAATCCCACCCATCACCAGGTTCGGATTCCTCCGAGCCTACCGCTACATCTCCATAGGGCATCACTTGGTAGGCTACTTCCACCATCTGCATCAGACAGGCATCAAAGCCAATGATATCTAGCTTTTTCCCAGTGGTGGCGTAAGCTGCTGCCAGCGCACTCCTCAGCTCAGTCATGGTTAACTCGTCACCAGCCTGGTCATCAACGCAGATGGATTTCATAGCAGTGGCGCTATTCTCCCTCCAGCCGCTGCCATGGTTCCACAATACCAAGGCATAGTGTTTAGCGGGGTAGTTAGCGATACTCCACTCGATAAAGCTCTGCAATATCGCCGGGTCACCCATATTTACCTCTCCCAGGTCAGCAATCACTGGCGAGTTGATAATCCTGGTGTCAGTATCCTGAGTTACATAGAACCTCATGGCGTCGGTCCAGTTTCCATTGCTGGTGTCATCATCCGGGGTGTCACGCCCGGCGCGATCCATCTGAACCACGATTTTGACATTGCTTGTGGAGCCAGCGACCTCCATCTCATTGAAATCATCGATGCCGGCACTCTCCAGGTTATTATCGGCATCAAGGTAAACCATAAACAGCCAGTCCACCTCCAAGTTAGAGGCAGTGGCGGCTATGGCAGCCTGGATATCCAGTAGCCCATAACCATCTATATTATTGTTGTCCACCACAGAAGTAGCTGTTGACTGAAGCAGATTTCTAACATCTGCTGGGTGCCCCTTTAGTTCAGGCTTGGCTTGGAGTAGTAATGCGGTTGCCCCAGCAGCAATAGGGGAAGCCATGCTTGTCCCCCGCATCACATAGTAGTCTGCCGGACCGGTGCCATTTAGGTTTAGACCATCATTGTCAATAAAATAGGCATCAGCTCCACCCGGCCATAGATAGACATTCTGGTCCCGAACTGAGATGATAGCACTGCCCGGGGCAACGATGTTTGGTTT
>Ga0315282_10011814_pt1 | contig 13460 bp, 11 predicted proteins | sample YL17G07_20_MG_FD_203693 | JGI IMG/M metagenome (GOLD analysis project Ga0315282, IMG submission 203693) | Sediment microbial communities from Yellowstone Lake, YNP, Wyoming, USA - YL17G07_20 | ecosystem: Environmental > Aquatic > Freshwater > Lake > Sediment | place: USA: Wyoming | collected...
GCCTCAGCAATAATCAGCACCAGCAGACAGAATGATTCGGGTGGAGGCGCTCTTTTCTCAACCCTGTCCAGTCCCCGCTGGCCTTAGTCTGAATTGGAAACCGGACACCTCGGGACAGGGCCCCCAGAAAAAGTAGGGTGGGCATGGCCCACCAAACAATTAGGGGATTATATGGGGAGTTTAAGGGGAACGGCGGAACGAAACCTAATCCGATGAAATTGCTTACTATAATACAAAAATTTCCCGCACCTGACTCAATCTAACAACAGCAGATTGAGAGCCGGTATGGTTCCGCCCCAGGGTTTGGCGTTGGTGCTCTTTAACACGTAGGTGTTTCCCTGCATACCGGTCATGGCGTCAAAGTCCATGTCCTGCAATGTTCCCACGTGGCGGGCGGACCAGTCGGCGTGGGTCACGCCGTAGGTAATGGTGCTCGGCAAGCCGAAAAAGTTGTTGGCGCTGTTGCGGCCGAAGCTTTTATCCAGGTCGATTTTGAGCAGGACATCATAGTACGTCCCGGCTGGAACCTTAAACTTGGCCAGCTTTTTAAAATACCAGAAGCCAGTTGTGGGGTTGGCGGGGTTGGGCACCATCGTTTCCAGTTCCTGGGTAATCGGAATTTGGCGGGCCGGGTCAAAGGTCACATTTTTGTCATAGTATAGGTAAAAGAAGTTGGTGTCGAAAAAGGCGATTGTGTAGCTGGTAGAGCCGTCGGGATAGCGGATATCCCCCACCCGATATTTTCCCATGTATTTGCCCTCCGTGATAAGCGTGATGGCCACGGTGAAGTCAGGAACGCCGGGGGGCTGAGTATACCCATAGGTGCAGACGTCGCCTACACCCTTGGAGAACCAATAGTTCGAAAGTTTGATGGTGGCGGCGCCGGTGTGGGCGGCGGGCAGGGCGATCAGGCCCAGAGCGAGCATAACCAGGGTGGCGACCATTCTTCTCCGGCGCATTTTTCCTCCTCGTAGAAACCCTACGTAATCTGAAATTATACGGCAGCCTTGGCCACCACGGTTAAAAAATGGTTTTGGGGAACTCGTTGCCCGGGGAAAGTCCCCGAAAGTTTCTGTTCCAGGAACCGAATCCTCTCGTCGAGGCCATGTTAACACGAGTTTCGCTAAAAGAGTATTTTTCCCCTGAATTTTTGGGATACCATACCCTCAGAACCCATCAGCCAGTCGATTTCAGCAATGCCTTTTTAGGCCTTAAATTGAGAGTCGCCAGTAGAAGTAGATGCTCACTTGCCAAATCCAGCAGTTATCGCCGCACCACAAAAAACCGACGATATGGGGCGGAAAGCTTGAATTTTCGGCGGCTTGATAAGTTTTGGGTCATAGAAGCAGATAGCTTCACTCTCGGCGTTCCCCTTGTGAGCCCGAAACCCGGCCGCTAAGCTGGCTTAGAAGACGTAAAAACTGCGCCTCATTCCTACCTTGGTAGCTTTTGAAATATTTATTTACAAACAATAACTTATATGTAAAATTAGTCCTTGCCAATACCCACCATACTCCAGTCTCCAGTAGCGGAGATTACCATGCTAATCCTGAAGATACCGCGATTTGGCCTCCAATGGTGAACCCCCTTGGAGGCTTTTTGACTTAATTACCACCATCCATCCGGTCGTTTCGTTCCCAGAGAGAAATCGGGGTAATATAATTATAAATAAGAACCGAACTATCGAGTTGTTTTATGTCTGATCAAAATTTGCGGGTTCATGTTTCTGGCGAGGAGGCCTTACATCTCTTAGAACTTACTGAAATAGCGGTAAAGTCTAAAGACCTCGCAGGGCTGGCACAGGAAGTTCTTCCCATCTTAGTCAGAGTGATGGGAGTAGCTGCTGCCATTCTCTATTTTGAAGAACATAGCCCCCCCACCTATTCCTACTTCCAAGTGGAGGTTCAAGGCATCACTGTACCGATAATTGAGAAAATTTGTGTTGAGCAATTCCACCTGATCCCGATCCAGGCAGACTTCCAGCCCTTGATATTATCTCTATCCCCGCAGGAGACCGCTCAGGTTGCCTTGTTTCTCCTCCATAGTAAAGGAAAGAGGATGGGGCTTTTAGGACTTTTGATCCCTAAAAACCGAGAACTGCCTGAGTTAAGACTGGCAGGAAAGGTTAGCTTCTTGCTTTCGCAGTTTATAGCCCAACTGGTTGAACGTTTGGAATACGACAAAAAGATTGAAAGATTTAACGCTTACTTCGCAGTGAGCTCCAAAATCGCCAAAGCCCTGAATCTCAGCGATGTTCTAGAGGCGGTCTTGTATTCTAGCATGGAAGCCGTTTCCGCAGGAGCTGCCTCGTTGATGCTCCTTGATGATGAGAAAAAACATTTTCAGTTTTTCGGTTTGGTACCCCCCCAGCCGGCCATGATGAACGCCAAATTTTCTGCTAACAAGGGCCTGGCCGGGAAGGTCTTACAATCGCAGCAAGCCGAGGTCATCAACGATGTCCAAAAAGACCCCCGGTTTTATAGAAGATTTGATCTTAAGACAGGTTTTCAGACCAGAAACATGGTGGCTATTCCCCTGGTGGCTGGACAAGAAAAAGTCGGGGTGTTGGAAGTCTTAAATAAGGCTGGCGGCGAACCATTTCAGGAAGAGGACCGCCTTCTGCTCCAGTCGATTGCCGAAGAAATCGCCTTTGCGATCCATGATGCTAAATTATTTGATGCAAAGCAGGCCTTGATTGCTGAAATTGAAAAGATGCACCAATTTCAGACTAAATTAATCCAGACCTCCCACGATGGCATTATCGCTAATGACCCGCATGGCAATATTCTCATTTTTAATGAAGGCTCAGAGAGGATATTGGGGCACCGAAAAGAAGAGGTGATTGGCAAAATTAACGTGGCCTCTCTCTATCCCCCTGGAGGGGCCCACGACATCAGGGCAAAAATCAAAAGCCCGGGGTTTGGGGGGAGCGGGCGCTTAATTAACTACGAGACTATGGCGCTAAGCAAAACCGGAGAGCAAATTCCCGTCGAACTTTCTGCTATTCTGATCTATGAAAATGATCATGAAGTAGCCACGGTGGGGTTTTTCCGGGACCTGCGAGAGCGCAAACAGCTTCAAGAGAAGCTCCTACAGTCGGAGCGGCTATCAGCCTTGGGTTATATGGCGGCTCATATCAGCCACGAAGTAAAGAACCCCTTGATGGTGATAGGTGGGATTGCCCGTCAAGTATTGAGGGGTTTAGCAGCTGACCCGCAAAAGAATCTAGAGAAGCTCAAAATCATCGTCGAGGAAATTCGACGGTTGGAGGACTTCCTGGCCGAGGTAGGAAGTTTCGCTAAGTTATCGGAGACTAAAAGGGGGGTCGTAAATCTAAACACCCTGCTCCAGGAACTGGCCCTTAAATTGGAACCAAGCCTGCACGAAAGAAATATAAAGTTATCGTTAAATTTGGATTCCAAACTTCCTGAGGTTCAATTTACGCCGCTCCATTTGAGCCAGGTGCTTTTAAATATCGCCAAGAATAGCATCGAAGCCATGCCGGCCGGGGGCAATTTAAAATTTATTAGCAGGTGTCAAAATGATAGGGTGTTGGTGCAGATCAGCGATAATGGTGAGGGAATTCCTCCTGACATCATAGATAAGATCTTCCAGCCCTTTTATTCCACCAAGCCCAAGGGCAGCGGTCTGGGACTATCCATCTCCAAGACGATTATTGAAGCAAACCAAGGTGAGATCAAAATAGAAAGCGAACCTGACAAAGGCACCAGCGTGACGGTACTCCTAAAGCCGAGGTTATAGCACAGCAAGTACTATCGGCGCGTCGAAATCAATACCTGGTGAGAGAACAGATTAGACTGGTCGAAGCTGTTGATTACTTACCAGGACCAAAACTTATCACCGTGGCGTCAAATGCCAGGTATGGTCTGGATATGGGTAGTTTTTGACTCTCTGGTAAGTCTCGAATCATAACAGATTGTATGTATTTAGTTTGATGTTAAATAAAGGAGGGGCCAGGAGGTCGCTCCTTAATAATTTAGCCCAAAACGGGATGGCGTTATGAAAAAAGCTAAGCCAAATATTCTGGTTTTTGCTTCCGGGACCAAAACCGGTGGCGGATCCGGATTTGAGACGATGGTAAGAGCGGCGCGGACCAGGCCGCCAACTTTAGACGCTTGGATTTGTGCGGTTATCACTAATCATTTTGAAGGCGGTGTTTGGCGTAAGGCCAAAGCTCTCGGGGTACCTTCCGAATACTGGGTTGGTCCCTATCTTGCCAAGGGCTACCAAAACTTTGTCAAGTATTTCAACGCTGATTATGTCATGCTCTCTGGCTGGCTGAAACTGGTGGCAGGCCTTGACCCGGCGCGGACGATTAATATCCATCCCGGGCCTTTGCCCCGATTTGGTGGGCCGAAACTTTACGGCCACTATGTTCATGAAGCGGTTATGGCAGCTTATCACCGCGGGGAAATTACCCACAGCGCGGTCACCATGCATTTTGTTGATGCGATATATGACCGCGGCCCGATACTTTTCGCGCTACCTATTCCAATTGAGCCGAGCGATACGCCGGAGACCTTGGCGGCGAAGGTGAATCGGGCTGAACATGAATGGCAACCCCGGGTTCTCAACTATGTAGTGCATGGACAGGTGCGATTGGTCGGCAAGGAAGTGGTATATGAGACGGCAGAACTGCAGCGCCTGCTGATGCCCGAAGCGTAGCAGGACAAAAACATAAAAATTGCGGGGAAGATCTAATCAATCAGGGCAGGTCCCTACTGGGGCCTGCCTTTTTCTTTAGCAGAATAAATGGCCGAAATTGCTGTTGGCCGGGGCAAGAATGAGAAAAGGTGGGGCGAAAGGCGGATAAACTTAGCGGCTTAGCGCCGCCGGGCGAAGATGAAGATCAGGCCCACCAGGATCACGCAGGCCCAGGCGAAGACGTCGCCGTATTTGGTGTAGAGGCTGCCGCCGGGCATGAGGGGCAATTCCAGGGCGTGGGCCTCGGGGACATTGACCTCCGATTGCCAGAGGATCTGGCCCCGGGCGTCGATGAAGCAACTGATGCCGGTGTTGGCGGCCCGGGCCAGGCAAACGTGGTTCTCGACGCAGCGCAGCACCGCCATGGACATATGCTGGTAGGCCGCCGCGGTCTTGCCGAACCAGGCGTCGTTGGTGATGTTGACCAGCAGGCGGGCGCCGTTGGCCACCTGGGCCCGGCTGAGATACGGAAAGATGGACTCATAGCAGACCAGGGGCCCCAGGGCGCCGCCCTCCGGCAGGCTGACGGTGGCGCCCACCGGCCCTTCGGCAAAATCCCCCACCATGGGCACCATCTTGCCGACATAAGAAAAGGGAGGGTAGCGCCGCAGGGGGACGTACTCGCCGAAGGGCACCAGGTGGGCCTTATCGTAGTACCCCAAGACCTCCCCCTGGGGGGAGAGGAGATAGGCCCGGTTGAAATAGTCTTCCTCGCCGGAGATGAGTTCCCAGGCAGGCGCGCCGAAAAGCAGGTTGCCGCCGCTCTCTTTGGCGATGGCCAGGACCTGGGCGGACAGGTCCGGGGTCCGGAGAAAAAAGAAGGGCGCCGCAGTCTCGGGCCAGACGATGAGCTGGGCCCCTTTGACCTTGCGGGTCAGTTCGGCATAGCGCTCCAGGGTGGCGGTCACCATCTCCTTCTTCCACTTCTCGCCCTGCTTGATGTTGCCCTGGACCACGGCCACCTTGAGTTTCGGGCTTTCGGCCTCCAGCTTTTGCATCTCACCCAGGCGGTAATAGCCATAGCCCAGCCAGAGGACCAGGATCAGGCAGAGTACCGGCAAGTGGCGCCAGCGCCGGCCCCGCCAGGCCCGGGGCGGGGACAGGAACAAAAACAGGCCGGCATTGATCAGGACCACCAGGAAAGAGAGGCCGTAAACCCCGGTAATATCTGCCACCTGCAGCAACATGGGGTGGAGGTAGAGGCCGTTGCCCAGCAGCTCCCAGGGGAAGCCGCTGATGATGTAGGTCTGACCCAGCTCCAAAGCGACCCAAAGAACCGGCCCCCACCAGGCGAGGCTCAGGCCCCGGGCCGCCCCCCAGTTGAGCCCCAGGCCCCACAGGGCGGTGTAGAGGCTCAGGTAGCCGGCCAGCAATACCAAAATTCCCAGCGCTACCGGTAGGGGGAGGTGGCCGAAGACGTGGGTGACGAAGACGATCCAGTAAAACATCGCCAGACCGCGGGCCAGGCCGGAAATGAGACCAAGAAAGAAGGCGGATTTTAACGATTTTCCCTGCAGGGCCCAACAAAGGGGAATCAGGGCGACAAACAGGAGGTAGGTCAGGTCCCACTTGGGAAACCCCAAGGCCAGGAGGAGGCCGGAGAGGATGGCGGCTAAGATGTGGTCCAGGCTAGTGCGCTTGTTCATCGCGTTTTGGATTATAGCCGGATTAGGGGTCAGGGGCAAATAAAAGGGACCAGGGGTTAGGGGTTAGGGGTTAGGGGTTAGGGGTTAGGGGTTAGGGGTTAGGGGTTAGGGGTTAGGGGTTAGGGGTTAGTAAATGCATTTTCCCGAAGCTTTCCTCCAACTAAAGCCCTTCTTATAGTTCCCGGTCTCTAAAATAAATTTCACGCAGTGCCATGGTTTCCATGAGACTTTCTTTTGACCCGAACAATGACAAGGCATTTATGTTATAATTGTCCAATTCTTTCAAAACCTTCAACCTTTCGGAATAAGGAATATTGAATTTCCATAAGACATCTTGATTTTGATTATTAAGAGCGAATACCTCTTCGTGAGGTGGATACCTCCACTCGCCATCAGGCGTATTATCGCGAATAATGCAGACTGTATACCGGCTCTGCTGAATAAAATGGCGTCGATCTGTCTTTACATATGGTCCAAAATTATAAATATATGGTTCATTACCTCCAACTTTGAATCCACTAATTGATTCTAAATAAACATAAATCGACACATCTTCTTTACACTGCAAAACATCCTTGAACGCAAAATAAGCGGCTACATATGGTGAGGTACTCCAGTCAAGGAGTGGTGACGGAAAACCGTGATGCCGAAGATCCACCATGTAACCATAAGTTTCAATAAAATTAATAGAGCTCCCGAATGCATGTGGTAAAAAGCTATCATTCTTTTTTAGCCATTCATCGAATCCATCTGGATATGAAAGTATGTTCCAACTTGCTTCGGTAAATGACTCAATCTGAGGCTTTACTACTGAAATCAGGCGAAAATATTCCTTCAAAGAAAGGTTGCTTTGAGAATGACGTTCTAGTGTTGTCTTAAGCCCGTATCTTTTCTTTCCTTGTCCACGATAAAGGAATGGTGAACAATTTTGCTCGCAAAACTTGTTTTCAAGTCCTTTTAGTCGTTCTAAGAACTCCTCCCAGCTTTTTAAATTTTCTCCCTCTATATCCATCGTATAAAAACCCTATTTAAAAATTGAAAGGCCAGGAATCAGCCTTTGCTTTTCTACTAGCCCCTGGCCCCTGGCCCCTGACCCCTGTCATTCCGCGCCCGGCTCTTCTGCGGCCGCCACCGTCCGGGCCCGGACCTGCTTGGCCCGGCGCTCGTCGGCGGCGACCACGGTGAGCTCCAGGTGGCCGATGCGCACCTGGTCGTTGACCTGGGGGACCCGGCCCAATTCATGGATCAAGAGCCCGCCCACGGATTCGAACTTGCCTTCCGGCCGCGGCAGGTCGAAGTGGTCCAGGAGCAGTTCCACGTCCAGGCGGGCGTCCACCAGGACGGAGCCATCCTCCTGGGGCACCAGACGGGGCTCCAGGCGGTCATATTCGTCGTAGATCTCCCCGACGATCTCCTCCAGGATGTCTTCCAGGGTGATGAGGCCGGCGGTGCCGCCGTATTCGTCGATGACGATGGCGATGGCGGTCTTGCGCTCCACCAGGTCTCGTAAGAGGTCGCTGATCTTTTTGCTTTCCGGAACGAAGAAGGTCGGGCGCAGGACCCGGGCCAGGTCCCAGGTGTCCTCCGGGGTCTGCCAGAAGACCAGGAGGTCCTTGGCCAGAAGGATGCCCTTGATGTGGTCGATGTCGCCGTCGAAGACCGGCAGGCGGGAATGGCCGCTGGACAAAAGCAGGCTGATGATCTGGTTCAGGGGGGTGCTTCGTTCCACCCCCACCATCTCCAGGCGGGGCACCATGATCTCCCGGACCAGGGTGTCTTTGAACTCAAAGATGGACTCAATGAGCTCCCCTTCCTGCCGGGTGATGAGACCCCGCTCTTCGCCCTCGACGATGATGTGCTGGATTTCGCGTTCGAGGTCCTCCGGCTGCTCCATGGCCGCGCGGCGGCCAATCCGTTGCCGGAGGCGTGTGAAGAAGCCGGGGGAAGGACTTTCGCCCTCGTCCATGCTTAACCTCGCAACTGCCTCCGCTCCGTACGCATGTGGTGTTCCACGGCTCTCACGTCCCGGGGGAACTCCAGGCCGCGATCCAGGAGATTCTTCTCATGGCGGGTGATGCCGAAGAGTTCGGTGGCATAGGCCACCGCCTGATCATGGTCGAATTCTTTGCAGGAAAAGATGTCCAAGCTGAGGTAGCCCCTGTCGGGGAAGGTGTGAATGCTGATGTGGGACTCGGCGATGAGCACGAAGCCCGAGAGCCCCCAATCTTCCGGCACCTTGCCGTGATACTTGAAGACATAAGGGGGCATGATCTTGGTCATCTGGATCAGGTCGGGGCAATGATCCAGGAATTGATATATGAGGTCCAGGTTCGTCAGCTGCTCATACCTACATCCATAGCCATCCAGGGTCAGATGCAGTCCGAAGCCAGGCACCGGATTTTTCAATAGTCCGTCCTCCTCGCACAGGGTTGAGCGTCACCGGGGAATGCCCGGCCGGCATACCACCTGCGCCGCCAAGGCGGCGCGGCCCCGGAAGTAACTTCTCTTCCGGGGGGAGTAAGGTTTTGGGCCCCGGCAATGGTTCGGAGAGCACGAGGAAGGGAGCCTAGCGCCCCATATGTTTTTGCCCCGTAACCTTATAACCCCTCCCGGCCTGCGAAGGGGTCATGCGCATACGCCCGTCCCTTAATCAAGTAATTCGATTTATATAACCTGCGATGCGGGCGGGGTCAAGGTTTTTTTGTGACCAAGTCCGAGCCGGCCCCGGGGGAATTGCCAGATTTGTGCCACGAGGCTATTGACGCCAAACGCCAGGGTGATAAATTTAACCGGGAGTTAAGAAGACAGGAGGACGATGCTGGTGGCCTTAGTCGCCCCCTTCAAGGGGCTGCATTATAATCTTGCCAAGGTGCCGAACCTCGCCGAGGTGGTCACGCCGCCTTACGATGTGATCAAGCCCGCCGAGCGGGAGGCCTTAGCGGCCCGGAATCCGTATAACATGGTGCACCTGATTCTGCCCCAGGCCCTGCCCGGGGACAATCGGCTGCAGAACCGCTATACCCGGGCGGCCGCCCGGTTCCGTCAGTGGCAGCGGGAAGAGGTGCTGGTGCGGGACCCGGAGCCGGCCTTCTACTATTGGGAGACCGATTTTGAGGTGGAGGGACAGAAACGGACCCGGACCGGCGTGGCGGCCCTGGTGCGCCTGGAGCCGTTGAGCGGCGGGGCGGTCAAGCCCCACGAGCAAACCTTCTCCGCGGCCAAGGCCGACCGCCTGGAATTGTTCAAACAGGCCCGGGCCCATTTTTCCCCCATTTTCTCCATTTATCCAGATCGTGACAACCAGGTCTTGGGTCTGCTGAAGAATAACCTGCCGCCGGCCCCCCTGCTGGCCTTTGAAGACACCCTGGGATATTATCAGCGCCTGTACCGAATAACGGAGCCCGAAGTCCTGCGGGCGGCGCACCAGGCCATGGCCGGCCTGACCCTGTTCATCGCCGACGGCCATCACCGTTACGAGACCTCGCTGAATTACCAGAAGCTCCTGAAGCAGCAGTATCCCCAGGCCCCTCCCCAGGCGGCCTTCAACTACACCCTCATGTACCTGTCCAACATCTACGACCCGGACCTGGTCATCCTCATGGCCCACCGCCTCCTGGGCGGGCCCCGGGTGAAGCACCTGGATGAGGCCAAGGTCTTGGGACGCCTGAAGGAATACTTCGAAATCGTCTCGCTGCCCGCGGCGGACGAGTTCGGCGAGGCTTACGAGGACTTCCTGCAGCAGACCCTGGCGGAGACGCCGCCCCAGGAGACTGCCTTTATTTTACTGGGCTTCGGCCGCAAGGCCTGGCTCCTGAGGATGCGGCCCGGGGTGCGGCAAAAAACCCTGGCCCGGCAGATGCACCCGGCCCTGGCCCAACTGGATGTGGCGGTCCTGAATTACCTGATTTTTGAAAAGGTCCTGGGGCTGGACGCCAAGGCCCTGGATGACCAGGAAACCTTCAAGTATTCCAGCCAGGTCAGCGAGGTCGTAGCCGCGGTGACCCGGAGGGAAGCCCGCCTGGCCTTTCTGCTGAACCCCACCCGCATCGAACAGGTGCAGGAGGTGGCCTCCGCCGGCCTGACCATGCCCCGGAAATCCACCTATTTCTATCCCAAGGTGATGTCCGGGCTGATCCTGAATCCCATCGACCCGGCCGAGGAGATTTTTGTACCCTGAGTTCGGGTGGGCGGCCGTCCCCGGCCGCCCAGCGGTCGTTGGCGGGCGCGGACGCCCGCCCCTCCAGCAAAATTCCTGCCGGCCCCTTGCCAGCCGGTTAATTTTTGAGTAAATTAATAGATGATTAGATCAAGGAGGCCCCTGATGGGCGAGGACACCGCTTGCCGGTCGCGCATCCTGGTGGTGGACCAGGAGAATTGGGTCCGGGAATTTCTCACCTCCGTCATCAAACTCTGCGGCTACGAGGAATTCAAGCTGGCCAACTCCATCGACGAGGCCCTGGAAGCGGTGGATGCCTGCACCTATGATCTCATCATCGTCGACCTCAGGCAGCCCCACCACCAGCGGCTCATCGAGCATGTCCGGGCCCACCATCCCGACACCCGCTTCATCATCATGGTGCAGCAGCGGGCCCAGGTCCAACACGTGGTCTATTATGAGCAGGTGGACATCATCTACAAACCCCTGAGCTTGGATGAAACCGTGCGCAAGATCAGGCACGCCATCCGCCAGAAACAACTGCACCAGGCCGAGGAAGAATTCCGGCGTCTGAAGCAGGAAGCCCTGAGGATATTTTTGGGTTAAAAGATTAACCACCAGGACACCAATATTAGGGGTCCCAATATTAGGGGTCAGGGATTAGGGGTTAGGGATTAGGGGTTAGGGATTAGGGGTTAGGGATTAGGAATTAGGAATATGGCGACTAAATCCTCTGGTTGCCTAATTACTTTGGGTCTTATTTTTGGATTAATTGCAGTTTTGGCTATTGCCAGTTCATTGATAAAACAATCCTCGCAGATTACAACTGAACCCCTTCCTAACTCAGCAAATACAGGCATTGAGGCGGTAATCGCTCATTACGGAACCCCCGACATTATCGACTCCACCGAATTTGATACGCCCCGGCCGCCCATGGTGACCAAATGGCTGATTTACAAAAAACAGAAGATAAAACTTATGTTTATGGCTGATGCCCCCTTGGGTTCTCCTCCACCATATACTAAATGGGTATTAATTGGAGCAACAGATACTCAAAAAAATATCGCCCTTGGTCCAGATGAAGTTGACCGCAGGATGTTCCGAAGCCGGCGCAAATAAATCCTGTTCGCTTCCCTGAAAATTTTCGTGCCCCTATAAAAAAGACATAGAGGTCAGAAAAAACATACTGGCCCCTGATCCCTGACCCCTAATCCCTTTCTTCAGCCCAACTGCCGCCAGAGGCGAATACCGGTCGGCAGTTCCTCCTCGGCTTGGCCTTTGCCGAAGAAGGCCTGGGCCAGGCCCCGGCCTTTGGCCGCCTGCTCCTCCTGCCACTCCCCGTAGGTCAGAGCCCCCACCTTGCAGGCCTCCACGCAGGCCGGGACGCTTCCGGCCTTCTCCCGGTCCGGGCACTGGTCGCACTTCAGGGCCACCGCGGCCCGGTCCGGGGCCTGGTAAACCGGCCCGTAGGTCAGGACCCCGAAGGGGCAGGCCATGGCGCACATGGCGCAGGAGATGCAGCGCTGCGGGTCGATGTCCACCGTGCCCCGGGCCTCATCGTAGCGAATCGCCCGGGCGATGCAGACCTCCAGGCAGGGCGCCGGATGGCAGTGGCGGCACTTGTTGGGAAAGGCGAGGTGCAGGCCGGCGGGGTAGAGGCGCAGCCGCGGTCTGGGACGCACCTGCTCCCCGATGGCCCCCGCCAGGTTCCTGGTCCGGGAATGCTCCACGGCGCAATTAATTCGGCATTGCAGACAGCCGACGCAGCGCTCCGGGCGGACGATGACGGTTTTCATAAAACTCCCCTTGTTACAGAAGGTGTAGGGGCGGCTCGCGAGCCGCCCCTACAAAGCTAAAATCTACTGCCCCCTAACCCACTGTTTCCCCATAATAATCCTGGGTCAATCGAGCCCTGGACCGGCTCCTGCCGGGTCATGAGCTGAAAATAGAGCCCGGCGTCCGCCACCGCGCCCACGAAGGTGAGACCCACCAGCCGGCCCTGCCGGTAGACCAGGCGCCGGTAGTGGCCCCGGGGGTTATCGGCTTCGCTGACGACCTCGCAATCATCACATTCACCCGGCCCCAGGCCCCCGGTGATCAGATGAAAGCCCTTAAGCGAGATGCTGTTTTGGGGCAACAGGCCGTCGAAGGTGAGGCCGCCGCCGGCCATATTAACTCCGGCCACCCGGCCCCCGGCCACCGCTACGGGCCAGATGGGGTAGTAGGCCGGCTCGCCGCTCAAGAAATGGGGCGCCCGGGTGCAGTCCCCGGCGGCAAAGATATCGGGGTGGCCGGTCTGCATGGCGGCGTTCACCGTCAGGCCGAAAGCATCGGTGAGGCCGGCGCCCGCCAGAAATTCCAGGTTGGGCGCCACTCCCACCGCCAGGAGCACCGCGGCCGCCGGGATCTCCCGGCCGTCGCTTAAGGTTAGGGCCCGAACCCGGCCCTTTCCCCCCAAAATTGCCACCGGTCCCGTATTCAAGTGCAGCTCCACCCCCAGTTCTGGCAAAGCCTGGTGCAGCAGTCGGGCCGCCTCGTCCTCCAGCAGTCGAGGTAAAGCCCGGGAGGCGGTTTCCAGCAAGGTCACCCGGTGACCCCGGCGGGCCAGGGCCTCGGCGGCCTTCAGGCCCACGGCGCCGGCCCCCACCACCGCCACCGGGCCTTCCTTTTTGAGCCCCCGGTCCAGGCGCTGCCAGTCGGCCAGGTTTCGCAGGGTGAAGACCCCTTCCAGGTCGGCGCCGGGAAGGTCGAGGAGCCGGGGCCGGGCCCCGGAGGCGATGAGCAGGCGGTCAAAGGGCAGGCTTTCTCCGGAGGCGAGCTGCACCTCATGCGCCTGCGGGTCAACCCGGATTACCTTTTCGCCCAGCCTGACCTTGAGGTCCAACCTGGCAAAAAAATCCTCCTCCCGGAGCCAGAGGCGGTCCGGGGTGATC
>Ga0315282_10011815_pt1 | contig 13460 bp, 12 predicted proteins | sample YL17G07_20_MG_FD_203693 | JGI IMG/M metagenome (GOLD analysis project Ga0315282, IMG submission 203693) | Sediment microbial communities from Yellowstone Lake, YNP, Wyoming, USA - YL17G07_20 | ecosystem: Environmental > Aquatic > Freshwater > Lake > Sediment | place: USA: Wyoming | collected...
ACAGGCACGTGCCTGTCACCGCTTGCAATACACATTCATAAAAAATAGAATAAGAAACGCCGGTGACACGCGCCGAATCAAGAGATTCGGATGCAGGTCACCTAACGAAAGTGCCTGTCACCTAAGGAGAAGTTGATGAACGGTCAAAAACCAAGCTTGCTCATGCCGGCGCTTGTCGGCGGCGCAGCCGCCGGAATCCTGTCCGCCATCCCCGTCTTAAACTGCCTTTGCTGCCTGTGGATTATTGCCGGAGCCGCTTTGTCCGCTTATCTTCTAGCCAAGGATTCGGCCGTGGCCCTGACCTCCGGCGACGGAGCGCTTGTCGGGGCTTTCGCCGGCGTCGTGGCCGCCGTGGCCGATTCGCTGCTCAGCATTCCTTTACAGGCTTTGAACCTATCGTTCACCAAGAGAGTTTTGGAACGTCTCGGAGAATACATGAACGAGATGCCGCCTCAATGGAGCGCCTGGCTCAGCCGTGGATCCGGCCCGATCTCCCTGGCCTGGTTTTTTGCCACCCTTCTCGTTTTAGCGGTGGTCTTCGCCGGGCTCGGCGCGCTGGGCGGCATTATCGGCATGGCCCTCTTCGGCAAAAAGAATCCGCCCGCATCGACGGCGACGCCCCAGCCGCCGGTCTCTCCTCCCCCATCAACATGAAGCGCCTCAAGACCCAGGTTATAGTCAACCCCGAGTCGGACAAGGGCCAAACGCGCAAACGCTGGAGCCAGATCAAAGAGGGCATCCGGCACTTCATCCACGAATTTAAATACGAATTCACAGAAAAGCCTTTTCACGCGATCGATCTCGCCCGGGCCGCGATCAAGGACGGCACGGAGCTTGTCATCGGCGTCGGCGGCGACGGGACGATGAACGAGATCGCCAACGGCTTTTACGAGGATAAAAGGATTATCAACCCGGATGCGACCTTAGGGATCGTTCCTTCGGGAACCGGCTGCGACCTAACGCGAAGCTTGAACATTCCATCCCGGCTCCGCGATGCCCTGACCGTCATCACCCAAGCTCCCTCAAGCGCGATGGACGTGGGCAAAGTGACCTTCCGCTCGGCTTCCGGCGGCGAAGAGGAACGCTTTTTCCTCAACGTGGCCGATTTCGGCGTGGGTGGCGAGGTCGTCCGGAAAGTCAACCAGAACCGGATGGAACGGAAGGCCTCGTCCTACGTCCGCTGTTTGATCTCAACGATGATCCATTATAAAAGCAAGCGCGTCCGCATCAAGGTGGACGGCCGGGAGCTGCCGCAAGAAGAATATCTTATCGGCGCGGTCGCCAACGGCCGGATCTTCGGCAAGGGAATGAAGATCGCTCCCAACGCGCGGCTCGATGACGGATTCTTCGATTTCGTTTACATCAAAAGCATGAAATTCCTCGAATTCTGCCGCCACGGCTGGAAGCTCATGAACGGAACGCATCTCGGGCATCCCAAGATTTTTCTCCTCCAAAGCCGCCGCATCGAGGCCGTGCCCGAAGAGAGCGAAACCGTCCTCCTCGAATTGGACGGGGAACAGCTGGGGACCTTGCCAGCAACATTCGAGATGATCCCCCACAGCCTGCTGGTGAAAGGATATCTTTAAATCCTAGCGCGATGGACCTTTGGTTGGCCTGGCCAAGCGGGCAATATTGGTCACGACGAGCGTTCCCTCATCATCCGTGAAGGCATAGATGGGCGCTCTTTTTTTGTAAGATTTCATGACTCGCTCGATGTATTCTTTCGTTTCCGGATAGGGCGGAATGCCTCCCCATTTCTTGACGGCTTCTTGGCCGGCGTTATAGGCCGCGAGGATGAGGTTGGTTTGGCCCTCAAAAAGCCCGTGGAGATCTTTTAGGTATTTAACGCCGCCCGCGATGTTTTCGGTTTCGTCAAAGACATCCTTCACGCCGTAGCATTTAGCGGTTTCCGGCATGAGCTGCATGAGTCCCTGCGCGCCCTTGGACGACACGGCGAAGCGATTGTAGCCGGATTCTGCGGCAATGATGGACCGGACCAGCGCGGGATCGACTTTATGTTGAAGGGCGATTTCCCGGATCAAGGCATAAATATCGGCCCTCGGGTCGCCGCTCGTTTTCGCAGCAGCCGGCAGGAAAAGAAGAATAAGAAATCCGAATGCCAGACAGAAAGCGGTCCCATGACTTTTTGTCAACATGAGCGCTTCTATAATATTACTATTTATATAATTTGGCAATCGCCCTTAGGGGTGATTTCAGGCCAGTTTCTCGATGATGGCCAGGCTCTCCTCAAGGGCACCGTCCAATTCCTCGGTTTTCGTCCCCCCGGCCTGGGCGAAATCGGGACGTCCGCCTCCACCCCCGCCGACTAGCGGGGCCAGGTGCTTGATGATTTCAGAGGCAGAGAGGCGGGGCGTCAGGTCTTTGGTCACAGCGACAACGAGAAAAACTTTCCCCTCCTGGGCCGAGCCCAGGACGACGACGCCGGATTTGATCTTTTGTTTCAGGCTGTCGGCTAGGCTTCTCGCTTCGGCCGGATTCAGGCCTTCCATTTTCTGGATGAGGACAGTCACTCCTTTGACGGATTTTATCTTCTCGCCGGGTTCTTCGATCTTTCCTTTCAAGATCTTCTGCCGCAGGAGCTTAATCTCGTGCTCTTTGTCTTTGACCAGATCCTTGAGCTTTTCGATCTGGCCTCCGAAATCCTTCCGCGAAGCATGAAGAGACAGCATCGCCTCCTGGACGAGCCCTTCGGTTTCTTGAACGTAGGCCAGGGCTTCTTCGCCGGTCAGGGCTTCGATGCGGCGCAGGCTGGCGGCGACGCTCGTTTCCTCGATGATCTTGAACAATCCGATTTCTCCCGTCATCGGCGCGTGCGCCCCGCCGCAGAGTTCTCGGCTGAAGTCGCCGACAGCCACCAGCCTGACGTTCTCCCCGTATTTTTCCTCGAAGATGGCCATCGCCCCCGCCCGCAGGCCTTCTTCGAGAGTCGTTTCATTGGTCCGGACAGGGATGTTTTCTCGGATTTTCTCGTTGACGAGGCTCTCGATTGTCCGGATTTCCTCGTGTGTCAGGGCCTGAAAATGGGCGAAATCGAAGCGGAAGCGTGTCGACGTTACGAGCGAACCAGCCTGCTTCACATGATCTCCCAGAACCTGCCTCAAAGAAGCATGAAGGAGGTGTGTCGCGGTGTGGTTGTTGCGGACGGCCTTCCTCCGCGCGGTGTCAATGGCCGCCTCGGCTTTGTCGCCTTCTTTCAAAATGCCGGAAAGGATCCTAAGCTTATGGCTGATCATCTCGGGGATCGGAGAAAAGGTATTTTCGACAACGGCCGAAAAATGCGGATTTTTCAAAAGGCCCGTGTCTCCCACTTGGCCGCCGGCCTCAGCGTAGAACGGCGTGACGTCCAGAACGGCCTCGCCGGTATCTCCGGCCCGGAGTTCAGCCGCGCGCTGGCCGTCCTTCAAGAGGGCCAAGACTTTGACTTCCGGAATCCGTTCCTGATCATATCCGACAAAACGGACACGCACTTTTTTTATGTCTTCGTAGACCTTCTTCTCCCTCCGCCGAGCATCTCCCTTCCAGGACTGACGGGCCCGTTCTTTTTGCTTTTCGAGCTCCTCCTTAAATCCATCCTCATCGATGGTCAACCGCTCTTCTTGGGCCAGTTCCTGAGAAAGGTCGAGAGGAAATCCGAACGTATCATACAGCTTGAAGGCCGCCTCGCCGGCCAGGCTCGCCCGACCCTGCTGTTTGGCCTCCTGGACGAATTGATGGAAATAGCGCAGCCCGGAGGCGAGCGTCAGGGCGAACCGCTCTTCCTCGGCCCGGCAGATCCTCGAAATAAAATTGAGCGAATGCAGAAGCTCGGGATAGGCGTCCTTCATAATATCGCTAACCACGCCGATGAGTTTATAGACAAAAGGCCGATCGATGCCGAGGAGATTGCCGTGGCGGAACGCCCGGCGCACCAGCCGTCGAAGGACATAGCCACGGCCGTCGTTGGCCGGCATGATGCCGTCGCCGATTAAGAAGGCAATGGCCCGCGTATGGTCGGCGATCAGGCGTACGGAGACATCGTTCTCGTCATGCGCCGGGTATTCCCGCGGGGCGAGCCCGCAGATCTCGGCTATGAGCGGTTGGAACAAGTCCGTGTCGAAGTTGCTCGTTTTTCCCTGGAGCGCAGCCGCCATCCTTTCCAATCCCATCCCGGTGTCGATCGAGGGCGAAGGGAGAGAATGGACAACGCCCTTTTCATCCACAAAAAACTGCATGAAGACAAGGTTCCAGAGTTCGCTATAGCGGTCGCTCCCTTTTTCGATGAGTTCGCGTGGCGACCCCACTTCAAAGGCGGGATCAAGATCATAGTGGATTTCCGAGCATGGGCCGCAGGGTCCCGTCTCGCCCATGGCCCAGAAATTGTCCTTCTTGCCCAGCCGGAAAATCTTGTCGGCCGCGACGCCGGCCTCTTTGTTCCAGAGGCGGAAGGCCTCCTCGTCTTCCTCATAGACGGTTACATAAAGCCTGTCCTTGGGAAACTTGAAGACTTCGGTCATGAGCTCCCAGGCAAAAGCGATGGCTTCTTTTTTGAAATAATCGCCAAAGGAAAAATTCCCGAGCATTTCAAAGAAGGTGTGGTGCTTGTTCGTCCGGCCGACCTGCTCCAGGTCGTTGTGCTTGCCGCTGACCCGCAGGCACTTCTGGACCGTTGCCGCCCGTTTGTAGCTCCGCGTTTCAAGGCCCAAGAAAATGTTTTTGAACTGGTTCATCCCCGCGTTAGTGAAGAGGATGGTCGGGTCGTCCTTGGGCAGAAGCGGCGAGCTCGGAAGGATCTTGTGGCTTGTCCGGGCGAAATAGTCCAAAAAAGCCTGGCGGATGTCCTGAGCTTTCATTTATTTATCTGCGTCAAAGGCTTTGTTTTTTCGGCCCGCCTCTTCCATCTTTTTTTCCATTTCCTCCATGGCCATGTCCGTCATGGATTGAATGCCCTGCACGCGCAGTCGGAAATTGTCGGGGCTCGTCGAATAGCGGAGCCCCTGATCGAAGGAAATATGGCCCTTCTGGTAAAGATGATAAATGGACTGGTCGAAGCTCTGCATGCCGTACTGCGATACGCCGGCGGCGATGGCTTCCCGGATGAGGGCCGTCTTTTCCCGGTTCTGGATGCACTCCTGGATGTAGGATGTGGTGATCATGACTTCGACGGCCGGGACCCGGCCCTTGCCGTCCTGGCGCGGGATGAGACGCATCGAGATGACGGCCCGCAGGATGCTGGCCAATTGCATCCTGATCTGCCGCTGTTGATGAGGGGGAAAAACGGAAATGATCCGGTTGATGGTCTCGGTCGCGTCCAGGGTGTGAAGGGTGCTGAGGACAAGATGGCCGGTCTCGGCGGCCATCAAAGCGGTTTCAATCGTATCGATATCCCGCATTTCGCCGACGAGGATGATATCCGGATCTTCGCGCAGAGCGCTGCGCAGCCCCCGGGCGAAGGTCATGACATCCGAGCCGACCTCCCGCTGGCAGATCGTGCTTTGTTTGTCTTTATGGAGAAATTCGATCGGATCTTCGATGGTGATGATGCGCTCCTGCCGGTGAGAATTGATATCGTCGATCATGGAGGCCAGGGTCGTGGTTTTGCCGCTTCCCGTAGAGCCAGTCACGAGAATCAGGCCGCGTTCGAAAGCGGTGATCTTCTCAATGACGGCCGGGAGGAGCAAAGCCGGGATCGATTTGACCTCGAAAGGGATGGTCCGCAGGGCGATGGCGATCGATCCCCGTTGCAGGTAGATGCTGCCGCGGAATCGTCCGACGCCCGCTAAAGAGTAGGCCAAGTCCAGGTCCAGATCTTCCTTGAATTTTTTCCACTGGAAATCGCTCATCATCTGGTTGGCCAGTTCCTCGGTGTCCTTGGCCGTAAGACGGGGAAACTGGCTGAGCGTGCTCAATTCCCCATGAACCCGGAGCTGGGGACAGCTTCCGACCTTGAGATGGATGTCGGAGGCGTCCATTCCGATGGCAATCTTTAAAAAATCATCGATGTTCATGCTGTCCCCCCCGCTTTTTAGACTTGGACGTAGGTCAGCCAGCGGAAGCGGTCTTCTTTCTCGGCCTTGATGATCCCGAAGAATTCCTCTTGGAGCCGTTTGACGATGGGCCCGCGTTTGCCACTGCCGATTGGTATCTTGTCGATCGAGCGAATGGGCGTGATCTCCGCGGCCGAGCCGGTCAAAAAGACTTCATCGGCGATGTATAACATCTCGCGGGGGAGCGTTTCCTCGATGACCTTGTAGCCCAAGTCTTTGGCCAGCGTCATCACCGAATCTCTCGTGATCCCCGGCAGGACCGAAGAAGACAAGGGCGGCGTATGGATGCAGCCGTTCATCACCAGAAAAATATTCTCGCCGCTGCCTTCACTGATATGGCCGCGGATGTTGAGGGCGATGCCCTCGGCGTATCCCTCCAGCTTCGCTTCCATTTTGATGAGCTGGGAGTTCATGTAATTGGCGCCCGTCTTGGCCAAGGCCGGGAAAGAATTCGGAGCCATTCTTTGCCACGTCGAGACCTTAACGTCCACACCGTTTTCCAGGGCTCCTTCACCCAGATATTTGCCCCATTCCCAAACGAGGATGGCGCAATCGATAGGATTGGGGAAGGGATCGACGCCCAGGGTTCCGTATCCCCGGTAAACGAGGGGCCGGATGTAACATTCCTTAAGCTTGTTGGCCTGGATGGTCTTGATGATCGCCTGGTTGAATTCTTCCTGCGAATAAGGAATTTCGACGCGGTAGATCTTGCAGGAGTTATAGAGCCGCTTGGTGTGGGCCTCCAAGCGGAAGATGGCCGTGCCTTTCGCGTTGGCGTAGGCGCGGAATCCTTCAAAAATCGAGCTGCCATAATGGATGACGTGCGAGGCGATATGGATGTTAGCTTCTGGCCAACGTACAAAACGGCCATTCATCCAGATGATTCCATCATCTCTGAAAGGGCTCATGCGTGACTCCTCATTATAGTATTTGATCCGAAAGGGTATCTTACTCAGAATGGCTTGCCGGAGTCAACTTGACCGGTGACAGGCACGTACCTGTCACCGGATTTAAACGGATTCGCCGCAGTAGGGACAGACTTTGGCCCGAAGCGGCAGGTGTCTTCTGCAGTTCCAGCACAACTCGGCCGTGGCCTGCTCCCTGGCCCGGATCCGGCCGAGGATATCCTCGATCTCGGATTTGCGGTGCTTCTCGCCCTTGATTTCGGACAAGGCCCGGATGACTTCAAACGGACGCTGATAGCGGTCTTCGATCTTCGACGACAAGCATTTCATGATGATCTCGTCGAGTTCCCTCGGAATCCTGGTGTTCTTCAGACGCGGAGGGGTGATCTTCCCGTCCTGCGCCTTCTCCAGGATCTTGAACGGATCGGGATCGAAGATCGGAGGCCGGCCGATGATCATCTCGTAGAGAATACAGCCGATGGAGTAGATGTCGGAAGAGAACGTCGCCTTGCCCTGGAATTGCTCGGGGGCCATATAAGGCGGTGAGCCGATCCGAGTCGAGGCATAGGGGACGTTTTGCAGCCAAGCCGATGTCCCGAAGTCGGTGATCTTGACCGTTCCTTCTTCGGAGACCAAGATGTTCGAGGGACGAAGGTCCCGGTGGATGATCTTATTCTTGTGGGCATGGTCGACACCGGCACACAATTGTTTGGCGTAATCCATGGCTAGTTCGACTTCGAGGACCTTCTCTTTCTGCAGAATCTTCTCCAGGGTTTTGCCCCGGACATACTCCATGACCATGAAAAAGGTTTTATCCGCCTTTTCGGCCGTGATCATCCGGACAATATTGGGATGGTTGAGGGCGGCCTGAAGCCTCGGCTCTTTAAGAAGCTTGAAGAGCTCCTGGGATTGTTTATGGGGGACTTTGATGGCGACCTTGATGTCGAGCCAAGTGTCTTTCGCCAGAAAGACCGATCCGAATCCGCCGCTCCCGAGGGAGCGGATGATCTCGTACTTCCCGACTTTTTGCCCTTGGAGAAACATGCTACCAATTCCAGAAATGCGAGAGGAGGAACAGGGCGCACAGAGCGGCGGTCTCTGCCCTCAAAATCGCTTTTCCCAGGCTGACGGCCTCATAGCCGCAGGCGGCGATCGTTTTTTCTTCGACGTCTGTCCAGCCCCCTTCGGGGCCGATGAGCGCCACGACTTCCGGGGGCGGTTCCCCTTTTTGGACGAGATCGCGGAGAAGCCGGCCGCCCTTTTCGCAGAGGAATATTTTTTGGGGAGCCTCATGGTCCCGGAGAAAGGCAGCCAAGGGCTCAGGCCGACTGATCCGGGGAACGAGACCGGATCTTGATTGTTTGGCGGCCTGGCGGGCGATCTCCATCCAGCGCTCGACTTTTTTTTCAACCCGGTCATCGATCTTGGCGATAGACCGCTCCGCGATGACGGGGGCCAGAGCAAAGAGCCCGAGCTCGGTCGCTTTCTGGACGACAAAGTCCATGGCTTTTGCTTTGAGGAGGGCCTGACCCAGAACGATCCTGGTCGAAAGTTCGGTCCTGCCCGATTCTTCCATAATGACGAGCTTCGTCCTGTCGACCCCGATCTCCTCAATCCTAGATTTATATCGAGCTCCTTCTTCGTCGAACAGCCAAACAATATCGCCAATCTTCGAGCGGACCACACGGCTGAGGTGATGGTGTTCGGACCCGGTCAAAATCATGAGCTGATCCCTGATCCTTGTTTTTTTTATAAAAAAATGGTTCGATGTCAAAGCCGACTCTAATGGGATCGATGTTTTTCTTTTCTGACCGCCTGCTGGTCGATGAACTCCGGGTTCTCGCCGCGCAGCTCGGCCAACTGACGTAAAAGATTTTTTTGCTCTTTCGAGAGATCATCGGGCGTCAAGACTTGGATTTTGACGAACAAGTCTCCGACCCTGCGATTTTCCAGGTCCTTCAGCCCCTGCCCTTTGAGACGGAAAACCTCGCCGGACTGTGTCCCGGACGGAATCTTGAGCCTCTCAGAACTTTGGAGCGTGGGGATCTCGACGGTCACGCCCAGCGCGGCCTGAGTGAAGGAGATCGCGACCTGGCAATAGAGATTGTTCTCGTCGCGCTCGAAAAAGTCGTGCTTTTTGACCTTGACGACGACATACAGGTCTCCCCTTCGGGCTTCCTTTTCTCCGGCTTCGCCCTCACCGGAGATTCTGAGACGGGATCCATCCTCGACGCCTCCGGGGATTTTGAGCCGCAAGACTCTTTTCTGCCGCATGAGGCCGGCTCCCCGGCACTCGTCGCACGGCGTGGAAACGATCTCTCCTCGGCCGCCGCAGTGCATGCACGTTCTGGCCACGGTGAAGAAGGCCTGCTGTTGTCGGATCTGCCCGCGTCCGCCGCACGAAGGACAGACTGTTTTTCTTGTTCCAGGACGCAGCCCCGTCCCCTGGCACGTCGGACAATGCTCCGCCCGGTTGAGAGAGATCTCCTTTTCAACGCCGACCGCGGCCTCTTCGAGCGTGATCTCCATTTCAAGAGCCAGGTCCCGGCCTTGTTGAGGCTGAGAACGCCTCGGCCGCGTCCCCGCGCCGAAGAGACCCCCAAAGCCGAAATTGAAGCCGAAGAAATTCCCCAGGATGTCCTCAAAATCCTCGAAGATCGTCGAATTGAATCCCTTGAAGGCTTCGCCCCGCAGCCCCTCGGGACCAAACTGGTTATAGACCGACCTTTTCTGGGGATCGCCGAGCACGCTGTAGGCTTCGGCCGCTTCTTTGAATTTTTCTTCGGCCGCTTCATCGCCGGGATTGCGGTCCGGGTGATATTTCAAGGCCATCTGGCGGTAGGCCTTCTTGATCTCTTCGAGGGGGGCACCTCTGGAAACGCCCAGAATATCATAATAGTCTCGGCTGGCCATGCGTTTTGACCTAAGCTTTCCGGCTGCGCGCTTTCTGGAGCAAGCTGTCGATCTGGATCCTGCTCAACCCCGAGGAAGGCTGGATGGCGATCATTTGCTCTCTCCCCGTTGAAATATCTTTGGCCGTGACCTTGACCAGACCATCGGCGTCGATCTCGAAGGTTACGTCAATCTGGGGAAATCCGGCCGGTGCCGGCATAATTCCCAGGAGGTTGAACATGGCCAAAGAAATATTTTCCGAAGCTTTCAAGCCCTCTCCTTGAAGGACATGAATCCGGACTTGACGTTGGTTGTCTTCGACCGTCGTGAAGGCCTTGGTCCTTTTGACGGGAATCGTCGTGTTCTTTTCAATGATCCGCTCGCAGCCGTCAAGCTCGGTCTCGATGCCGAGGGATTGCGAGGTGACATCCAGGAGGAGGACGATCTCGTCCAATTCGCGCTCCAAAATCCCGGATTGGATGGCGGCGCCGAGGGCGACACTCTCATCCGGATTGACCTCTTCGTTGGGCATCTTCCGGAAAAAATCGGAAACTCGTTTGCGGATGAGAGGCATGCGCGTCTGTCCGCCGACGAGGATGACATGGTCGATCTCGTCCAGTTTGAACCGGCTTTCGGCGAGCGTCCGCTCAACCAGGGGAAAGAGTTTCTCAACGAGGTCGGACGTCAGGCTTTCAAGCCGTGATCGCGTCAGGACCTTTTTCACGTTTTTCGAAGCGCCGTCGCCCGCCGCGAGAAAAGGAAGGTTGATTTCTGTCTCGCTCGTGAACGATAACTCGCGCTTGGCCCGCTCCGCAGCTTCCTTGATCCTCTGGCAGGCGTATTTGTCTCCGGACAGATCGAGATGATGTTCTCTCCTGAATTCCTCAAGAAGCCAGTCTATGATCCGCTGATCGAAGTCCTCGCCGCCAAGAAAGGAATCGCCGTTCGTCGCCAGGACATGAAAAACTCCATTGTGGATCTCGAGCAGGGTGATGTCGAACGTCCCCCCGCCCAAATCGAAAACGGCCGCGTTGCCGTCCTTTTTCTGGTCGAGGCCGAAGGCTAAGCTCGCGGCCGTGGGTTCATTGATGACGCGCAGGACGTTCAGCCCGGCAAGGAGGGCCGCATCCTTGGTCGCGTGCCTCTGGTGGTCGCCGAAATTGGCCGGCACGGTGATAATGGCGTCCTGGACTTCTTCGCCGAAATAGGATTCGGCGCATTTCTTGAGATAGCCGAGGATCAAGGCTGAAACTTCCTCGGGGGTGATTTTCTGGGCTCCAATTTCGATGAGGACGTCTCCGTTCGGAGCTTCGGCCAGTTTGTAGGGAAGCAGCTTCTTGGCTTTCTGCATCTCCTCGGACTGGAATTTTCTCCCGATCAGCCTTTTCACCGAAAAGAGGGTCTTCTCCGGATTCATGACGGCCTGCCTCATGGCCAAGGTCCCGATCAAAGTTTCCCCGGCTGAGGTGAAGGCGACCATGGACGGCGTCGTCGGAGAGCCATCGAAATTGGGGATGACCCGGGGATATTCGCCGACGAGGTGGGCGATGCAGGAATATGTCGTGCCCAAATCTATGCCGATGACATGACCCATCTTAGCTCTTTTTGGGCACGACCACTTTGACGAGAGCGGGCCGAAGAAGACGGTCGTTGAGCAGATAGCCTTTCTGCAGGACTTCGCCGACTTCCGGCTCCTCCGCTTTTTCTGACTCCTCCGTGAGGATCGCCTGGTGGACGGCCGGGTCGAATTTCTTGTTGTCCGTGTCCACGGCGGTCACGCCTCTTTTCCGGACGATATCCAGAAACTGCCGATAAATGAGCGCTAGGCCCTCTTGGAATATCTTCGCCTCCGTTCGGTCCTTGTTTTCAAGAGCCCGTTCGAAGTTGTCGAGGACCGAGAGCATCTCCTTGAGGAGGCTGCTGAGCGCAAACTGATAGAAATCGTTCTTCTCCCGCTCGAGCCGCTTCCGCTGGTTGTCCATTTCGGCGGCGGCTCTCAGGTATTTGTCCTTCAGGTCGGCGTTTTCTTTTTTCAGGTCTTCGTTCTCTTTCTTAAGATGTTTGAGCTCGAGCTCCTTCTTTTTGAGCCTGTTTTTGAGGGATTTGCCGTCCTCGGGACCGGCCTTGTCATGCCTTCTAAGATCTTTCTCTCTGGCCTCCTCGGAAAATTCGGACGGCTCCGTCTTTTTAGCTTCTTTCTCTCTCTCTTCTTCCTCGGCCCCGGCCGGACGGCCTTCCTCCGGAGATGACGGCCCTTGTTTCTCCGTAGTTTTGTCTTTGTCGTTCGAGTCTTCGAAATCCATGGAAATTTATACTCCCGGCTATTGATTTTGACTGATCGTCTGGCTCAATTTTTTGGCCACGTTATCGACAAGCGGAATGACCTTTTTATAGGGGATGCGCTTCGAGCCGATGATGCCCAACGAACCCAAGACCTGGCTCTTGTCGCCATAATGAGAGAGGATGAGCGAACATTCCGAAATGAGGGGCAGGTTGGCTTCGGAGCCGATGAGCACCTTTACCCTGTCGAGCGAAATAAAATCGGAGAGGAGCTTCGCCAGGTTGGCTTTTTCCTCGAAATTCTGGAAGAGCTGCTTCGTCTTCTCCAGGTCGAAGGCGCCGAACTTATCGATCAACTTGGCCGCGCCCTGAAGAATAATCTGGCTCTCCCGCTCTTCCTGGACGATCGAATCCCTGAGGAGCGCTATCAACATATTGAAAGCCTGCTCGAATTTAAACTTGTACTGGGGCATCTCATTGATCAGATAATCCCGGACAAAAAGCAGGTTTTTTTCACGAAAATTCTGATTGATATACTGAGAAGCCCGGTCGAGCTCGGCTTGATTGAAATAGGTCCCCGTGCTGACGATCTCCGTCAGGACGAGGTTGAACGACGTCACGAGGATGATCATGACTTTGCTCTCGGCGATTTTAACGAAACGGATATGATGGAAGTGGATCTTGGAGAAGCGCGGCGAAAGGACGAATCCCAAGCTGTCCGATTGGTCGGCCAGGAGGCGTGAGGTCTGATGGAGAAGTGCGTTCAGGTCCCCTTGTTTGATCGCCAGGTCGTCCGTCAGGAAGCTCGTGTAGTCGACCGGAAGCGGGGCCCCTTCCAGGAGGCAGTTGACATAAAAGCGCAGCCCGTTGTCCGTCGGAACGCGGCCGGCCGAGGTGTGCGGCTGGGACAAGAATCCCAGCTCCTCGAGCTTGAACATGATGTTCCGGATGGTGGCCGGCGAATCGCTGAGGATCTTTTTCTGGTGGATGAATCCCGAGCTGATGGGTTTTCCGATCTTGAGATAGTGCTCGACGATCGTGTTCAGGACAATCCTGTCTTTTTCGCGCAAACCAGTATTTTTCATCCTATTTCCGTAAATATTATAACCGGAGTTCGAACGAAGTCAATGAAGGGCTCGGGGAGGAGGGCTTGGAGGCTTGCCGATTTTCCCGCTCGCGACCTCTACTTGCCTGTTATTTTTGTCCAGGAGATGGCAACAATCTAAAATTGCCGATAGAGATGATAAGTCGTTGATATTCGGGTCATTGCGAGCGCCCCTTGGGTGCGTGGCAATCTCCAAAATAAGAATCTTTTGTGGAGATCGCCATGTCGCTTCGC
>Ga0315282_10011816_pt1 | contig 13458 bp, 8 predicted proteins | sample YL17G07_20_MG_FD_203693 | JGI IMG/M metagenome (GOLD analysis project Ga0315282, IMG submission 203693) | Sediment microbial communities from Yellowstone Lake, YNP, Wyoming, USA - YL17G07_20 | ecosystem: Environmental > Aquatic > Freshwater > Lake > Sediment | place: USA: Wyoming | collected...
GCTGCACTACACGACCTCGTCGGCAGTGGTGCCGGGGTCGAACGTCGTGGAGCTGACCGTCCAGGGCCCGGATCCTCAGCTGGTGGTTCAGCTGGCGAACGGCATGGGCCAGCACACGATCGACTACACCAACAAGTTGTACCGGGTGTATACGATTGATGTGCTCGACCCGGCTATTCTGCCCACCGCACCCTACACCCCACAGCCCTTGCGCGATGCGGGTATTGCGGCCCTGATGGGCATCGTCGTGGGCGCGGTGCTGGCGATTGTGCGCGAGCAGCTGCACCTGACGCTCGACACCCTGCGCCAGCGATCCAGGCTGGACGGCGAGTCCCAGGCCTACACCCGCCGCTTCTTCCAGAAACAGCTGGGTGAGACGCTGCGCAACCGGGCCGTTCAACTGTCGCTGGCATTCATCCAGTTGGATGGGCTGGCGGAGATGGGGGGCACCCTGCCGCGCCAGATTGTTCAGAATGCGCTGCGGCGCACCAGCTCGATTCTGGCCAGGGAGCTGCGCGGCAACGACCTGGTCGCCCACTGGTCGCCCACGGAGTTTGCCGTGATGCTGCCGTCCACGCCCGGGCCAGGAGCAGTGCGAGTCTTGGGGCGCATCCAGCAGGCGCTCGCTCAGCCGGTGAACCTGGATGGCGACACCTTCATGCTCGGACCCCGGATCGGCGTGGCCACCTACCAGCCCGGTGAGACGATGGTGTCGCTGGTCAATCGCGCTCAGGTGGCATTGGAACAGGCCCGGCAAGACCCCACCCGGGTGGCGTCATCGTGAAAGGATAGGGCCCGCTTGTTAGCGCACGAACGCACCGACGCAGACCGCCTGCGCGGCGCTATGTCCCGGCTGCGCGGCGATCCCGCGCTGCCGCCGGACGTGTCGATGATCGTTCCGGTGAATGCCCGGGAACACCTGGCGGCAGTCCGGGAGCTGCTGGCCGACGTGGCCAGTTACGGCGGGCAGCACACGCTGGAGATGATCCTGGTCATCAACAATTACCCGGGCGATCGGCCGCCACCGGAGCTTGAGGCTTTCCGGCATATGGGGGTGCAGGTGTTGGCGATTCCCAACGTGCGACGCACCGGCGAAGAGGTGGCCTTGTCGGCCCGCTTCATGGGGCTGGAAATTGCCGGGGCCGAGCACACCATCCACTTCGATGCCGACTGCCGGGTGCCGAATGCCACCGCGCTGATCGATTGGTACGTCGAGCAACTCAGTGGCGGCGCGCAGCTGGCTTATACCAATACCCAGTATCACGGGCTATCTCCCAGCGCGGCGATGCGAGTTCGCATCATGGCTCACCACCTGGCGCGTTGGATCAAGCGGGTGGTGCTAGGCACCCCCACGGCCCGGGGGAGCAACTTCGCTCTGCGGCGATCGTTCGGCCTGCCGCTCCGGGATGACCCCAGGTTGTCGGGCCAGGAATTGCGCTGGGGACCGGCCGTTCGAGCTGCCGAAGGCCGGGTGGTCTACTCTGGCCGGCCCGACCTGGTGCTGCTCACCTCGGGGCGCAAGATCGAGGACGGCTGGCGCAATCTGCTGATCTATCTCTGGTGGCGGTTACGCTACAACTGGCATTGGCTGCGGACGGCGCCCCGCGCCGACAGCCGTTCCGGGACTGGAGGATGGGACACACATGGCCGGACCTGAGCCATACATGCGAGTGGCCGGGGAAGTAGCTGGGTTAACCGGGCGATCTCAACCGAGAAACGGGAGATTGTCGTTGGTGATCGGGGTGCTCGCGCTGGTGTTGGGGGGACTGATGGGGCTGCTGGCAGCCAGCGTATCCGATCCTATCATCCTGATCGGAGGGCTGCTGGGCCTGGCGGTGCTGGTGGGCACACTGTTCCGGCCGCAGCTGGGCCTGATGGTGCTCATCTTCCTGTCTTACACCCGCTTCTCAGACGTGCTCGTCCAATACCACAATGCCCCTTCGGTGATGAAATCCTTTGTGCCGCTGCTGCTGGCTGCCCTGGTGGTGCGTTGGGCAGTCTACGGCGATCGCCCGTGGGGTTGGGGCAAAGCGCTGGCGCTGACCGTTGGCTATGGCCTGGTGGGAGCGGCGTCACTCTTCTACGCTCAGTACCAGAGCGAGGCGTTCACAGCTATCAGCGACTACGTGAAAGACGTCACCATTGCGCTCGTGATTGTGACGTTGGTCTATCGGGGCAGCAGCCTGCGCCGGGCGGTGTGGGCGGCCCTGGCGGCCGGCATTCTGGTGGGCACGCTGAGCGTGTACCAGTTCCTGACCGGTACGTTTAACAATATCTACGGAGGGTTTGCCCAGGTCACCTACCAGAGCATCATGGGCGACGATTTTGGCTACCGCATCGCAGGGCCGGTCGGCGATCCCAATCCTTTTGCATTCACGATGCTGATGTTGGTGCCACTGGCATTGGACCGGCTGCTGCACGAGCGCAAGATCTGGCTGCAGCTGCTCGCCGGCTGGGCGCTGGTCGTCTGCACGGCGATCGTCATTGTGACCTATTCACGCGGCGCCTTTGTGGCGCTGCTGGTCGTGGCGGCGTTTATTGTCTTGCGCCACCATCGCAATTTCAAGGTGATCCTGGCTATCCTGTTGATCGTCGCCGCATTGTTGCCGTTTCTACCCGAAAAATACCTGACGCGTATGGGCACCCTGCTCAGCTTCCTGCCGGGCTCAACTTCCAACCCCATGGCTGAGCCGTCCTTCTTTGGCCGCACCAGCGAGATGACTGCTGCCTGGTTGATGTTTGTCGACCACCCCCTGTTGGGGGTTGGCCTGGGCAACTCGCCCAAATTGTACTTCGAATACGCCGTCAAGACCGGCTTGACCACCGTGTCCCGCGAGCGCGGCATGCACAGCCTGTACCTGGAGATCGCTGCCGAAACCGGCCTGGCGGGGTTGATTGCCTTTGGTGCCATACTCCTGGCCATCTTTCTCGGCATCCGGCGGGCCAGGTCCGACCTGTTAGCTGCCGGCAGGATGGATCTGGTGCACATCGTTAACGGGGTGGAAGGCGCTATGGTCGCCTTTGCCGTGTGCTCCGTGGTCATTCACGGCACGTACCCGCGTTACTTCTGGACGCTGGCAGGGATTGCGTTCTCTCTCGTGAACGTGGCCCGATACGAGCTGAGTGTGAAAGAAGACGAACAGCTGGATGGACAACTCTAGTTCGGCGCTGACGGCGACCACCATTCGCGGCACCTTTTGGACCTATGCCTCTTATTACAGCGGCCGGCTGGCGGCTTTGCTGAGCACCATCCTGCTGGCCCGGCTGCTGACGCAGCAGGATTTTGGGGTCGCCGGTTACGCGCTGGTCGCCATCAATTTCCTGGACGTGGTGAGTGACCTGGGAATCGGGTCAGCGGTGGTCTATCTTCGAGATGACCCCCAGGCACTGGACACCGCCTTCTGGTTGTGTGTGGCGGCCGGGGTGGTATTGTGTGGCGTGGGCTGGTTTGTGGCACCCTGGGTAGGCGCCTTCTATCGAGATGAACGTGCCATCCCGGTGATGCGCGCGCTGGCCCTGTCCTTTCCAGTATCGGCGCTCGGTAACATCCATATGTCCCTGCTGGTGAAGAACCTGGCCTTTGGGCGCAAGTTCATACCCAACCTGGCCCGCGCCCTCGGCAAAGGGACCACCTCGATTGGGCTGGCGCTGCTGGGCTTTGGGGCCTGGAGCCTGATTCTCGGCCAGCTCGCCGGCGCCGTGTTGGCGGTCATCGTCAGCTGGTGGGTGGTGGCCTGGCGGCCCGCCTTCCGGTTCGACGTCACCAAAGTGCGGCCCCTGCTGTCCTATGGACTCAGGATGATATCAACCGGGTTGTTGACCACGTTTGGGGGCAACGTGGACTATCTGTGCGTCGGCCGCTTCCTGGGCGCGAGCGCTCTGGGCGTGTATACTCTGGCATTTCGTATCCCCGAGCTGTTGGTGCTGCAATTCTGCGCGGTGGTCGGCGACGTGATGTTTCCGGTGTACACCAAGCTGCGCGATGCCCCGCACATGTTGGCCCAGGGATACCTGACCACCACCCGCTACGTGACAGCAATCACGCTGCCGATGGCGCTGGGACTGGTGCTGCTGGCCGAACCGTTGGTGCTGACCGTCTTCGGTGCCAGGTGGGCCGAGGCGGTGCCCGTGCTGCGAGCGATTGCCGTGTACGCCCTGGTCATCTCGCTGGCCTATGGTGCCGGCAACGTCTACAAGGCACAGGGCCGGCCCGAGATCCTGACTTTCACGACCATCTTCCAGTTGGCGCTGCTGGTGCCGGCGCTCTGGTGGGTGACGACGACCTATGGCTCGATTGCCGCAGTGGGTTGGACGATGGCCCTGGTCACCTTGCTGGAACAGATATTGCAGATCGTGGTGGCGGCGCGCTTGCTGAAGGTGCCCCTGCTGAGCATCCTGGATGCCTTTCGCCCGGCCGTGATCGGGGGCGCGATCATGGTTATGTTGGCGTGGGCCTCCTTGCAGATGCTGGGCGCGGCGCCCCACCCGGTTCAATTGACCACAGGTGTCGTCGTGGGCGTGTTGGCATACGGCGCCGCTCTGTGGTGGCTCCAGCGCGACGTGGTCAGCACCGCGCACGTGGCACTGCGCGCGGCGTTGGTGCGGCGGTAGACTATGCGGGTCGGGCAGATCATTGACGGGATGGGGCCGGGCGGCGCCCAGAAGCTGCTGGTCCAACTGGTCCAACAGGCACTCGAACACGGGATCGAGATGGTGGTGGTCACTCTGGCTCACGCCCGGTCGTCGGCCGTTGACGAGCTGGAGCGGCTGGGGGTGCGTCTGGTGGAGTTTCCCAGCCGCCGCCTGTTCAGCCCGGCGCGCTTGTGGCGGCTGGCCCGCTTCGTGCGAAATGAGAGGTTCGACGTGGTGCAGTGCCATCTGACCTACGCCAATATTCTCGGACCGTTGGCCGGTCGCCTGGCCGGAGTGCCCGTCGTGGCTACCTTGCGGAGTACCTCGCAGCATCAGACCCGGGCAGTGCGCCTGCGGGGACATCTCGAACACCTGGTGCTCGATCGCCTGGCTTGCCAGGTGGTGGCGGTCGGTCCGGCGGTGGCCCGGGCGCACCAACCCTACCTCAGGAGCCGGCGCATCACCGTCATCGTCAGGCCGACGCCGCTGCCGGCCTGCCTCGACGACCGCGAGCGTGCCGGGCTGCGCGCCGGGCTGGTGGGCGACCCGGCTCGCCCGATCGTGGTGGCGGTCGGCCGGCTGTCACCGGAGAAAGGGTACGACGACCTGCTGGCGGCCTTCCTGACCGTGCACCGCCGGCACCCGGCGGCGGCTCTGATCATCGCGGGCAGCGGTGACCCGCATGAACTCGCCGGCAGGATTGGGGCAGGCGGCCTGGAGAAAGACGTGAAGCTGCTGGGCGACCGCCGCGACGTGCCCAGGCTGCTGGCAGCCAGTGATCTCTTCGTGATGGCGTCTCACTGGGAAGGATTGCCATCGGCCGTGGGAGAGGCGATGGCTGCCGGGCTGCCGGTGGTGGCCACCGCGGTCGGCGACGTGCCGTGGCTGTTGGGCGACGCCGCCGGCCTGCTGGTGCCGCCCCACCAGCCGGAGGCGCTGGCCGCCGCGCTGATCGAACTGTTGGATGATCCGCCCCGCCGGGCGGCCATGGGCCAGGCCGCCCGGTCGCTGGTCGCCGGCCTGCACAGCCCCGCCGCGTGGTTCGACGACCACCTGGCCGTGTACCGGCGAGCCATGGGCGCCAGAGCGGAGGCGGCGCCGTGAGGGGCGGGGTGCGCGTGGCGATGCTGATCAATGGGTATCCGCCGCGGCTGGGCGGTGCCGAACAACAGGTAGCGGCCATGTCGGCCTGGCTGCACCGGCAGGGGGTGCAGGTGACGGTGGTGACCCGGCGCATGCCCGGGGTGGCCCGCTTCGAGGTCGTGGACGGTGTGCCGGTACATCGCCTGCCGGTGCCGGGCCCCAAGCCGGTGGCCTCGCTCTCGTACACGTTGGCGGCGATGCGCCTGCTGCGCCGGCTGCGGCCGGACATCCTGCACGCTCACGAGCTGTTCTCGACGGCCACCAGCGCGCTGGCAGCCAAGCCGCTGGTGCGGGCGCCGGTGGTGGCGACCGCTCACCGCAGCGGAGCCGACGGCGACGTCCAGCGCCTGCGGCGCAAGTTATTTGGCCGCACCCGCATCGCCGCCTTGCGGCGGCAGGTGGACGCTTTTGTGTGCATCAGCCGCGAGATCGAAGCCGAGCTGGCCGGCATCGGGATTGCGCCAGCCAGGTGCCACCACATTCCGAATGCGGTGGACACGGAACACTTCAAGCCGGTGCCGGACGGAGGGAAACCGGAGCTGCGCGCCCGGCTGGGGCTGCCCGATCAGCTGACGGCCATCTTTACGGGCCGGCTGGCCCCCGAGAAGCGGGTGGAACAGCTGCTCGCCATCTGGCCGGCCGTGCGGGCGAAGTGCCCGGAGGCCAGGCTGCTCATACTGGGCAGCGGCCCGCAGCAGCCGGCCCTGGAGCGCATGGCGGGCGCCGGGGTGAGCTTCTTGGGGCGCATCGCCGACGTGGCCCCCTATTTGCGGGCGGCGGACGTGTTCATCCTGCCGTCTGCGGCCGAGGGATTATCGGTCGCTCTGCTGGAGGCTATGGCCAGCGGATTGGCCGTCTTGGTGACGGATGTGGGAGGCGGGCGCGACGTGGTTCGGCCCGCCGACAACGGTTGGCTGGTGCCGCCTGAGGACCCGCCGGCACTCCAGGCAGCGGTGCTGCGGCTGTTGGGCGATGCCGCGCTGCGGGCCAGCCTGGGCAGCCGCGCCCGGCAGGACATGGAACGCGCCCACGCCCTGCCGGTGATCGGCGGCCAACTGGTCGCTTTGTACGACCGGCTGTTGAACGGGGGATAGGCATGGGAATCGTCCCGGCGCTGTTTTGGCTGTGCCTCGCCGCCATCGGGTATACCTACGTGGGTTATCCGGCCTTGTTGGCGCTCCTGGCACGCGTCCGGCGCCCGGCCCGCCCCTGGCCGGCCGTCGAGCCGGCAGTCACCCTGTTGATCGCCGCGCACAATGAACAAGAGGTGATCGCCGGGAAGCTGGACAACAGCCTGGCGCTGGATTATCCACGCCAGAAGTTGCAGATCGTCGTGGCCGCCGACGGCTCCGACGACGGGACGCCCGGCATCGTGCGTTCGTACGGCGGGCGTGGGGTGGAGCTCAGTTTCATCCCGGCGCGGCAGGGCAAGATGGCCGCGATCAACCGGGCGATGTCGGCGGCGCGCGGCGAGATCGTGGTCTTTTCGGACGCCAACAACATGTATGCTCCCGACATGCTGCGCCAGCTGGTCGCTCCCTTCGCCGATCCGGGCGTCGGCGCCGTCACCGGGGCGAAGGTGATCCTGAAGAGCGACGACGCCCTGGGCGAATCCGAGGGACTGTATTGGAGGTACGAATCATTCATCAAGCGCCAGGAAACCCGGCTGGGTTCCTGCACCGGGGCGGCCGGCGAGGTGTTTGCCATCCGGCGCAATCTGTTTCGACCCCCGCCGGCCGGCGTCATCAACGACGATTTCGTACTGGCCATGCAGGTCGTTCGCAGCGGTTATCGGGTCGTCTACGCGCCCGGTGCGCGCTCATTCGAGAGAGCCTCGACGTCTGCGCAGGACGAAATCGTTCGCCGCACGCGCATCATTGCCGGGCGTTACCAGGCGATAGCTATGGCCCCTCGACTGCTGCCGCTGAAACGGCCGCTGGCCGTCTGGCAGGTGGTGTCGCACAAATTCCTGCGCCCGCTGGTGCCGTTCTTCATGGCCGGAGCCATGATGGCCAGCCTGCTGTCCGTGGCGTGGCCGGCGCAGGGCAGCGCTCCCGGCTGGCTGATCCTCGCGTTCCCGGCCAACTGGCTGGCGTTGGCGCTCCAGGCTGTGTTTTACGGGCTGGCCGGGTTGGGTCGCCGGCTGTCGCACAGGGGCGGGCTCGGCCGGCTGCTGTACCTGCCCACCTTCCTGCTCGACAGCAACTTGGCGGCGGTGATCGGCCTCTACCGGTTTCTAACGGGCGGCCAGTCCGCCCTGTGGCAGCGCGTACCCAGGAGGGCAGACGTCTATCCTCTACAACTGGGGAATCAATCGGCGACGACCGAAACGGCCTGCGAACACGGCGAGCAGTGACGCTGGCCACTGAATACCGGCAGTCTTCATTATCCGTAAGGAGGTCAGGAACATGAAAAGAATGGTGCGTTTTTCGACAGTTGTGGGATTGACGCTGGGACTGTGTGTTGCCGTGGCCGTATGCGTCTTGGGTCAGGGCAGTTTCGACGCGCTTGCCGAACGCCTGGCGCCCCAAACACCCGCCTGGCAGGTGCAGGAGCAGCCCCCTGCATCGCCCGTGCCGACTTCCACGCCGCTGCCGCCTGCGGTGCTCGAGACTCCTCTCCTCACCGATGTCCTGGTGACGCCGGAGACGCCAGCGCCGACGGATACGCCGGTGCCCACAGATACACCGGTCCCGCCGGATACGCCAGTGCCGACAGATACGCCGGTGCCGCCGCCGGCGACCGCGACTATGCCGGTCGTCACCCCGGCCGCCCTGGGGTCCCCGACCCCCCTGGTCATCGTGCCGACGATCGTGCCGGCGGCCCTGGGGGCGAATCCGGACCAGCAGACTGAGTTTACGTTCGCCCAGCTGGGGTTGGCTGAGCAAAGGATGTACGGCCCGTACGACAGCAGCACCTTCTACTTTGAACTGCCGGCCTATTGGCAGCTCATGGAGGGGACGCAGCTGCAACTGGTGATCTACCACGCCTTGACCAGTGGGCTGGCTCAGGGCCTGGTGCCCGGGGCCAACTACTATGGCGGCACTCTGGAAATCAACTTTAACCGGAAGTCGCTGACGGTCATCCCGCTGGACTGGAACGGCGAACGCACCGTGACGATCATGATCCCCAATGAGGCCCTCACTTCCTCTGAACCCGGCGGCCGTCACCGGCTGCTGCTGATACTGGATGCCGGGTTTGAGTGCCAGGGGGATTGGTACACCAATCCGCACACCATGGTGGCGGTGCGCCCCAGCTCGCGCCTGATGGCGCCGCACCGTTTCCTGCCGGCCTCGACCGACCTCCGGCTGCTGCCCCTGCCGATTTACCAACACACCTTCCTGCCGAATTCGGCGGTGATTGTGGTGCCTGACCAGCCCAGTGCCGGGGAATTGCAGGCGGCGCTGGCGGTCGCCGCCGGCTTTGGCGAGATGAGCGGCGGGAATATGAGCATTCAACTCATTCCGCTCAGCCAGCTGACACCCAGCCTCGAGTCCAACACCCACCTGATTCTGGTCGGCAAGCCGGCCGGGCTGCCGCTGCTCGGAGGGTTGGGGCTGCCCGTTGTTCCCGCTGGCGGAGGGTTCAGCAGCAGTAGCGGCATCAAGCCCGAAGATGGGATACTCCAGATGGTCGTCTCACCCTGGAACCAGACGAGGGTGGTGCTACTGGTCAGCGGCGCGACGGACAGCGCGGTGGTCAAGGCCGGGCAGGCCCTGAGCGGCGGCACCTTCCTGGTGAGCACACTGCCCAACCTGGCCGTCGTCGCCGAAGTCACTCCCCCCAAGGTGTTCACTCACCCGCTGATCGTGGACCGTTCGTTCGCCAACATGGGGTACCAGGTCGCCGATGTGCGCGGCGTTGGCGTCAGCTCGGTCGAGTACCGTTTCGACCTGGATCCGGCGCAGCAGTACAGCGACGACTCTTATCTCGACCTGGTATACAACCATTCGTCTGCTCTGAGCCTCTCGGAGTCTGGCCTGACCGTCAATTTGAACGACCAACCCATCGGCAGCGTGGCGTTTGCTCAGCACCTGACAGGGACGCTGCGAACGGAGCGGTTCGCCATACCGCACTCGGCGCTCCGCGGTGGGGCTAACGTGTTGCGGATCGACGTGCTGCTGATGCCCGCTATGATGTGCACGGCGCCCGCGGTGGACGGAATGTGGGTGACCATCCAACCCGACTCGCTGTTGCATCTTCCCACCGGGACCGGTCCCGGCGGGTTGGATCAGACGGCGCTCGATCTGGCCACCTATCCGCAGCCCTTCGTGCTTGGACCGACGCTGCTGGGCGACACCGCATTCGTGGTGCCGGCCGGCCAACCAGCGGCCTGGGATGTGGCCGCCCAAATCATCTTCAACCTCGGTTCAGAAACCGGGGGCCAGATCGCACTCGGGCGGGTCGCCTTCGCCGACCAGATACCGGCTGACATCCGCCAAACGCGCCACCTCCTGATGGTCGGCCTGCCCAGCCGGCTGCCCCCGGTAGGGGGCGAGCTGGCGGCGGTGCTGCCGGTGCGCTTTGACGTTGCCAGCGGCCTTCCGCTCGAACAAGATAACCTGCGGGTGCTGTACCAGCTGGGGCCCAGTGCCCAGCTGGGTTTCCTGGAGCTGCTCCCGGCCCCGTGGCAGAGCACGCGAGCGGTCCTCGCGGTGCTGGGCAGCACCGACCAGGGCCTGCGGATGGCGGCGACCGCTCTCATATCGAGCACCTTGCGCGGCCAGCTGTCGGGTAACTTTGCCGTGGTCGACGACAAACAGGTCGTTGCCGGTTACCTGCAGCAGTACGAGGCACCGGCTACACCCGTGGCGGCGCCGGCTACCCCCGTAGCAGCGCTGGCCGCACCGGCGCCTGCACCAGGATCGACGGAGGCAGCTCCGGGCCCGAACCAGCTGGCGCCGCTCCCAACTGTGCCCGCAATCAGCCTGCCGGTGCTGGCCGAGCGTCCGGCCTGGATCACGCCTGCCCTGTGCGGGACCACCCTGGTGGCCCTGCTGGTCATCATCATCGCGGCCGTCACGGCAGGGCGGCGGCGCAGTACCCCGTGACGTGGTGGTGAGGGCATTAAGGCCGAATCTCACCGCAGAGACGCAGAGGACGCAGAGATTCCTATAGATTTCTCTGTGCTCTCTGCGTCTCTGCGGTGAACTGACCGCTGAGTGCTGAGCGCTGTTTTCGATGAACCCATTTTCGTGGAGGTTTGTCAAGAAAGTATGCAGGAAGCTGGTGACCGCCTACCGGGTGCGGGACATGCGGCTGGCCGATTACCGCCCCGTCTCCAAGCTGGTGGTGCCTCAAACGCCGGTGTTGGTTCCCTGTTGCCCGGTCGTCGACGCCCACAACCATTTGGGTGATCTGTTTGGCGGGAGCTGGGATCGACGCCCGGTGGCCGAACTGCTGGACGTGCTGGATCAGGCCGGTATCCAGGTGTTGGTCGACCTGGATGGCGGCTGGGGTGAGGATATCCTGCACCGCCACCTGGATCATTTCAAGAGCGCGGCGCCGGAACGATTCCAGGTCTTCTGCGGCGTCGATTGGGCTGAGTGGCCTGAGCGGGGCGACGGCTTCGCTGACTGGGCTGCCAGCCAGCTGGCGATTCGCGTGCGGCGTGGGGCGCAGGGCTTGAAGATTTGGAAGACGTTGGGGCTGTCGGTCAGGGACGAGCGCGGCCAGCTGGTAGCGGTCGACGACCGGCGCCTGGACGCGCTCTGGGACCAGGCAGCCGGGCTGCACATCCCGGTGCTCATTCACTGTGCCGATCCGGCCGCTTCCTTTGACCCGGTCGACGAACACAATGAGCGATATCGACAACTGCGTGAGCATCCCGAGTGGGGATGGTGCCGGCCGGGGTTGCCGTCTTTCAACAACCTGATCGAGCAGTTTGCCGGGCTGGTGGCACGCCACCCGGCCACCACCTTCATCGGCGCCCACGTGGGTGGGTATGCCGAGAACCTGGGGTGGGTCAGCGCTCTGCTGGCTCGCTGCCCCAACCTGTTTGTGGACATCTCCGGTCGCCTGGCGGAGCTGGGCCGGCAGCCGTATACGGCCCGCCGGTTCTTCCTGGAGCACCAGGATCGCATCCTGTTCGGCACCGACGTCTACCCCCAGCTCAACTGGTACCGTGTTTATTACCGTTTCCTCGAGACAGAGGATGAATACTTCGACTACAACCCGGGCCCGGTGCCGTTCCAGGGATATTGGAAGATCTGCGGAATCGGGTTGCCGCGCGAGGTGCTGCGCAAGGTCTATTTCGAAAATGCCCGGCGCATCCTGGCTGGCCCGCCGGGCTCCGCCGCGGCAGCCTGAGTGTCGGGGCAATTCGTGAATTGCCCCGACGCAGGCACGCCCAATCACGGTTGTAGGGTCAATCAACGATTGAGAGGCGGGGTATGGAGCGGGTACCTGGTGCCGAAAGCCGCCCGGCGGCATTGCCTGCCGTCGTGCTTTGGGTGTTGGTCGTCGGTTATCTGGCGCTGTATGGATATGGCCAGATCAAGGGTGTGTCCGCTCTCAATCCCGACGGGATGAACTACATCGACGTGGCCCGCAACGTGATGTCGGGCCGGGGCATCAGTCAATCGACCCTGGGCTTCAACCAGCCGCGCTTCTTCCCCGACAGCCAGATCCCGACACCCCTGACGTCACAACCACCGCTCTATCCCCTGACGATCGCCCTGCTCGGGGCCAGCGGCCTGCCACTCACTGCCGCGGCGCTCCTGGTTTCCATCATCTCGTTCGGCTGCATCCTGGCCTTGGGCTACCTGTTGGGCAGGCAGCTGTACGATGAACGCACCGCTTACCTGGCCGTTGGCTGCCTGCTGTTGTATTACCCCTTGCGCCTGCTCGTTGGCGATGTGGTCAGCGAACCGTTGGGAATGGCCATCGCCTTGCTGTCGCTGTGGCTCCTGGTCAAACTGTGCCGGTCGACACCCAGCCGGACCTTCCTGGCCGCGTCGGTCGGTCTGAGTGCCGGACTTGCATTCGCCACCCGATACGCGTTCTGGCCGTTGTGCCCGGTCAGCCTGGTGTGCATTCTCATAGAATCGGTGAGCTGGCAGCCTCGGCTTCGCCGGCTGGCGGCTTACCTGGCCGGCTGGGCTGCGCCGGTTGGCCTGGTGCTGGCGAACAACTACCTGACCAGTGGGGCGATACTGCTCCAGCCCAATGCTTCTGACCAGGGACTCATCCACAATCTCCGCCTGGCGATTGGCGCAATTTTCGGCAAGTACCTCGGCCTGTTCGACTCCGAGCCGAGCATCGGGCTGGCCCTGTTGGGGCTTCTGGTGTTGATACTCGGCATCACGCTGGTGGTGCGGCGCAAGACGTTGACCACCCTGCGGGCAGTCTTGGTTGATCGACAGCGCTACGTGCTGGCTCTGTGGTCGCTGAGCTACCTGGCGGCACTGATCTGGCAACGTTCGCTGCTCAATTTTGACTGGATCAGCCCCAGGCTGATCGCTCCGGCCGGCATTGTGATGGTGGTGATCTGGGCGGCCCTGTTGGCGGCCGCCCTGCCGGTCAGCACCAAGATGTTGGCCAGCTCGGCGTTGGCCGTGGTGACGGTCCTGATTGGGTTGGCAGGCTGGCGTGCCGCGCAAACCCAGGCAGTGCCGCTGGAGCAGCAGATTGCGAGTTCAGAGCGATTGGCCTGGATCGCGCAGAACACTACGGGGCACGATT